>Ga0194050_1000001_pt1 | contig 92906 bp, 93 predicted proteins | sample SepL2310m_MetaG_FD_148657 | JGI IMG/M metagenome (GOLD analysis project Ga0194050, IMG submission 148657) | Anoxic zone freshwater microbial communities from boreal shield lake in IISD Experimental Lakes Area, Ontario, Canada - Sep2016-L239-10m | ecosystem: Environmental > Aquatic > Freshwater >...
ATGGAAATGTATATAACTTGACCCTCTGGATCGAGGCCCACCCGGGCGGACCTTCGGTTATTCGTGGTCTATGTGGTGTAGATGGAACAAGTAATTTTAATTCACAACATCAGAATCAATCCAATCCGGCTCAACGCCTAAGTGGTTACCTCTTGGGGCCACTTACCAACTAAAACTCTCAGCATTTTTTTGGCTGCCAATTGAACTTAAATATATTTTTTTTAATTTTGCAACTACTATACGCAGATGCGCCTAAAACGTTATGCACTGACTTTTCTCTTAGTTGGGACTTTTGGCCTCATTAGTTTTAGTGCGATTGCAGCAACCACAAATGTAAAAGTGGGTAGTACCTGCCCCAAAATTGGTGAGACAGTTGTTCAGAAATCACTTACTTACACTTGCGTTAAAAGTGGAAAAAGACTTATTTGGTCAAAAGGTGTACCCATCACGCCAATTGTTGCGCAAGATTTAGTACTTACAACTCCGTCCTACATTCCAACTCCACCTAAAGGTGGAAGTGATGAGTACCGATGCTTCTTGCTCAACCCAAAGTTTGCAAAAGAAACATATTTAAAGTCAGTCACGATTACCCCAGATAATATGAAGGTCTCACATCACGGAATTTTATATCGGGTTTCAGCTCTGAACGTAGCAACTACCGAAATGCTTGATGCCGAGAGCGCAGAACTAGGCTGGCCATGTTTTGGTGACACTGGCATACCAGGTGCAACAGCATTTACACCAGCATCACCATCAAGCTGGATCTCGTTCTGGGCGCCCGGAGGCAATTTTAAATCATATCCAACTGGAACAGGTATGAAATTTAACGCAGGAGATCAATTTATTTTACAATCTCACTTTATGGTAATGCCCGGATATGCTGATAACGAAAAAAAGGCTTCGATGAAAATCGTGATCGAATACGCAGCAAGCACCGTTGCAGAACTGAAAACTATGTTGGTAGCGGCGCCGATTGAAGTACCGTGCGCGCCAAGTGAGTCTGGACCACTTTGCAATCGAGATGCAGCACTAGCAGATTTAGCCAAACGAACATCTGCCAAGGCAGCGCTCCAAGAAACTGGTTTGCTATTTATTTGCGGTAAAAGTCCAACAAAACCGATACCAAGCACGGTCTCTGACTGCAGCCAGAGAGTGAATTCATCAATGAAAATTTATGGCGCAACTCCACATATGCATCAACTTGGCAAGAACATAACAATTACACATACCAATATTTCCACTGGTGAAGTAACTACTCTATCCACGCGACCACAATGGAATTTTGATGATCAACGAACAGATTGGCTAGCAACACCAATTGCTGCTCAAATAGGTGATCGGATCTCAGTTACCTGCACCTACGATGTTGGGTTGCGTTCGTTATTGCCTATCTATAAAAATTTATCCCCAAATTATGTAGTCTGGGGTGAAGGTACGCGTGATGAGATGTGTTTAGCAATAATTAATTACACAGATTGAACGAGCTAAAACCTGGTTACAAACAATCACTCTCGAAAAAGTTTTAGTGCGAAGTTACTGGGCAAGTAAGGGTTCGAGTAATTCCAGGTACTGCTTGAACTTTTGAAAGAATAACTCGACCAAAATCTTCCATGCTTGGAGATTCAGCGCGCATGATTACATCGTATGGACCAGTTACACCTTCGGCGATAGTTACGCCAGAAATTGCAGATACCGCTTTAGCAACGCTGCTGGCCTTGCCGACTTCAGTTTGAATCAAGATGTACGCCTGTACTGACATGTTTTCAATCCTCCGTTTGGCTAATCTTGTACCTGCTGTGCGTTTCCGACCCTAGCGCATCTAGGCTATCCAAGGGAACTAGTTATTCTGAGTAAAACGAAAGCAGGCAAAAGCGCGCATGAATGAGAGTGAGATTCTCGAGCGGATCGCAACAATATTCGCGCGCAACGGGCGCTATTCAAAAGAATTGATTCTCGGAATTGGTGATGATGGCGCGGTAATTTCGGCTTCGGATGAGCCGTCAGTTCTCACGACAGATTGCGCTATTGAAGGAATTCATTTTAAAAGAGAGTGGTCTAGCCTCCGCGAAATCGGCGCGAAAGTTGCCGCAGCTAACCTCGCTGATGTTTATGCAATGGGTGGAGTCCCAAAGTTCCTATTAGTTGCGGCGGCAATTCCAAAAGGTGCCAGCAACGAGATTTTTGAATTAGCTGAAGGAATTGCAGCGGAAGCAGATTTAGTTGATGCACAAATAATCGGTGGCGATTTATCAAGTTCAGAGAAAATCATGATCACCATTACCGCAGTTGGTACAACGGTTAAACCAGTGAAGCGCAGTGGTGCGAAAGTTGGGGATCTAGTTGTAGTTACTGGGCTAACTGGTTGGTCGAATGCTGGCTTAAATTTATTGCAACGTGGTCTGACTAATTCAGATAAAGCTATTTCGGAATTTAAAAAACCTAATCCGCCATATTCCAGCGCCGAGAAACTAGCTTTGGTTGCAAATTCAATGTGCGATGTAAGCGATGGTTTGCTCTCTGAGGCGAACCACGTCGGTAAGGCAAGTAGCGTCACGTTAGAGATTGATCCAGAATTAATCTCTAAACTTGCCGGATTTTCCGAGCTTGCGAAATTAGGCGGAGAAATTTCATCAGATCATTGGGAATGGGTTTTAAGTGGCGGCGAAGATCATCAATTCTTGGCGACAGTTCCAGCCGACTCGGATTATCAAAAGCATGGAGCTTTTAAAATTGGGACGGTAAAAGCGCATGGCAAAAAATTTGTGGAATTAGTTGGAAGAGAACTACCGAACGAAGTTGGGTTTTCCCACTTCTAAATTAACGGGAGACTTTGTTCGCTTTCATGCATGAAGTGCAAACATTTTGACGCTTTGTGTATCCACCAACGAGGGTGCGGATGCGTTGAATGTTTGGATTCCAGCGGCGACGAGTGCGTCGTTTTGAGTGCGAAACATTGTTACCAAAGCTGGGGCCTTTGCCACAGATGTCGCATGTCGATGCCACGGTATCTCTCCCTGCGTGATGTTGATTTCTTTAACCCTCAAGGTTTGAGGGGAGTTAGTGAAGCGGGGGCAAGATTAGCCTGAAGGGCGTACCTTTCGCCAATTTGCCCAAGTCACGCCAAGTTTCAGCGGGGAAATCGCTAACTTTTTGGAGAGAATGAAGCATGGCCAACGGTGTTTTGAATCTTCCGATTATTAAGGTCGTTGGCGACCGGACGGCGAAAGTTCTTACCACTCAACTTGGAATTGAAACTTTAGGCGATCTGCTTCGACATTACCCACGTAGATATGTGGCTCGCGGCGAACTGACCGACATCCAAGGTTTGGTCGAAGGCGAAGAGGTAACGATTCTTGCTGAGATAGAAAGTGCAAAAGTGCGAAAAATTCCAGGACGTAAAGGTGGCATTTTGGAAGTAATTGTTACTGATGGCCGAGCAAAACTTTCGCTGACATTTTTTAATCAAGCATGGCGCGAAAAGGAATTGCAATCTGGTAAGCAAGGTCTCTTTGCTGGGAAAGTTGGAGTATATAAAGGCAAGCGACAACTATCGCACCCGGATTATCAACTTATTCCAGATGGCAACGATGTTGATTCTGCGATTGGAGATTTCGCAGGTAAATACTTACCAATGTATCCAGCAACTGCAAAGTTGCCATCCTGGAAGATCGCGCAATGTACCGCGATGGCAATCGAAGCTCTAGAAGATATTCCAGATTTCTTGCCGAAAGAGATTAAAGATAAGTTTGGATTTCCAACACTGAAAGAAGCCTTTACGCAGGTCCATAGCCCAGAATCGCAGGAGGCAGCGGAATTAGCGCGCCAAAGATTAACTTTTGACGAGGCGCTACTATTGCAATTATTACTTGTGATGAGAAGAGCCGAGTTACATAAACTTTTCGCAGTTTCTCGGAAAGTGCGATCGGGTGGATTACATGAAGCTTTTGATGAGAGATTGCCATTCAAATTAACTGCTGGTCAGGTTGAAGTTTCGAAAGAAATCGAAGAAGACCTCGCGGCGCCACATCCGATGTATCGATTACTTCAAGGCGAGGTAGGTTCTGGTAAAACCATAATCGCGCTTCGCGCAATGTTGACAGTTTTAGATTCTGGCGGCCAAGCTGCGTTATTAGCACCGACTGAAGTATTAGCAGCGCAACATTTTCGTTCATTCCATAATTTGCTGGGGGATTTGGCACGCGCTGGACAAATCGGTGGCGATACACGAGGTACGCAAATAGCGCTATTGACTGGATCGCAAAGTGGAGCAGCGCGAAGAGAGTCTTTACAAAAAGCGCAAAATGGTGAAGCTGGAATAATAATTGGCACGCATGCACTACTTAGCGAGAATGTGGAATTTAAAGATTTAGGTTTAATAGTGGTTGATGAACAACATCGCTTTGGGGTTGAACAACGCGATGCGCTTCGAGCAAAAGCAATGAATCCGCCACATGTATTAGTGATGACAGCTACGCCGATACCACGAACGGTTGCGATGACGGTATTTGGAGATTTAGATGTGTCGACACTCCGAGAGTTACCGGCTGGAAGATCTCCAATTACAACTCACGTAATACCGGAATTAGAAAAACCAGGTTTTATCGAACGAGCCTGGCAGAGAATTCGCGAAGAAGTTTCAACCGGTCATCAGGTTTATATTGTGGCGCCACGAATTTCCGAAAATGATTCAACTGAGGATGCATTGAATTCACTTGGACTTAGTGCAGAAGCGTTAGCGAGAGTTAAAAGATTGAGCGGTGATGATGAAGAAGAATTAGAAAATGAAAAGACTGAAAAATTCCCGATGGTTTCCGTCTCTGAGTTATATCCACTCTTAGGGCAAGGTGCTTTAAAAGGTCTGAGAATCGCGGTTTTACACGGGCGGTTAGCTTCTGATGTAAAAGATAAGACAATGTCAGAGTTTTCACGGGGTGAGATTGATGTATTGATTTCTACAACGGTGATTGAAGTTGGTGTGGATGTGCCAAATGCAACCATGATGGTGATTATGGATGCCGATAGATTTGGAGTATCGCAATTACATCAATTAAGGGGGCGAGTTGGTCGAGGAAGTGCGCCTGGACTCTGCTTACTAGTTTCAAAAGCTATTCCTGAAAGTCCGGCAATGGAGCGGTTAAATGCAGTCGCTTCGACTCTTGATGGATTTGAATTAAGTCGAATTGATTTAGAACAGCGCCGGGAAGGTGATGTTCTGGGAGCTTCTCAATCTGGTGTCAGATCTCATTTAAGATTATTGAGAGTGCTGCGAGATGAAGAATTGATTGAACAGGCTCGGGAAGTTGCAACCCAAATCATAAATATAGATCCAGACCTATCAAGTAATCCGAGGTTGCAAATTGAGGTTGCGGAATTGCAAGCGCTAGAAACTGCAGCATTTATTGATAAGCGATAATTCTGGAAGAATAATCCAATGCGAATTATTGCTGGAATGGCAAAAGGGCGGAATTTAAATTCGCCTACAGGTGATACCCGCCCCACATCTGATCGCGCACGAGAAGCGCTTTTTTCCACTTTGGAATCCGAACTTGGCGCGCTGAATGATAAATATTTTTTAGATTTATATGCGGGTTCTGGCGCGGTTAGCGCGGAAGCGCTTTCCCGAGGAGCTGCGCTAACTCATGCCGTCGAAAACGAAGAGAGCGCCGTGCAGATTGCAAGGAGCAATTTAGAACTTTTCGAAAAGATTGTTGGCTCTGGTACCTATCAAGTTTTTAATTCATCAGTTGCAAGATTTCTGAAAACCAACATAAATATTCAATACGATGCAATATTTATCGATCCGCCATATGAATTTGCTAATGAATTAGTGACTGCTGATTTAGAATTATTACTTGAGAATAAATTATTAAAATCAAATTCCATCATCGCAGTAGAGCGAGATTCAAAGAGCAAGCCATTCTTATGGCCACGCGGAATTACGGAGCTGAAGGTTAGAAAATACGGCCATGCGGTGATTTACTATGGATTTCCCTCTCAGAATGGATAAGCACGCGATTTGTTGCTAGCGTTTTCACATGAAGCGCGCCGTCTGTCCTGGGTCTTTTGACCCAATCACTTATGGGCATCTTGATGTTATCGAGCGCGCCAGCGGATTATTTGATGAAGTCATTGTTGCGGTATTGGTAAATCGAACTAAGGCGAGCCTGTTTAACGTAGCTGAACGCATCGAAATGATTACTGAGGTTACGGCTAAATATAAAAATGTAAAAGTAGATTCTTGGTCTGGGTTATTGGTTGATTTCTGTAGCGAGCATAAAGTTTCAGCAATTGTTAAAGGCCTTCGCGCCGTCACTGACTTTGATTATGAGCTTCAAATGGCACAGATGAACTTACAATTAAAAGGCGTCGATACCTTATTTATGGCAACGACTCCAGCTTATTCATTCCTCTCCTCATCACTTGTTAAAGAGATTGCAACTTACGGCGGCGACGTTTCAGCCTTAGTACCACCAAAAGTATTGACCCTAGTAAAAGCACGTTTATTGGAAAATGGTGAACATGGACGCAATTGAGAAATTACTTTCAGCAATAACTACGGTGGAAGAAGCCCGATCAGTTCCGCTTTCCGCATCCTGCGTAGTGCATCGCGGCGAACTTTTAGAAATCCTTAACGAAGTTAAAGCAGCCCTCCCTCGAGATTTAGAATCCGCCCAAGACCTGTTGGCTAGTCGTGATGCAATAATCGAAGACGGTCAAGCAAGCGCTGAACAATTAATTGCACATGCACGGGAAGAAGTTTCACGAATGGTGGAACAGACCGCAATCGTTTCCGCAGCACGCGAAGAATCTTCAAGAATTCTTGATGAAGCAACATTGGCTAATGAAGCTCAACGCGAGGATGTGGATGCATACATTGATTCCAGACTCGCCACGCTTGAAGTTATATTAAACAAGACGCTAGATGCGATTAACCGCGGCAGAGAACGGCTTGCTGGCGCAAGCGATAAAGATGTACTTTCGCAACTGCGCGACTAACTTATAAATCATGTCGATGAAAATTAATACAAATTCGCCATTTTTCTATAATGCCCATGATTTACCGCGCCGAGCCGGTGAAATGCGCGAAGCAGCGCTAGAGATAAAATTATTAGATAATTTAGGGATTCCTTTACTATCCGTACCGTCGGGAAGTTCAGTTTCATTAGGACTTAGATTGGAATCAGTTGATGAAGGAATTCTGGCAACTGGCCAGGTCTACGCAGTTGCAATCGGTGAATGCACCAGATGTTTGGATCCGATAACTTTTCCGATCAATCAAATGTTTCAAGAGCTCTTTGAGTATGAAGCTAAACCAGATCGAAAGCAGAAATCCAAGGCACCTGATACTGATGATCTTGATGTTGACGACGCCTTCTTCTTGGTCGGTGATTTCCTCAACTTGGAAACACCAATTCGAGACGCAATAGTTCTTGCGTTACCAATAAATCCGCTCTGTGATGAAGATTGTGCGGGGTTATGTGTAACCTGCGGCGAAAAATGGGAATCGCTTCCAGAGAACCATGAACATGAGGTCATTGATGCCCGCTGGACCGGGCTAGCCAATTGGGATGGTTCGAACGGGAAAAGCCCAGAGGTCACCGAGAAATAGCCCCGTTTTTACAAAAGCCCGCCTTATGGGGGATACTTACGCCCTCGTAAAAGATTGCCGTTATAACAAGGAGAACAAAGTGCCACTACCAAAGCGAAAGATGTCCCGCTCGCGCACGCGTTCCCGTCGCAGCCAATGGAAGACCACACCTGCTGCAATCGCAACTTGCGATCAATGCCAACAACCAAAATTGCAACACACTGCTTGCCCAACGTGCGGTACTTATAATCGCCGCCAAGTTCTAGAGGTTTAACTCTGAATTCCCAATTAGCTGAAAAGCTAGGGATCTCGGTAAGGCTAGATCTACTTGATCTCGCGCTAACTCACCGCTCGTTTGCATATGAATCTGGTGGATTACCAACTAATGAACGTATGGAATTTCTTGGCGATAGCGTTCTTGGATTAGTTGTTACCGAAGCGCTTTATGAAAGATTCCCAGATCTTGATGAAAGCAGATTGTCACCGCTCCGATCTGGCGTAGTAAATATGAGAGCGCTCGCCCAAATAGCGCGTGATTTAAAACTTGGTGAAAATTTAAAAATTGGCAAAGGTGAAGAAAACACTGGTGGCCGCGACAAGAATTCAATTTTGGCGGATGCTTTTGAAGCACTTGTCGGCGCAATTTATTTAGATCATGGATATGAAGTTACAACCGCAGTCGTACTTCGACTTATGGAAGGTGTAATTGCGGAAGCGGTGGAACGTGGTGCGGGCCTAGATGGGAAAACCGCGTTACAAGAATTGGTAGCTGCAGCTGGATTCGGCGTACCCGAATATCAAATATCGGAATCTGGGCCGGACCATGATAAAGATTTTGTAGCTGTTGTTATTGTTAATGGAAAAACTTTTCCCCCAGGAAGTGGCAAGAGTAAACGCGAAGCTGAACAGATAGCTGCACGCGTTGCTTTCGAAGAACTATCTCGTGGAAACGAAAGTGCCTGAATTACCAGAAGTTGAAACAGTACGTCTAGGCCTAGAGCAAAATATTCTAGGTAAAAAAATAAGTAAAGTTGAAGTTTTTCATCCCAGAGCCACAAATCCAAAATCTATTGCCCCGCTTGATTCTCTTACTGGATCAAAAATTATTAGCGTGAATAGACGTGGAAAATTCTTATGGTTGGAACTTAATCGCTCTGAAGTTTTGCTGGCACACCTTGGAATGAGTGGGCAATTCAAAGTTAGTGAACGAAATGCCAAAATAGAAAAACATATGCGGGTTAGAATTTCACTAAATACAAAAGCGTTTGAAGTACGATTTATTGACCAGCGAACTTTTGGTTGGCTTAGCGTCGATCAAAGTAGCGCTGGGATTCCAAATTCGGTGGAGCATATTGCGCTAGATATTTTTGACCCAAAGTTCAATCGCAAAGAAGTTAAGGCTAATTTCTTACAGCGGAAGACCGAAATTAAACGCGCATTATTAAACCAAGAGATTATGAGCGGAGTTGGAAATATCTACGCAGATGAATCATTATGGCTAGCAAAAATTCATCCGGAGCGAGCTTGTTCAGAGTTAACAGATTTTGAGTTAGAGCTCTTATTAAATTCGGTCGCAGAGGTAATGGGCGCAGCGCTAAAAGTTGGTGGAACATCTTTTGATGAGCAGTACAAGAACGTAAATGGCGAAAGTGGATATTTCGATATTGAACTCTGCGCGTACGGTCAAGATGGGGAGCCATGTTCTCGATGCGGAAGTGAAATCCGTCGAATTGCCTTCGCTAATCGGTCATCGCATTTCTGTCCAAAGTGTCAGGTAAATCGAAGGCCGAAAAAGCGGAAAGTTTAAAATATAGGTGAGAATCCCGACAAGCGGGCGGAATGACCCGATCTTTGCGGGTTGGGGCGATAGGTTTTCCCCATGTATCTGAAGAGCATGACCTTAAAGGGCTTTAAGTCCTTTGCAGCTCCGACGACGCTCAGATTCGAGCGCGGCATCACCTGCGTGGTGGGTCCGAACGGTTCTGGGAAAAGTAACGTGGTAGATGCGCTTGCTTGGGTAATGGGTGAACAAGGTGCAAAGAGTTTGCGCGGCGGGAAGATGGAAGACGTAATTTTCGCAGGTACATCAGGCCGAGCCCCATTAGGTCGCGCTGAAGTTTCCGTAACAATTGATAACACCGATGGCGCGCTCCCAATTGATTACACCGAAGTCACGATCTCGCGAATCCTTTTCCGTAATGGTCAGAGCGAATATCAAATCAATGGCGAAAATGCGCGGCTGTTAGATATTCAAGAATTACTAAGCGATAGTGGAATTGGACGAGAGATGCATGTCATCGTCGGCCAGGGGCAACTCGATGCGATTCTTACGGCTAACCCGGAAGAACGTCGTGGATTTATTGAAGAAGCTGCTGGCGTGCTTAAACATAGAAAACGAAAAGAGAAAGCGCTTAGAAAACTCGATTCGATGCAGGGAAATTTAGCGCGGGTACAAGATCTAACTGTCGAACTTCGCCGCCAACTCAAGCCGCTCGGCAAACAAGCGGAAGTTGCCAAGAAAGCTGCGACCATCCAAGCCGATGTTAGAGATGCGCGCTTACGCTTACTTGCGGATGATCTGATTGCTTTGCAATCTACGATTAATGCTGAAGTTGCAGATGAAACCTCACTCCGTGCGCGCAAGTCCATTGTTGATAATGATTTGGAGAAATTCCGCAATCGTGAAATTGAAATTGATCAAGTTTCAGCAATCGAAAGTCCAGAACTGTCTAAGGCTCAGGAGAATTATTACCAACTGACCTCGCAACGCGAAAAACTGAGAGGTACTCAGAATTTAGCTTCGGAGCGGGCTCGCTTTTTAGCCGAAGAGGCGGAAGAGGCTCGAAGTAGCGGCCGAGATCCAGTTGCGCTAGAAGAGGAAGCGCGCGTGCTTCGCGCTGAAGAAGAATTATTAAATGCAAATCTAGATCGATCTAGAAATGAGTTAACCAGTGCGAGCAACCAACTTTTACAATTAGAAACTTCGCTAAAAGAAGAAGAAGATGGCGTTGCTGCAGCGCTCCGTGCAATTGCGGATTTGCGTGAAGGAACTGCACGGCAAGAAGGCCATATTAAGAGTTTAAACTCGCGAATTGAAAGTGGAAATGCCGAAATAACTCGGCTTTCTAGAGCTAAAGATGAAGCGCAAGAGCGTGCCAATCACGCCCAACACGAATTTGCAACGTTAGAGAGTGAAATTGCCGGTCTTGGTGCTGGCGAACTTAATTTAGATGCAAACTTTGAAAAGTGTAAAACCGATTTAAATAGTGCTAAATCTGAATTAGAAAGAATTACTGCTGAATTAAATAAAGTTGAGCGAGATAAAAGTGGTGCTGAAGCGAAATTGGATTCGCTTAGACAAGTCACCATGCATCGAGATGGCAGTGGTGCGTTGCTCACAAACACCCGCGGAATTGAAGTTCGTGGCTCGTTAGCATCTTTGATTTCGATTGATAACGGTTGGGAAAAAGCGATAGCAGCTGCGCTAGGCACGCTCTCAGATGCGATCGTTGTCGCAGATTTGCGAGGCGCAGTTTCAGCGCTGGCTTATTTGAAATCTGAGAGCGCCGGTAGTGCGGACGTTCTAATCATTGGCTCGCCAGATGTAACTATTTCGCAATTACCCGCTGGTCTCACCGCCTTATCGAGCAAAGTATCGTCATCTTCGTTGGGTCGAGTATTACCTAGCTTGTTAAGTGGTTATGTTGCAGCTGAAACCCTTGAGCAAGCTGGCGAAATTGTCGTAGCAAATCCAACCGTTACTGCGATAACTCGAGATGGCGACATAGTTTCCCAATCCAGAGCTCGTGGTGGCTCGACCGTAAAAAATTCCTTAATTGAAATTAACGCAATGATCTCCGATGCCGAAACAGATTTCACCAGATGCTCGCATTTAAGCGATCGTTTAAAATTTGAATTCTCCCGTTCTGAAGAAAATATGCGAAGCGTGCAATCAAATTTTGATATAGCGCTAGCAAAACTAAATGAATCAGATGCGAAGATGGCTGGCATCGCCGAACAGATGGCGGCCGCAGGACAAGGCGTGAAAAGCGCTAATGCTGAAATCGAACGGCTTAAAGCTGCGATTGCCGAAGCGTCAATCTCGATTGAAACTGATCGGCGCGAACTTGAAATTGCAGAAGCTAAATTCAATAATAATGAAGAAGCGAAAGAACCTGATACTTCCATGCTTGAATCTTTAAGGTCGCGGGTAGCGACATCAAGAGCGCTTGAAGTAGAAGCGCGACTTAAATTACGAACTGAAGAAGAACGGGTGGCTGCAATAACTCGCAGAGCATCTGATTTAGAGATTGCTGCGAAAACTGAACGCGAAGCAGCTTCAAGAAGTATTTCACGACGCGAAGCTCGTGCTCGAGGTGCAGTAACAGCACAAGCGATTGCTGACACGACTTACGAAGCGCTGATCCAAATTGAAGTTTCTATTTCTAGAGCTGCTACCGAACGCGAACGTCTTGAAAATTCTAGAACCGAACGCGATGGCGAGACACTGGCAATCCGTGCCCAAATTCGTGAACTTGCGAGCGAGTTAGAACAATTAACTTCTAGTGTGCATCGTGATGAAATCGCTAGAGCAGAACAACGTTTGCGTATTGAACAATTAGAAGAGCGTGCAGTTGAAGAATACGGGGTGGATATTCCAGTACTGCTCGCGGAGTACAACCCAGAGAAAGACGTACCAACATTTATTGAAACTGAAACGGGCGAGATCATTCAAGGTGATTTCATTCCTTACCGCAGAGATCAACAAGAGAAACGATTGGCTAGCGCAGAACGTCAATTAGCCTTACTTGGTCGAATTAATCCATTAGCTCTCGAAGAGTATTCATCTCTCGAAGAACGGCTCCGCTACTTGGCTGAACAGTTGGAAGATTTGAAGAAGTCCCGTAAAGATTTGCTGGACATTATTAAAGAAGTTGATGACAAAGTTCAGGAAATTTTCTTGCAAGCATTTAAAGATACAGCGCGCGAATTTGAAATTATTTTTGCGAGATTGTTCCCAGGCGGCGAAGGTAGATTAATTCTCACTGATCCTGATGATCCATTAACTTCTGGCGTCGACGTTGAAGCCCGTCCTCCAGGAAAACGAATTAAACGGCTCTCATTACTCTCGGGCGGCGAACGCTCATTAACCGCAGTCGCGCTATTAATTGCAATCTTTAAAGCTCGACCAAGTCCGTTCTATGTGCTGGATGAAGTTGAAGCCGCCCTTGACGACACCAACCTTGGTCGATTGCTCGGTGTTTTAGAAGAACTTCGCGCCGCATCTCAATTAATTATCATCACCCATCAAAAGCGCACCATGGAGATCGGGGACTCACTTTATGGCGTAACTATGCGAGGCGATGGCGTTTCGGAAGTTATTTCACAACGTTTACGCGAAGTCGAACCTGAAACTGTTTAATCGCTTCTCATGAGTCTTTTTAAGAAACTCTTAGCGAAAATTACTGGCACCAACGTTTCGGCTGGAGAATTGCAAGATTTAGAAACGATATTGATTGAAGCAGATTTAGGCTCTAGTGTAACTAAGAAAATTATCGATGCTGCAAAATCTCGAAAAGATGATAATTTTTTGGATTCAGTTAAAGCAACGCTTACTGATTCACTCTCTACGAAAAGTAGAAATATTGCTTTTGATGCCCAACAACCCACAGTCCTACTAATTGTTGGGGTTAATGGCACTGGTAAAACAACTAGCGCTGCAAAACTAGCAAACTACTTGAAAAATGAAAACAAAAAAGTATTAATGGCGGCGGCCGATACTTTCCGAGCTGCTGCGGTTGCGCAAATCCAGACTTGGGGGGAGCGTATTGGCATCCCAGTAATATCGGGAAACGATGGCGCAGATCCAGCCGCAGTTGCATTTGATGCCGCTAAGCGCGCAATCGCCGAAAAATTCGACTACTTAATCATCGATACCGCGGGCAGGTTACATACAAAAGATAATTTGATGGCTGAATTAGAAAAAGTTAAGCGAGTTGTGGAAAAAGTTATTCCGGTTTCTGAAATACTCTTTGTTTTAGATGGCACAACTGGACAAAATGGGTTAGCCCAAGCGCAAATATTTAATGAGAGCGTTGGTTTGACTGGCCTGATAGTTACTAAATTGGATGGCAGCGCCAAAGGCGGAATCGCGATCGCAACTGAGGCGGCTTTGGATTTGCCAATCAAGTTCATCGGAACTGGCGAAACCCTCGCCGATTTCTCCCGCTTTGATTCCGCGAAATACCTGGAAGATTTAACGAGCCTGTAACAAAACTGGGAGAAGTGTCACTTTCCCGAAACGATTCCTTGCCCTCGTCTGTAATAGAAGCGCGCCATTCTTGCCCTATCTCAACGGTGAGAATCGCGGCTAAACCCCCATTTTGGATAAGGGAAAAGAGATGACCGAGATTGTTTTAAATACTGGCGATACCGCTTGGGTCTTGGCGAGCACCGCTTTAGTTTTATTAATGACACCTGGATTGGCGCTCTTCTACGGTGGCATGGTTCGAGCAAAAAGTGTTTTAAATATGATGATGATGTCGATGATCACAATCGGAATCGTTAGCGTCATCTGGGTAATTTATGGATTTAAATTAGCATTTGGATTTGAATCTGGATCACAATGGTATGGATCCTTATCGCTTTCCGGACTTGGAAGCGCTGTTAACGAACTTACTAATAATGGTGGAATTTATCCGATTCCATTATTGGCATTTGCAGCATTTCAATTGATGTTCGCGATTATTACGCCAGCGCTTATATCTGGAGCGATAGCAGATCGAACAAAATTTAGCGCTTGGAGTATCTTTGTTGCAATCTGGGTTTCTGTTGTTTATTTCCCAGTCGCACATTGGGTCTTTGCTTTTGGAAATAAAGTTGGGGATACCGTTACTGGCGCCGGATTTCTAGCAGCACGTGGAATCGAAGATTTTGCAGGCGGTACTGCAGTCCATATCAATGCAGGTGCCGCAGGTTTGGCACTCAGTTTGATTCTTGGCCGTCGAGTGGGCTGGCGAAAAGAAGTGATGCGACCACATTCACTGCCGGTTGTATTACTCGGAGCGGGCTTACTTTGGTTTGGTTGGTTTGGTTTTAACGCTGGCTCGGCGCTCGGAGCTAATGGAATTGCAGCGCTTGCGCTAATGAATACTCAAGTTGCAACTGCAGCAGCGCTATTAGGTTGGGTTCTTGTTGAAAAACTTCGAGATGGCCATCCAACAAGCTTAGGTGCCGCTTCTGGTGCAATTTCCGGATTAGTTGCAATCACGCCAGCTTGTGCATTTGTAGCGCCATGGGCAGCAGTAGTAATTGGGTTAATTGCTGGCGCACTTTCTGCATTAGCAGTGGCTATGAAATACAAATTTGGCTTCGATGATTCGCTAGATGTGGTTGGAGTGCATTTAGTTGGTGGACTTTGGGGATGTATCTCGATTGGTTTCTTCGGAAGTAGCGCTGTTAATAGCATCGGTTTAGATGGGCTCTTCTATGGCGGCGGTACTACGCTGCTTGGGAAGCAAGCTTTCGGAGCATTCATGGTGATGGCTTACTCATTCGTTCTTACTTTAATAATCGGACTTATTATCCATAAAACAATCGGGTTCCGAGTTAAACCGGAAGCTGAAGTTGCTAGCATCGATCTAAGCGAACATGCTGAATCTGCATATGAAATGGCGCCATCTTCAAGAGGAGGATTTTCCGTATGAAACTTATAACTGCAATTCTCAAACCATTTAAGTTAGATGATGTTAAAGATGCTTTGCAAGCATTTGGCATCACCGGAATGACGGTCTCTGAAGCGAGTGGTTTCGGCAGACAGCGCGGACATACGGAGGTCTATCGAGGTGCGGAGTACACCGTTGATTTAGTTCCGAAAATTCGCCTTGAAGTTTTAGTGGATTCCGCAGATGTAGAGGCAGTTATCGATGTCATCGTAAAAGCTGCTGCCACTGGCTCAATTGGTGATGGAAAAGTTTGGGCAACGCCTGTGGAACACGTGGTTCGAGTTAGAACTGGTGAACGAGGTCCAGAAGCAATTTAGAGAATAAAAATGGGGACACGCGAGCGAAGAGAGCGATCTAATTCGGTTGATGCAGAGTTAATCGGTCTCTTTCGTGCTGCTCAAACGTTATCCGGCACTGCAAAAGTTACGCTGGTCGCAGTCGGCGGATACGGCAACGGCGAATTATCGCCGGGTTCAGATATCGATATTCTAATTTTGCATGATGGTTCGCTTACCGAAAATGATTTGAGTGGTTTTGTTAATGCGCTCTTATATCCACTCTGGGATAGTGGACGCGCGGTTGACCATTCAGTAAGAACTCGCGCACAAACGCGGGAGACCGCAACTTCTGATGTAAAAGTTGCGATGGGGTTGCTCGATAGTCGATTTATCTGCGGTGATCGTGATCTATTTGAAGTGACTGCAAACGATGCTAATGAAGAGTGGCGCAAAAACGCAAAGCGATATATTCCGCAAATCCGTGAGCTTTCGCGAGAACGGAGCAATCGAGTCGGAGAGTTGGCTTATTTACTCGAGCCAGACTTAAAGGAAGCTCGTGGTGGGCTACGTGACATTACTGCCCTTAGAGCTATTGCTAAATCTGGCTTAGTCGCAATTACTTTCGATCGTATAAGTAACGCCGAATCAATTTTACGAAATGTAAGAGATGCACTGCATGTAGAAAGTGGTAGAAATCGCGATCAACTCCGTTTTGTCGAACAGGACAAAGTGGCTAGAAATTTGAATTATAAAGATGCCGATGAGTTAATGTCGGAAGTTGCTAAAGCTGCGCGTGCTGTCGATTACTTATTGGAATTAACTTGGCATCGACTTGATCAGATCCAATCAAAGCGATTCTTTAATCGTGAGAAAACTGTACGAGTTGAACGAGGCTTAGTAATCGAAGGTGGCGAATTACGAATCGAAAGTGGCTATGAAATTACTGCAGATCCAATTGTGGGCTTACGGGCTGCGGCTGCTGCTGCGCAATTAGGAATTCCGTTATCTATTGATACTTGTATTCAACTTGCAGCAGAGTTACCACCGATGCCCATTCCATGGCCACGCGTTGCTCGTGAAGAACTAGTAACGCTGATCGGAGCGGGTGCAAATATGGTTCGAGTTTGGGAAGCGCTCGACCAAGAAGGATTAATTCAAAAATGGATTCCAGAGTGGACGCATTTAAGATCGTTGCCGCAACGAAATGTATTGCACCGTCATACAGTTGATCGACATATGGTTGAAACTGCAGTACATGCGGCCGCTTTAACCCGCACGGTTCATCGCCCAGATTTGCTCTTATTCGCGGCGCTCTTTCATGATGTTGGAAAAGGTTTTCCGGATCATGACCACTCGGATTTTGGCGCAATTTTGATGGCGCCGCTAGCAGAGCGAATAGGTTTCGATAGCGCCGATGTGGAAACTTTAATTTTGTTGGTTAAGGAGCATCTACTGCTCTCGGCGATCGCCACTCGCCGGGATTTGGATGATCCCGCAACAATTTCAAGTGTCATTGAAAAAATTCCGAGCGCGGAATTGCTGGAATTACTACATGCGCTAAGCGTTGCTGACGGTGAAGCAACTGGGCGAGCGGCTTGGAGTGATTGGAAAGCAACGCTAGTTAGCAATTTAGTAAATCGGTGCAACGCTGCGCTAGAAGGCATAATGCCAGCAAATCAATTAGAACTAACCGATATCCAAATTAGAGCAGCGGAAGCTGGTGAATTAAAAGTTGATCTAATTGAAAAAGAAGGCGAGTATCTCGTGGAGATCATTGCTCCAGATAGCACTGGTCTGCTCGCAACTATTGCTGGTGTTTTAAGCATTACAAGATTTGATGTGCGATCAGCGCGTACGCGTTCGCATGGAAAATCTGCGGTCATGACTTGGGTCGCCTTATTAGATGACCACGTGAGCCCACCAACGCCACGGAAATTATTAGAATTAATTCAATCTGGACTAGCTGGCCAAATAAATTTTTCAGAAAAGATTGCAGATCGAGTTAAAAACTATCAAAAATTTCCAGGTATTCCAGTTCCGCCACCAGTTGTAACTGCAATCATGGATGCGACCACGCAAGCTACTGTGATTGAGGTGCGAATGCATGATCGCCCCGGATTGCTGTATACGATTGCAACTGCAGTTACCTCAGCCAAGATTGATATAAAAGCTGCAATTGTTTCCACGTTGGGAGCAGAAGCATTTGACACCCTCTATGTAACACAAGTCGATGGTTCTCCGCTTGGTTCCGAGCGTGCCATCGAATTTGCACGCGGGTTAGAAGCCCGACTGAAATAGTAGGATTCGCGCATGTTCGATTCGTTAACTGGAAAATTCGCTAACGCCTTTACTGCGCTGCGCAATCGTGGTCGCATTGGATCGGGCGATATCGATGAGATGTGCGGTGAAATTCGCAAAGCACTTCTAGATGCAGACGTAGCCCTTGCGGTAGCCGAATCTTTTGTAGCCAAAGTTAACGAGCGGGCTCAAGCGGCGCTTCCTGATTTACGGCAGAGCACCAACCAATCTCAGGCAATTTTTGCCATTGTTAATGAAGAACTCATTTCAATACTTGGCGGCGCTGCTCGCCGAATTCGATTAGCTAAGAATCCACCAACTGTAATTATGTTGGCAGGATTACAAGGTTCGGGCAAAACTACCCTTGCTGGAAAATTAGCGCATTACTTCAAATCCCAGGGTGATACGCCACTTCTGGTCGCAGCGGATTTGCAGAGACCAAATGCGGTAAATCAATTGTCGGTTGTCGCAACAAATGCGAAAGTTCCAGTTTTCGCACCTGAAGTTGGCAATGGAGTTGGGGATCCAATCAAGGTCGCTCGCGATGGTGTTGCGTTCGCACGCGAGAAATTTCATAACATTGTAATTGTTGATACTGCTGGTCGACTTGGCGTTGATATTGAATTAATGAACGAGGCTAAGGCAATTAGAGATGCAGTAAATCCTGACGAGATCATATTTGTAGTTGATGCAATGATTGGTCAAGATGCGGTGCGAACTGCGCAGGCATTTTTAGATGGCGTTGGTTTTGATGGGGTAGCGCTAACTAAATTAGATGGTGATGCAAAAGGTGGCGCTGCGCTTTCGATTGCAAAGATAACTGCTCGGCCAATTATGTTTGTATCTACCGGAGAAAAATTGCAAGATTTTGATCTCTTTTATCCTGATCGGATGGCTTCTCGAATATTAGGTATGGGAGATATTCAATCTTTAGCCGAACAAGCAAAGCAAGCATTTGATGGCGATACTGCAGCAAAATTAGAAGCAAAATTTGCAGAAGGTGATGATTTCACTTTAGAAGATTTCTTAGAACAAATGCAAGCGATGAAAAAAATGGGCTCAATGAGTAAATTACTTGGGATGTTGCCCGGCGCTAATTCTGGCGCGATGAAGAAACAATTGGAAAATTTTGATGAGGGCGAGATTGTAAGAACGCAAGCAATTGTGCAATCAATGACGCCAAGTGAGCGGCGCGAACCTAAAATTCTTAATGGTTCTAGAAGGCTTCGAATTGCTAATGGCAGTGGACGAAGTGTTAAAGAAGTGAATTCATTGGTTGATAGATTTAGCGCAGCTCAGAAAATGATGCGCACCATGCGAAATGGCGGATCGATCCCGGGGCTGCCTGTTGGAGTTGGGAATTCAGCTCCGCAATCGGGTGGGTTGCGTAAACCTCCACCGAATAATTTGCCAAATAAGAAGAAATCACGCTCCGGAAATCCCGCTAAGCGGGCGCAGGAAGAGGGTTAATTGCCGGTTTGGGCTTTCCAGCGCGAGATGGCAAGATTAGCGACCTGTACGAGAGCCCTCTACCTTTCGTCGGATTAAATAAACCCAGAACTGCTTTACTCGCTCGAATACCCACTCGAGTTGAATTTGGCTGGTTCGATTACTTTCAAGGAGAAACCCCTAGTGGGCGTAAAAATTAGATTGATGCGTTTCGGAAAGATTCGCACACCGCATTACCGAATTGTTGTTTCAGATTCCCGCAAGGCCCGGAATGGTTTATCAATTGAAGAAATTGGTCGTTATTCACCAGGACAAGAACCATCTTTCATCGAAGTTAAATCAGAACGCGCACAGCATTGGTTAAAAGTTGGCGCACTTCCAACACCAGCTGTAGAGGCTATTTTAAAAGTTACCGGTGACTGGCAGAAATTTAAAGGTTTGCCAGGAACTGAAGGAACGTTAAAAGTTGCTGCGGTAAAACCGCATAAGCGCGAAGCGTATGAAGCTGCGGTTAAGAAGGCTATGGATGAACCAAAAGATGGCGCAACCACAATGAAAAAGCGCGCCGCCGAAAAATTAGCAGCGAAGAGCGCACCAGCTGAAGTTGTTGCAGAAGCACCAGCTGAAGTTGTTGCAGAAGCACCAGCCGAAGTTGTTGCAGAAGCACCAGCTGAAGTTGTTGCGGAAGCACCAGCTGAAACTCCAGCGGAGTAACGATGATTGACGAAGCTTTAGAACATCTCGTAAAGGGAATCGTTGATAATCCTGAAGAGGTCGTTATCACCGAAAAAGATCATCGTCGCGGTACAACTCTTGAAGTTCGAGTTCACCCAGAAGATATCGGCAAGGTAATTGGCCGTAATGGTCGCACTGCGAAAGCATTGCGAACTGTGGTCTCTGCAATTGCTGGTCGTAGCGTTCGCGTTGATCTCATCGAGGCCGACGAGGGTAGATAGTCGTGCTCCTTGTCGTCGGCCGTATTGGTCGTGCGCATGGAATTCGTGGCGAAGCCACAATCGAAGTACGAACTGATGATCCGGATTCAAGGTTGGCGGTTGGCGCTATTTTGCAGACTGAACCAGCTAAAAAAGGTCCATTAACTATCGCATCTGGGCGGGTTCATAACGGCACGCTCTTACTTTCTTTCGCTGGGATTCCAGATCGAACTGCAGTAGAAAAACTTCGCGATGTATTGCTAATAGCAGATGTTGATGTTGCAGCCGAGTCTGATGGGGATGATAGCTTTCATATCTCTCAAATAATTGGGTGCGAAGTTTACTTAACCGATGGAATTAAAGTAGGAATCGTCAGTGATGTTCTAAGCTCCGCCGCGCAAGATACTTTGGTGGTAACTGCAAATGGAATTCAAAAGTTAATTCCATTTGTAGATGAAATTGTGCCTGATGTTGATATTACAAATCGCAGAATAGTAATTACACCGCCGGAAGGTTTGCTATGAAAATTACGGCGATCACCATTTTCCCAGATTATTTCGCACCGCTGCAATTATCGCTAATTGGCAAAGCCAGCCAAGGAGGTGTGATTGAGTTAAGAATCTTAAATCTTCGCGATTTCACGACCGATAGCCATCACACCGTCGATGACACTCCTTATGGTGGCGGCGCTGGGATGGTGATGAAACCGGAAGTCTGGGGCGATGCGATTGATTCAGTATTAGCAGAGGCAGTTGGAATTGCCGATCTAGTAATTCTTACCCCGGCCGGAAAGAAATTCACCCAAGCAATCGCTACCCAATTTTCCAAAGCCGAACATCTGATTTTTGCATGCGGTAGATATGAGGGTATTGATTCTCGAGTTACAACTTTTTATCAAAACCAGAAAAATCTCCGCGTCCACGAAGTATCAATCGGGGATTATGTTTTAAATGGTGGCGAAGTAGCAGCGTTAGCGATAACTGAAGCGGTGGTTCGGTTGATTCCAGGAGTAATTGGAAATCCAGATTCACTCGTTGAGGAATCGCATAATCAAGCTGGTGTAGTTGAGTACCCGGCCTTCACTAAACCACCAGAATGGCGCGGTTTAAAAGTGCCAGAGATATTGACCTCTGGAAATCATGGCGCCATCGCAAATTGGCGGGCGGAACAGGCGGAAATTCGAAGCCAAAACGCTAACCGCGAGCAGGAGTAGCCGTTTAACCTACGGTACCGTAACCTACGCTATCGTAAGTTAACGGAGGAAAAATGGCCGCAATAGACCCAGCAGTTCAATCTCGGCTAATCCGCGACTTAGAACCAATCGTCGGTAAAGAGTTAGATCGCCATCTTGCGGTTCAAAAGGATTGGTATCCGCACGAGTATGTGCCTTGGAGTGAAGGAAGGAATTTTCCAGGTCCGTTAAATGGTGATGCCTGGGAAGCGAAAGATTCTAAGTTAACTGCGATTGCCCAAGATTCTCTAATTTTAAATTTATTAACCGAAGATAACTTGCCTAGTTACCACACTGAAATTGCGGTATCTATGGGGCGCGATGGTGCTTGGGGAACTTGGATCAATCGATGGACCGCTGAGGAAAATCGCCACGGAATTGTATTAAGAGATTATTTGATGGCCACGCGCGGGGTTGACCCAGTTGAACTTGAAGACCTTCGGATGGCTCATATGCAGTTAGGTTTTGAAACATCATATGACAATGACATGTTGCATACCGTTGCTTATGTCAGCTTCCAAGAATTAGCTACTCGAATTTCGCACCGCAATACTGGAAAGATTTCAGATGACCCTATTTGCGAGCAAATGTTGACGCGAGTTTCTTTGGATGAAAATCTACATATGCTTTTCTATCGCAACTTATTAGGCGCAGCGCTCGATATGGAACCAAATGCATCTATGCGCGCCATCGCTGACGTGGTTACTGATTTCAAAATGCCTGGCCATGAATTGCCTGGTTTCGGGCGAAAATCGGTACAGATAGCGTTAGCTGGAATTTACGACCTGCCACAACATCTCGACGATGTAATTGCGCCAGTTTTACGCGCTTGGAACATTTATGAGCGAAATGATCTAACCGGAGATGGCTTAAAGGCTCGTGATGAAATTGTAGAATTCTTAGCGAACGCTAAAAAAGATTCAAATCGCTTCGAAGAGAGGCGGGAAGTGCACTTTGAGCGACTGATTGCTCGAGGGCAAAACCCAATCCGAATTTAAAGCGGAGTCGAGTTCCACAAGTGGGGAATAATCCCGACACGCCGAAGGTTGGTGTGACAGGGAGAGTACTTCTGTGGGAGTGTCCGCCCCGTACCCCCTAAAGGGTTTAGTTATTTTTGAGCAATCAAGTTATTAAGCGATGAAAGTGAGGTGAGAGATTCATGGCAACCGATTACGACACCCCGAGAAAAACGGATGAAGAACTTCATGAAGAATCCCTTGAAGAGCTAAAAGCTCGACGTTCAGACGCCCAATCAGGCCAAGTAGATATTGATGAAGAAGAAGCTGCTGAGAATCTTGAACTTCCTGGTGCGGATTTATCTGGCGAAGAGTTAGCAGTTCGAGTTGTCCCTAAACAGACTGATGAATTTACTTGTTCCCGCTGCTTCTTAGTACAGCACCACACTCAACTCGCTCGCGGTGAAGGCGCTAAATCAATCTGTAAGGATTGTGCTTAACTCCTTATATTTTCGGCTTGAAATTAAAATATATGGCGTCGGATCTAATTCATCTGAAATTTTAATCATTACTCCAGTATGAACCCAAAACCTAACTTCTAAATGTGCGGCTGGATTGCTCTCCATTCCACGAATTAACCGCATCTGGGATTTATTTAACGGTGTAACTTCCTTAAGGTAATTTCGAGATATTTTAAAGTTCCCAGTAGTTAACTCGCTCTTAGTTACGCGAATTTCAAGAGGGCTACTAATCCAAAGTAAAAGTAAAGCCAAGAGTGAGATGGCCAGTGCTAATTGCGTTGGATAATTTCCAAAAGCCGCCCAGATAACAATGTTAATCGAAGCGATTATGAAAGCTAGAAAAAGCCATAACCCTAAGCTCCATCGAAGCTTCTCGCTAAAAATGAGATTGTTATCGCCTGGAATTGGAGCGCTCATGAGTAGGAAGGTACTTGATTGCTGGAGTAATCTTGCGGCATGAGTCGAGTTGCGAGCACAATTCCACCGGAAGGTGCGCAAGTTCCAGAACGCCATCCAAAAGCGCCGCCACCTGGTTCGATAATTCCATCGCACTTCGGTCATTGTTTTGGCTGCGGAGATTTACATCCAACTGGATTGCATTTAGTTGCAACTGCAGGCGAAGTAATGGATCTAACCGCAACTTTCACCGTCACTTTAGATCATCAAGGCGCACCCGGATTGGCACATGGCGGCTTACTATCTCTGGCATTTGATGAAGCGCTCGGAAAATTAATGTGGCTAATTCGAGCCCCAGCCGTTACCGCGCGGTTAGAAACGGATTTTTTGAAACCAGTGCCGATTGGAAGCGTCCTGCACATTACTGCGCGAATTACCGGGCAAGTTAATCGAAAAGTTTATGCGACTGCTGAGGGGCGTTTAAATTCACCAGCTGGTCCAATTGCGGTTACCGCCGCATCTCTATATGTTGTCGTGCCTATGAAACACTTTTTAAATAACGCGCCAAAAGAGTATTTAGATCATGTAGCTAAACATCCGGAGCTTTTAGCATTTGTAGATCCAGATTTTGAGATCAACCCGTGAAAGTTCTAATCACTCGATTAGATAAGGATTTGCCGCTTCCTAATTATGCTAAAGGTGGTGATGCTGGCGCAGATATTTACGCGCGGATCGATTTCGAATTAGCTCCAGGAGCGCGTGCGTTAATCCCAACCGGAATCGCCATCGCACTGCCCGATGGATATGTGGCGCTGGTACATCCAAGATCTGGGTTAGCAATAAAATCTGGAATCTCTATGGTTAATACGCCAGGCACAGTTGATGCTGGATATCGCGGGGAACTCCAAGTGATTTTAATCAATCATGATTTGACCGAAACATTTCACGGTAAGCGCGGTGATCGAATCGCTCAACTCGTAATCCAAAAAGTTGAACGCGCCGAATTTGTGGAAGTAGATGGCTTGCCTGGCTCCGGTCGCGGCGATGGTGGTTTTGGATCAACGGGTAAATCTTGAGCGAGAACCACGAAGCAAAAGCAAAGATTTTAGCGGCCTTAGGTGGGGTCAAAGGTTTGATTGACTCTGGAATTCCTGCTTTGGTTTTCTTAATTGTTTTCAATATTTCGCATGATTTAAAGAGCGCTGCGACTTATGCGCTCGTACTTTCAGCGCTAATTACCGGATTTCGATTGGTAAAACGGGAGACTATTCAAAATGCACTCTCTGGAATAGTTGGGGTTGGCATCTGTTATTGGTTCTCGCGAAGCACTGGAAAAGCCGAAGATTTTTACTTGCCTGGATTAATCACAAATTTAGTTTATGGCGCTGCATACACGCTTTCTATTTTGGTTGGTTGGCCAATTATCGGTGTTGTGCTCGGCCCCATTCTTGGCGAAAATTTTCTCTGGCGGAAAGATCCAGCCCGTAAAAAAATGTATAAGCAAGCCAGTTGGCTCTGGGTTGGACTATTTGGGGCGAGGTTAATAGTGCAATACCCGCTTTATCGTTCTGGCAATGTAAATTTATTAGGATCTGCGCGATTAATTATGGGCTATCCATTATTTTTTGCTACGGGATGGGCAACTTGGTTAATCATTAAAAATGGCCCAGAACTTAAATCGTAATAAAACAATCTTTTAATTGAGATTCTGCGGTTGCGGTTGCTACAAAGATTAATTCATCTCCAGAGGCAAAAACTTCATGAGGTTGTGGCGTAATAACTTGGCCATCGCGAACTATCGCGGCAATTGTTGAGCCGATAGGCAGCTCCACTTCGCTTACAGTTTTACCACAGCATTTAGAGTTATCTGGAAGCGTAATTTCTACAAGATTAGCTTTGCCAGCACGTAGTGAAAATAAACGAACGACATCGCCAACGCTAACTGCTTCTTCAACCAAAGCCGCAATAATTCTTGGGGTTGATACCGCAACATCTACGCCCCAAGATGAATCGAAGAGCCATTCATTCTTCGGGTGCTTAATTCGCGCCACCACGCGGGGCACGCCATATTCGGTTTTAGCCAAAAGCGAAGTAACTAGATTAACTTTGTCATCACCGGTTGCGGCTACAAGTACTTGGCAAGAGCTCAAATTCGCTTTATCTAGCGATGTGATTTCACAGGAATCGGCGAGCAACCATTCGGCTTCGGGAACGCTCTCCATTTTTAAAGCCTTTGGATCTTTATCAATCAAAAGTATTTGATGGCCATTATTAATTAGCTCTCGCGCAATCGCGCGGCCAACATTCCCAGCTCCAGCTATGGCAACTCTCATTTGGACTCCGGTGACTTAGAAAGTGCCATCTCGGTTATCTCTACATCTTTTTCAGCGACCATTACATGAACTAGATCGCCCTCTTGTAGAACTGTGTGTTCATTAGGAATCATGCCTTCACCTAGTCGAGTGATGAAAGCTACCCTTGATGGCGTGTTTGCTTCAATTAAAGTTATTGGCCGGCCAAACCACGCCTTATCTATATGCATTTCACAGAGTTTTACGACACCGGATGCATCACGCCATTCCGATCTAGAACCATCAGGATTTAATCTTCTTAAGATTTGATCAGTTGTCCATAGAACTGTGGCTACTGTTGGAATTCCTAAACGTTGATAAATTTCAGCACGACCTGGATCATAAATTCGAGCAACTACATTTGAGATTCCATATGTTTCCCGCGCAACTCGAGCCGCAATAATATTCGAGTTATCACCATTTGAAACAGCAGCGAACGCTTCGGCACGTTCAATTCCAGCATCAATTAAAGTATCGCGATCAAAGCCAACGCCGGCAACAGTCTGGCCTTTGAAATCTGCGCCAAGTCGTCGAAACGCTTCTCGGTCTTGGTCAATAATGGCAACGGTGTGGCCAGCGATTTCTAATTCTTTAGCCAAAGTCGAACCAACGCGGCCACATCCCATAATCACAACATGCACAAGGGCGAACTTACACCTTTAACGGCGCGAGTATGACATTTACGCGTAACAAGCCATAGGGTCGCCATGTGAATGTGGGAGATCGAATAACCGTTACCGTCGGCGGAATTGCCCATGGCGGACATTGTGTTGCGCGACATGATGGTCGCGTTATTTTTCTCCGTTATGCAATTCCTGGTGAAGAAGTTGTCGCTGAGATAACCGAAGTGACTTCGAAATTCGCACGGGGGAATGCGATTGAAATTATTAAAGCTGCGCCAGAAAGAGTTAGCCCACCTTGCGAATTAGCCAAACCCGGCGGTTGTGGTGGTTGCGATTTCCAACATATCGAAATTTCAGCGCAACGTAAATTAAAGAGCGCGATTATAAAAGAGCAATTCAGCCGAGTCGCGAAAAAAGATGTTGAAGTAACCGTGATCGGTGTAGCTCCATTAACTGGGTTGGGATGGCGTACCCGAATGGACTTCACGGTAAACCCAGATCGTAAATTAGCGCTTTATGGTGCAAGGAGTCATAACTTAATTCCAGTGGCGAAATGTTTGATTGCTGATGAGCGGATGAATTTAGATTCAATCAACCAAATGAATTTGCCGGTTGGCGCAAAAGTCGAAGTTGCAATTTCTGGGAGCGGAAAACAATCGGTAGCAATTGAAGGTATTGAAAATTTTGACCTAATCGAAGAATCAGTTCTAGAAAATAAGTTTTCGGTCTCACCCACTTCATTCTGGCAGAGCCACATTCAATCACCTGCAGTGTTAACTAAGAGCATCTTGGCTGACTTGCAAATTAAAGCAGGTGATCATGTTTTTGATCTTTATGGTGGCGTTGGATTGTTCACAGCAGCACTTGCCACCGAAGTAACCCAAACTGGGCGGGTAACTTTGATCGAATTTGATGCTGGGGCAGTAACTGATGCGCGCCGCAATTTTGCGGAGAATCAAATTGTGGAGATTGTTGAAGGTAAAGTTGAACGTTCGCTTTCAAAATTTAAACGAGCAGATTTAATTCTGTTAGATCCACCAAGATCTGGCGCAGGTAAAGATGTGGTAAGCGCAATGATAAAGCTTGAACCCCGCACAATTGTTTATGTTTCTTGTGATCCAGCTTCGCTCGCGCGAGATACAACATATTTGGAAGCATCTGGATATACATTAGATCGCCTGCAAAGTTATGATCTCTTTCCGATGACCCAACATATCGAGTGTGTGGCGCGGTTCATTAAAAATAGCTAAAAATGAGGGGCACGCCCACCGACCTCGGTTGCCCAATTGAGCCAAAAAAGCGGTGCTCGATAGGATTGGGGCATGAGTCACGATTCATTTAAAGCAAAATCCACGCTCGATGTAGCTGGCAAGCAGTATCAAATCTTTGATATCAATCAATTAGATGGTGCCGCGACTCTGCCGTTTAGCCTGAAAATTTTGCTGGAGAACTTGCTCCGCACTGAAGATGGTGCAAACATCACAGCAGCGCAGATTTCGGCGTTAGCAAATTGGAACCCAGCTGCCGAGCCAGATACTGAAATTCAATTCACGCCAGCGCGCGTGATCATGCAAGATTTTACCGGAGTGCCATGCATCGTTGATTTAGCAACAATGCGGGAAGCGATTGTTGACTTAGGTGGCGATCCCGCAAAAGTGAATCCGCTAGCCCCAGCGGAATTGGTAATCGATCACTCGGTTATTGCCGATGTTTTTGGGACAAAAGATTCGTTCTCGCAAAACACAGATATAGAGTACGAGCGAAATCAAGAGCGTTATCGATTCCTGCGATGGGGTCAAACCGCATTTGATGAATTTAAAGTCGTGCCACCCGGAACTGGAATTGTCCACCAAGTAAATATTGAGTATTTGGCACGCGTTGTAATGGTTCGGGAAGTTGCCGGCGAAGTCCGTGCATATCCAGATACGGTTGTGGGTACCGATTCACACACCACCATGGTTAACGGTTTAGGCGTATTGGGTTGGGGAGTAGGCGGCATCGAAGCCGAAGCTGCACTTTTAGGACAACCAGTTTCGATGTTGATTCCTAAAGTTGTTGGATTTAAATTAAATGGTGCGCTACCACTTGGCACGACTGCCACGGATTTAGTTTTAACAATTACTGAAATGCTTCGCAAGCATGGCGTTGTCGGAAAATTTGTGGAATTTTATGGCCCAGGTGTTACGGCGTTGCCGATGGCAAACCGGGCAACGATCGGAAATATGTCTCCAGAGTATGGATCTACTTGCGCTATTTTCCCAATTGATGAAGAAACGCTCCGGTATTTAAAACTCACGGGAAGAAAAGCGAGCGAACTGGCTTTAGTAGAGGCTTATGCAAAACGTCAAGGAATTTGGCACGACCCAAGCCTGACACCAAGATATTCGGAAAAATTAGAATTGGATTTGGCGAGCGTGGTTCCTTCGATTGCAGGGCCAAAGCGGCCGCAAGATCGAGTTTCACTTACTGATGCAAAAGACTCTTTTGGAAAAGTTCTGCCAAGTTATCTTTCTGATAAAACTAATAAAAAACCAGTAAATTTTCAACGCAATGGTAGCGATACCGCAATTTCAAATGGCGCTGTGGTGATTGCGTCAATCACTTCTTGCACAAATACTTCCAACCCAAGTGTGATGATTGGCGCGGGGTTGCTAGCGAAAAAAGCTGTTGAAAAAGGTCTAACTAGTAAACCTTGGGTAAAAACCACTCTGGCGCCTGGATCTAAAGTCGTTACTGATTACTATGATAAATCTGGGTTAACCACCTACCTTGAAAAACTTGGTTTTAATTTAGTTGGTTATGGTTGTGTTACTTGTATCGGAAATTCTGGTCCACTCCCAGTAGAAATCAGCAAGGTAATTAGTGAAAACGATTTAGCTGTAACCGCAGTGTTGTCGGGCAATCGAAATTTCGAGGGCCGGATAAGCCCTGATGTGAAGATGAACTATTTAGCTTCACCGCCACTGGTTGTCGCATATGCGCTAGCTGGAACTATGGATCATAATTTTGATTTGGATTCGCTAGGCAACGATTTAGACGGTAACCCAGTTTTCTTAAAAGATATCTGGCCAACTCCTTCTGAAATTCAGAGCGTGATTGATTCATCGATCTCGAGCGATATGTTCACAAAAGATTATGCGAGTGTTTTTGAGGGCGATCATCGATGGAAATCGTTAGCTACTCCAACCGGAAAAGTTTTCGAGTGGGACGCTAAATCCACTTATGTACGAAAACCACCATATTTCGACGGAATGCCGCGAAACCCTAAGCCAGTTACTGACATTAGCGGCGCAAGAGTCCTTGCGATATTGGGAGATTCGGTAACTACAGATCACATTTCGCCAGCTGGAAACATCAAAGCCGATTCACCTGCTGGAAAGTATTTAGCTGAGCATGGAGTTGAGCGCGCTGATTTTAATTCTTACGGTTCCCGTCGCGGTAATCACGAAGTTATGATCCGCGGAACATTTGCAAATATTCGATTGAAGAATTTACTTCTCAACGGAGTCGAAGGTGGGTTCACCCGAAACTTTTTAAATAGTGGAGAAGAAGAAACTATTTTCGATGCTGCAACTGCATATCAAAGCGCGGGGGTGCCGCTAGTTATTCTCGCTGGAAAAGAATATGGATCTGGGTCATCTCGAGATTGGGCTGCAAAAGGAACTGCGCTACTTGGCGTACGTGCTGTGATAGCCGAATCTTTTGAACGAATTCACCGTTCTAATTTAATTGGAATGGGTGTATTACCACTCCAATTCAATGATGGTGAAACCGCTGCTTCACTTGGTCTAACTGGCAGCGAAGTATTTGCCATCTCGGGAATTGTGGAATTGAATGGAGGTAAGACTCCTACCCAAGTGCGCGTAAACGCTGACGGCAAGAGTTTTACTGCAAAAGTACGAATTGATACACCTGGAGAAGCGGAATATTTCCGTCATGGTGGCATCATGCAATATGTATTGCGGTCGTTGCTATGACCTTACTTTCGCAGATTAATTCACCGGATGATCTTTCAAAATTAGATTATCTCCAACTTACTACGCTATCGAGCGAGATAAGAGATTTCTTAATTGAAAAGGTATCGAAAAGTGGCGGCCATCTTGGTCCAAATTTAGGTGTAGTGGAATTAACGCTCGCGCTTCATCGAGTATTTGAATCTCCTAAAGATGTCTTGCTTTTTGACACTGGACACCAATCTTATGTTCATAAAATGCTAACTGGACGAATCGCGGGTTTTGAAAAATTGCGGCAACGCGGTGGCATTGCTGGCTACCCGAATCGGAGCGAGAGCGAACACGATGTAATTGAAAATTCGCACGCATCTACCGCGCTTTCCTGGGCGGATGGAATTGCCCGAGGTTTTGCAATCAAAGGCGAGCAAGATCGAACCGTAGTCGCGGTGGTAGGGGATGGTGCTCTCACTGGTGGCATGTCATGGGAAGCGTTAAATAACATTGCAGCAACAGCAGATTTGAAGTTAGTGATTGTGGTAAACGACAACGCACGTTCTTATTCGCCGACTATTGGCGGATTAGCTGCACATTTATCAACGCTACGTGCAACTCAAGGGTATGAAAAATTTTTGGAGTGGGGGAAAGGTGTATTAGAAAAAACTCCGGTAGTCGGCCATCCAATTTATGAAACTCTGCATGGCATGAAAAAAGGAATTAAAGATATCGTTGCACCACAAGGAATGTTTGAAGATTTAGGGCTGAAATATCTAGGGCCAATTAATGGACATAACATTGAAGAACTTGAAAGCACACTTGACCGGGCTAAGAAATTTGGAGCTCCAGTAATAGTTCACGTAATCACCGAAAAAGGTCGTGGTCACGCACCAGCCGTAAACGATGAAGCCGAGAAATTTCACGCTGTCGGAATCGTTGATCCAGAAACTGGTACGCCACTTTCAAAGTCTTCAGCATCTTGGACCAGCGTATTTTCGAAGGCGCTAATCGAATTAGGACACGAACGAAAAGACCTAGTCGCAATTACTGCGGCAATGCTCGGGCCAACTGGCCTAGATGCATTTCAAAAAGAATTTCCGGATCGCACTCTTGATGTTGGCATTGCCGAACAACATGCAACAACCGCGGCGGCAGGTTTGGCATTTACTGGATTACATCCCGTGGTTGCGGTGTACTCAACATTTTTAAATCGTGCTTTCGATCAACTTTTATTAGACGTAGCGTTACACAAAGCGGGCGTCACATTTGTGTTGGATAGATCTGGCATTACTGGCGATGATGGCCCATCGCATAATGGAATCTGGGATTTAGCGCTAACTGGCATTGTGCCAACGCTTTGCGTTGCAGCGCCACGCGATGGCGCCCGATTGCGCGAAACGCTCCGTGAATCACTTGAAATAAGTGATCGACCATCGCTCATCCGGTTCCCTAAAGGGGCAGTCCAACCAGATATTCCAGCATTTGAACGGCGCGATGGCATTGATGTTTTATACCGCGGCGAAAGCGCTGATGTATTGCTCATTAGCGTAGGTGCGATGGCGCAAGTTGCAGTTGAAGCAGCCGGTCAGGCTTATCGCGAAGGCGTTGGCGTAACCGTTATTGATCCACGTTGGGTTAAACCGTTACCAACATCATTAGTAACTATGGCGCAGCGCTATCAAAGCGTAGTTGTGATTGAAGATGGAATAAAGCACGGTGGAATCGGTAGCACTATCTCCGAAATGTTTCGAGAAGCTAATTTAAATATTCCGATTCATTCAATCGGGGTGCCGTTACAATTTTTTGAACACGGCAAGCGCAGTCAAATTTTAGAAGAAATCGGCATTACAGCACAGACCATTACAAGATCATTAGTCGAGTGGAACAGTTCCCTGGTTGAAGTTGAAGAGAGCAACTCGAAAATTAAGCCAGTGACGCAACTCCGGCCGGATGAAAGCGCTTCCCAGTAACAGATTCGCTAACACCCTCACGATCTAAGTACGGCAATATTCCACCCAGATGCATCGGCCAACCAGCGCCAAGCAACATGCATAAATCAATTTCAGCAGGTGATGAAACCACCCCTTCATCGAGCATCATCCGAGCTTCTTCTGCCAGTGCCGTTAGCGCACGCATTCTTACTTGCTCGGCGGTAGAAGGGTTACTTCCTTTTTCTACAAGAGCGAGTGCAGCTGGATTAGCTCCGAAAGTGCCGTCCTCTTTCTTTATATAGAAAGTTTTTACACTTTCCTTAACTAAGCGTTGCATAGTTGGCGAAATTCGGTAACGCGGTCCTAAATTAGCGTTCAAAGTTTGCGCCACATGTAGCGCAACTCCTGGTCCGACTAAACCTAATAGTTGGAATGGTGACATCGGGAAACCGAGCGATTTCATTGCGTTATCCGCAACATCTGGAGCTGTGCCTTCATCCATCGCGTCGGTGACTTCTCCCATAAATCTAGTTAGCAATCGATTAACCACAAAACCTGGTGCATCTTTGCAGATGATCATGGTCTTTTTTAACTCTTTACCGACGTTGATTGCAGTAGCAGTTGTGGCATCATCGGTAGTAGAGGTACGTGCCACTTCAAGTAGCGGCATGATTGCTACTGGGTTAAAGAAATGGAATCCGATTACGCGTTCTGGATTTTTCAAGCCGATGGTCATCTTCTCAACCGATAGCGAAGAAGTATTGGTAGCAAGAATACATTCAGGTGTAACGATGGTCTCTAACTTTTTAAATAACTCTTGCTTTAATGAAAGCTCTTCAAAAATTGCCTCGATCACAAAATCTGCATTGGCAAAAACGTTTTGATCTACCGAGCCGGTGACCAAAAGTGCTAATCGACGAGCGGACTCGGCGCTCATTCGCTTCTTAGCTACAAGTTTTTCAAGTTCAGCATGCACCCAAGCAACGCCTTTATTGACACGCTCTTGATCTAAATCGGTCATTACCACTGGAACTTTAAGATTTCGAACCATGATCAGAGCGAGTTGGGATGCCATCAAACCAGCACCGACTATGCCAACTTTTGCAACTTTGCGAGCTAGCGCTGATTTTGGCGCACCTTCAACTTTCTTCCGTTTCTTTTGAATCAAATTGAAAGCGTATAAGGAGGCGCGAAGTGGATTGCTCATGGTGAGGTCAGCGAGCGCTTGGTCTTCTGCATCGAAACCTGCGCCGAGAGTATTAGTTCGAGCTGCTGCAATTAGTTGGAGCGCACGAGCGGGAGATTCGATATCTGCGCCACCGTATTTCTTAGCTACCGCGGCTTTACCGGTTGCGATTGCTTTATTCCAGGCTGCTTCGTCGTTAGTGAAATCTTTGCGTGCGATATTAGTTTTACCAGAGATAATTTTCGCTGCAAACAAAATTGAATTTTCGAGAAAATCGGCTGGTTCATAAACCGCATCAGCAACACCTAGCGCCAACGCATCTTTTGCCTTCATCATGGTGTTGTTATTAAGCGCGTTCAAAATTATTATTTGCACTGCATTTTCCGGGCCAATAAGTTTTGGCAATATAGTTGCACCGCCCCATCCTGGAACTAGGCCTAGAAAACATTCTGGCTGGCCAGTAAAGGCAGTAGTTGCTACGGTGCGATAATTACAATGCAAACCAACTTCTAAGCCACCACCTAGCGCTAACCCATTGATAAAAGCAAAAGTAGGTTTCTTATTTTCGCCTAACCTGCGAAAAACATCGTGGCCAAGTTTACCGATTGCGAGGGCTTGGGAACGATCTTGCAAGAAAGCCATTCCAGATAAATCAGCACCAGCGGCAAAGATAAATGGCTTCCCAGTAATTGCAATTGCAACCGATGCACTTTTCTCGGCAATAGTGATGGCTTCGTTCAACGCCATCACAGATTTTGGACCAAAAGTATTTGGGCGATTGTGATCTTGCCCGTTATCTAAAGTAATTAATGAGAGAGATCCGGTTGCACCAAAGGCGTTGAGATCTATTTCTCTGACTAGCGCATTAGTTACTACTTCTTCTGGTGCACCTTCTGGAAGAATAATCTCAGCCATTATTTCTTACCCCCATTGAAGTGTGGATTTTCCCAAATCACAGTGCCACCCATACCAAGTCCAATACACATGGTGGTAATTCCATATTTAACTTCAGGGTGTTCCTTAAATCCTTCAGCCAAATTGAGCATGAGGCGAACGCCAGATGAAGCCAGGGGATGGCCAACTGCAATTGCGCCGCCATAGATATTTACTCGCGAATCATCATCGGCCATTCCAAAGTGATCTAAGAATGCAATTACTTGGATTGCGAATGCTTCATTAACTTCAAATAGCCCAATATCTTCAATGGTTAAGCCAGCTTTCGCGAGCGCCTTAATCGTTGCGGGAACTGGGCCATAACCCATAACTTCTGGTTCAACGCCAGCGAATGCAAATGAAACTAATTTTGCTTTAACTGTTAAACCCAATTCTTTTGCTTTTGATTCGCTTGCAAGTAGCGCTGCTGTTGCGCCATCATTTAAACCCGCTGCATTGCCAGCAGTGACGCGGCCAGCTGCGCGGAATGGAGTTTTAAGTGCAGCAAGCGCTTCTAAAGTTGTGCCAGGTCGTGGCGGTTCGTCGACTGTTGCAACTCCCCAACCAAGTTCAGCGCTGCGCGCAGCCATTGGAATTAAATTTGGTTGAATTTTTCCAGCAGCATATGCAGCTGCTGTTTTAACTTGTGAGTTCACAGCATATTTATCGGCGCGCTCTTTAGTTAAATGCGGAAACCGATCATGTAAACGTTCGGCGGTATTTCCCATACTCAACGCATCGGTATCAACAATCTTCTCTGCTAAATATCGTGGGTTAGGGTCAATACCTTCGCCCATCGGATGGTTGCCCATATGTTCTACGCCGCCAGCAATTGCGAGATCATAAAGTCCCATTGCGATTGCACCAGAAATTGTTGTTACAGCAGTCATCGCTCCGGCGCACCAACGGTCAATCGAATAGCCAGGTACGGTATTTGGCAGCCCTGCTAATAGCGCAGCGCTCCGTCCAATATTCATTCCTTGATCACCGGACTGGGTTGCAGCTGCAACAGCAACTTCATCGATTGCTGATAGCGGAACTGATGGATTGCGTTCTAACAAACCGCGAATACAACGAACCATTAAGTCATCAGCGCGCGTACCAGCGTATAAACTGCCGGCTTTTCCAAATGGGGTCCGCACCGCATCGACTAGCACAACGGTGTTAAGTGAATTCGGTGTAGTTGCCATTTATCCCTCTTCTCAGCAGTTGCCCCTAGGTTACCTGTCGGTAACCTAAAAGTGAATGCGGAGCGGTGTGAGGTTAAGCGGCGATTGGGGTTTTAACAGGCTTAACGTAGATCGGAATTACTAGCCCAAGGTAGCCAACCCAGAAGAAGAGTTGAAGCCACGAGGTGGTGGTATCGAACCCGATAGTTCCGGCAAGTAGCGCACCAGGTATCGAATCTGCGGAAATCCAATTAGTTAAATTCCACGCAAATGCATCTGGGCCGGGGAGAATTCCGAATTCTTGGAGCTCATGAACTCCGTATGAAAGCACCCCGCCTGCAACCACAATTAAACCCACGCCAGTTATTAGGAAAAACTTTGCCAAGTTTAATTTAATAGATTGTTTATAAATTAGAAATCCAAGCGCAATCGCAACTGCGAAACCAATTGTGAGTCCGATCGCCGGTGCGCTATTGCTGGCAACCGTTTTAAAGTTAGAGTAAACAAAGATGGCGGTCTCTAAGCCTTCGCGAGCGACTGCGAAAAAGGCAGCGCCAACTACTGCGAATTTACCGATGGATTGTGCTTGATCGATTTTTCCGTGCAATTCGTTTTTAAGATTTCGGGCGCTACGTTTCATCCAGAAAACCATCCAGGTAACCATCGCGACCGCGACTAGTGAAGTTATGCCTGCAAAAAGTTCTTCACCGCGCGGTGATAGCTCATTCGATGTAAATGTCAGAAAAGCGCCAAATCCAAAACTTCCCAAAAGCGCAACTGCGACCCCAGTCCAAAGCGGTGCGAGCTGGTTGCGTCGATTTGTGCGAACTAAGTAGGCAACCAAAATGCCAACGATGAGCGAACCTTCCAAGCCCTCGCGGATCGCTATTAAAAAGGTACTTAACATGGACTAAGCCTATTAGCCGAGTTAGCAATTACGCAACTCAAGTGTTGCGTAATTGCAGTCACACTTAAATCGGGGTTTCGAGGCCAGTTTCGGTAGATTCTGACTCAGTTTCGGGCTCCGGTATGAGCAGCGGTTGGTCATTTGTAAGCCCTGCCGCAACCAATTCCGCAGTTAACTCCGCCTGCCATTGCCGTGCGCCAAAACCAATCATCCGTTCGAAAACTCGATCCGAACTACCGATTAAAGCGGTATCGCTCTGACTTAACCAAGCAACCCGTCTGATTATTTCTGGCGAAATTAAATTCTCCGTTGGTATCGCTAATGCAACGCCCAAATTTGCAACTGCAGATCGGGCATGGGTTAAACGGGCGTAGGGTAGCGGAAATTTATCGCGCCAAACTTTTATTGGCGGCATCGCATCGGTAATAGTTTTACTTTCTGGCAAATCTGATTCTGGTAACGCTTGCGCTCGCGCTAGGGCGGCAAACCAAGTTGGGATAAAACTTTTCTGCTCTTCACTTCGCAGGCGATTAGAGATTGCGGGGATCGAAGTTAGCTCCAATAGCGAATTTGGTTTTGCAAGTGCAATCTCGATAATCAGCGCATCATTTAAAACTTTACCTGGCGCTAAATCAATTTCTCTTGCAACCCCATCACGAGTTAACCAGAGCTCTCTAATAATTGCTAACTCTCTACGGTTTTTAACTTTGTGCATCCCAGAAGTCCGACGCCATGGATCTTTCCGCGGCGCAGTTGGTGGCGCTGCAAGTATCGCAGCAAAATCGGCGCTAGCCCATTTCAATTTTCCTTGATCGCTCAACAATTTTTCTATGGCGTTTCTTAAATCCAAGAGCACTTCAACATCCAGCGCCGCGTAGTTAAGCCATTCCGGATGTAAGGGACGGTATGACCAATCTACTGCGCTATGTTCTTTTGCAAGCGTTAAATCTAAGAGCGCTTCGGTTAGCGGCCCTAAGCCAACTCGTTCGCATCCAGCTAATCGACCGCCTAATTCAGTGTCAAATAGCAGTTTTGGCGTTAACCCGAATTCTCGCAAACACGGTAAATCCTGGGTGCTGGCATGAATTACCCATTCAACATCAGCTAAAGCATCATTAAGCTTTTTGATTTGAACCTTAGCGGCATCCGATTTTGCTAACGGAATGGGATCGATTAAATGTAGCCCGCCGCCATTTCGTTTTATTTGAATTAGATATGCACGTTGGCTATACCTATAGCCAGAAGCGCGCTCAGCATCAATGGCTATCGGACCGGCACCAGAAATAATTGATGTTACAGCTTCCGCAAACGCGGAATCTGTTGCGATTATTCGGGGCGTGCCGCCAACAGGCTTTAGTAAAGGTTTAGCCATTAGCGAAGATTTTGCCCGAGCGAGCTAACGCCTTCCGGGAGCGGCGCGAGCCCTGATGTAACTGCTAATAATTCCATCCAGGCTTTTGCGTGGAACATTAATTGCGATGGCTCGGTTGGAGTCCAGGATGCTCGAATTTCGATCTCGGAGTCATCGTCAGTACCTACAAGTTGGCCAAAAGATTTGCTCGCAACTCGAGTAACTGTGCCACTAGGCGAACGGAAGTCTGCCCCTGCCTTAGCTAACGATTCTAAAAACCATGTCCAACCTACTTCGGCCAACATCGGATCGCTTGCCATCTCAGAATCAATCGCAGCTCGCACAAAAGTAACACAGCGAAAATTTCCATCCCAAGCTTCTTGACCTTCTGGATCGAGCAATAACACAAATCGGCCAGTTGCGACATCATCATTCTCATCAAGTGCGACATCTCCAACAACTGCATAAGCACGCGGTGCTAATTTTTGCGGCGCTGGGACTTCTTCTAATTCAATTTCGGGGCGCGGCACAAAGGCTTCCATCTGCATCACAAAGTCATCAAAGTACTTATCGTACTTAGTGAATTTGAAAGGTTGGTCCATTAGATAAGGGTAAAAGTACTTACCCGCCATTTAAGGGAGGCGCGAGCGGTAGCCTTTGCCTCCATGGGATCGCTATTAGCGTTAGTTTCAAGTGTGCTCTGGGGCACTGCGGATTTCATCGGCGGTAATCTTTCGAAACGCTTCAAATCAATTGCAGTAACTGGAGTTTCACAATCAATCGGATTGCTCTTTGGCATTGCAATAGTTTTGATTTCTGGTTCTTATATTGCACCAACTCTTGATTGGAATGGATATTTTTTACCCGGAATAATCGCGGGCATAGCTGGATTTTTAGGGCTCACATCATTTTATGCAGGGCTTGCTACCGGTCGTATGGGAGTTGTCTCGCCGATTAGCTCGCTCGGCGCGTTGCTGCCATTTACGATTGCGTTAATTGGTGGCGAACGGCCGATGCGATTGCAATTACTAGGAATGGTGATTGCGTTAATTGGGGGATTCTGCGCGAGTGGGCCAGAGTTAAATAATGGATTACCAGTTAAACCACTTTTTTATGCACTTGGTGCAACTTTTGGCTTTGGTATTGCTTTAACTTTCATGGCAAAAGGTTCAGAAACTAGCCCGCTACTCACCATGACGATGATGCGCGTAACTTCGGTCTCAATCTGCATTTTAATTGCGCTGCGCTACCGCCAGATTGGTGGATTCAAATTAAAAGATTTACCAATGTTGGCCTTTATCGGGGTCGCGGATTTCCTAGCGAATTATTTATTAGGTTTAGCAACAACTAAAGGCTTAGTCTCAATCGCGATGGTGCTTGGTTCGCTCTTCCCAATTGTTACTTCAGTATTGGCATTTAAATTCCTGCACGAACGGCTCCACAAGGTACAATATCTTGGAATTCTCTTCGCAATAATTGGTGTTGTGATGATTTCGCTAGCTTAATTAACTCTTTTAAATATTTGAAAAATTTCATCTGGTAGCACTTCTTCGCTGACAAGTGTGAACTCACTCAATAATTTTGTGAGATCAACCTTATTTTCACCGCCAGAGATTTTGGTTCGGGTAATGGCGAACTCAGTTATTTCAGGTAGCGCCGCTATCAAGAAATTTGGGCCGCCCTCAATTAAAACTCGGTTCCCAAATTCTGCTAAACATTTTGCAATAGCTGCTGCCGGAGAAATTTGCCACCAGAAAAGTATGGGATTAGTAGTTAGCGATTCTGGAATCAGAAGATTGCGCGAGACCACAACAAGCGGAATTGGGGTTTTTTGGTATGGCTCGGTTATGGCGGTTTTGCCACCAATTACAATCACATCAAATTCGGCGCGCATCGCATGAAATCGGTTTCGATCTTTAGCCGAACTCAGAGCGGCGGAGCTGCCATTTAGCGTGGTTGCGCCATCGCTTCCGAGAACTAAATTGGCTCGAACGCTCACATTCACGAGCCCACCATATCTAGCAAATATCTCTTCATGCCTTTTCATAACTCGCCATTGCTTGTCAGTGGTCGGTCGTACCATTTTCAAATGATCATAGATTGCGATACCTGCACCATGCGAGATATAGCCTGTAATGATTGCGTTATCTCAGTTCTGCTAAATCCACTCCCAAATAAGTTGCCCGAGCTCTCTGAGAGCGAGAATTCAGCGATTGCGCTCCTATCCTCGCGTGGCATGGTTCCGCCACTCCGTTTCGGTGAAAATTCACAGGCAATTTGATGCTCTCGGCTTGAGGTCTAAGGCTCGACCTCGTTAGCCTCTTTTGGTGAGAAGAGCGAAGTTGGTACGGGTTGGGGTTGGGCTGGTTAGTTGCGCCATGATTTTTGCACTCGTACCTAGCGCCAACGCCGCAAATCTCAAAGATGTACAAGCGAAGGTAGAAGCGCTACAAGAAGAAGCGGCAATGGCAGCCGAAGGAGCGCAAGCCGCAAAAGTCGAATTAGCTAAACTCAATAAAACTCTTAAAACCGTACAAGCAAAAGCTGCTACCCAACAAGGAAATGTTAGCGATCTACAAAAATCGCTAAGTGCAATTGCAATCGCTCAATACAAATCCGGCGGGCTTAGCCAGAGCCTTGAATTACTTTTTTCTTCTAATCCAACTCTCTTTTTAACTTCAGCGGGTTCACTCGAAGCGATCACTCGGAAGAAATCAATCCAACTTAGGAAGTTCACTGCCGCAACGCAGAGATTAACTGCAACCACCTTGACCGTAAATGACAAATTAGCTTTAGTAAAAGCAACTCAAGCGCGATTGACTGCTCAAATGGAAGCTGCGCAGAGCAAATTAGCTCAGGCAGAGGAGCTACTTGCAAAACTTGAAAAAGCTGACCGTGAAAGAATTTTAGCTGCGCAACAAGCTTCCGAAGATGCTGACCAAAAAACTTCACTGGAAGATGCCGCGACTGCAAATAATATTTCTGGACGAGCTGGAATTGCGCTCCGGTTTGCACTTAAACAAATCGGCGATCGGTATGTATTTGGAGCGGCTGGCCCGGTGCGCTGGGATTGTTCTGGCTTAACTATGCGGGCATTCCAAGCCTCAGGCGTATCGCTTCCGCACTCCTCTAGAGCACAAGCCAACTATGGAAAATCTATCGCGCGCAATAAATTACTTCCCGGCGATTTAGTTTTCTTCGGCAAACCGATCTCACACGTGGGTATTTACCTCGGCGGCGGCAAAATGGTGCATGCACCCAGACCTGGAGCTCGGGTAAAAGTTGTAAGTTTTGGAGATAGTTTAGGCTCGAAGCGATATGTAGGAGCACGCCGTTTATAACGACGAGAAAGTTTTATTAGTCACCAACGATTTTGGGCCGCGTGCTGGCGGCATCGAAACTTTTATTATTGGTTTGTTGGAGCGAATTCCAGCTGGATTAACCACTGTTTACACGTCAAATCAGGGTGATACCAAAGAATATGATCAATATTGGCTACGCGAGTACGGCGTAACGGTAATTAGAGATCGAATGAAAGTGCTTTTACCCACTCCGCGAGTAAATAACGCGGTAAAGCAAATTTTGAAATCTAACGGAATTGAACGAGTTTGGTTCGGCGCAGCCGCTCCGCTTGCCGTGATGGCGCCAATCTTACGTAAAGCTGGCGCAAAGCATATTGTGGCGATGACGCAAGGCCATGAAGTCTGGTGGGCTAAAATTTATCCATTCAAATGGATTCTGCAATTAATCGCTAGGAATGTCGACCACTTAACTTTTTTAACAGATTACACCGGCACCGCAATCGGCAAAGCGCTAGGTAAAAAATCAAAAGCTAAAATGGTAAAAATTCTCCCCGGAATCGATGTCGCACACTTTATTCCGAGCGCAAAAGATCCGGTCTTAGCTAATGAAATTGGGATTCATGATCGCCCCACCATTGTTTCAGTAGGTCGACTCGTACATCGCAAAGGGCAGGATCGATTGATTGAAGCGCTCCCAAAAATTCTGGATAAAGTTCCAAATGCCGCGCTATTACTCGTAGGAACTGGACCACATAGAGAAGAAATCAAATCGTTAGTTTCAAAACACAATATGGATACAAACGTATTTTTTGTTGGGCGAATAGTTCATGAAGAATTACCGCGCTATTTCGCGTTAGGGGATTTGTTTGCGATGCCAGCACGAAATCGCCTAGCAGGTCTAGAAGTTGAAGGTTTAGGAATCGTATATTTAGAAGCAAGCGCTTGCGGAATCCCCACAATCGTTGGAAATTCTGGTGGCGCATCGGAAGCTTTAATCGAAGGTAAAACTGGATACTTAGTTGATGGTGAAAGCATTGATGAAATTGCTAATGCAGCTATCCGAATTCTTACTGATCCAGCGCTGCGGCGGGAGATGGGTGCTTTTGGAAATAAGTGGGTAAATGAAAAATGGAATTGGCAGATTTGGTCAGACCGATTTAACCAAATCCTATTTAAGTAAACCTTTGCGACGACCCGCGTTTATTGCTTGCATCCGATTATTAACGCCGAATTTCCGATAGATAGCAGCCAGATGTGTCTTAATCGTTGATTCGCTTACAAAGAGATTGACCGCCATATTTGTAACAGTTTCACCTAGTGGTAATAGCTCTAACACCTCAATTTCCCGTCCGGTTAAACCATGGCGATTGCGTTTCACCGCTAACACATCTACCAATCTGCGCGTGGTAAATGAAAGTGGCGCTTTATGCGAATGGTGTATTGCTGCAGTAACTTCGCTAATCGGTGCGACTTTCTCGACGAAAGCACTTGCTCCGGCATCGAGTGATGCGACTATGTATTCTGGCAAGTCGGACATTGTTAAAACTACGATTCCAATTTTTTTTGAATTACTTCTAGCCCACCTAATGATGTCGAGGCCACTACCATCTGGTAAATGTAAATCAACTACGATTACATCTGGGTTATGGTGGGCAATCTGTGCGAATGCCTCGCGCTTTGAGGCTGCTTCGCCAACTATTTTCACTTGTGGATCTTGAGTCATCGCACGCTTTAGCCCTTCACGGACGATCGCGTGGTCATCAATTACGAGGACGGTTATCATTAATTAACCGGAATTAATAAAATATAAGTGACTCCCTTGGGTGTATCGACTCTTTCGATACTAGCGCCAAGTTCAAGCGCGCGGATTTCAATACTGCTTAAGCCTAGATGCTCGGGCTTTGAAATTACGCCGCCCTTTCCATCATCTTGCAAAGTAATTTCAATCTCGGATTCGAGTACCTTAAATGTAAGCGAAAATTTTGTGGCGCTTGCATGCGCTATGCAGTTATTTACAATCTCTAAAATCAATTTTTTTACTTGACGATCCATTTTTGATGCGAATTGCGGGAGTGGTTCTGGTAAGTAAAATTCGATGCCAAACTTTGCTAATTTATCTTTAATCAGAGTTGATATTTCAGGCTGATCATCTAAGAGCGCCAGAACTTCATTTCTAAAGGCAGCAGTAATGCGCGAACTTTCTAGGCGGATTTCTCTAAGTTCGGAGCGCAACTGGGGAGTTAAACTGGGATTACCGATAACCGAATCAATTGCATATCCAAGCGCAGCTAAATCTTGAACGACGCCGTCATGAAGATCGTGCGCAATTCTTAATTTTTCGCTGCCGTTAGGCAAATAACTCGTTAATCTCCTTTGCGAACTCTTCTGCAACAACGTGTCGTTTTAGCGAGAGTTTTGCAGTTAGGTGACCAGCAGCTAACGTGAAATCAATCGGCAAGATAGTGAACTTTCTAATCGATTCAGCTCGACTGACCGCCTTATTCGCTTCGTCAACTGCAGTTTGGACAACCGCATTCAAATCAGGATCTTTAGTTAATTCAGCGAACGAAGCACCGGTCTTCTTATTCGCAGCGGACCAAGCTTTAAGTGCATCTTGATCAATTGTTACTAGCGCTGCTATGTAAGGCTGATTGTCGCCTACGACCATACATTGACTTACTAATGGATGGGCGCGAAGCCGATCTTCCAGCACAGCAGGTGCCACATTTTTACCGCCAGAGGTAACAATTAATTCTTTCTTTCTACCTACGATTGAAAGGAAGCCATCGTTATCTATTTTACCTAAATCTCCAGAACGGTAGAAGCCATCGGCTGTAAATGATTCTTTATTAGCGGCATCGTTTTGCCAGTAACCCTTCATTACGATCGCGCCTTTGATTAATACTTCACCATCATCATCAATTTTGATTGTGGTGCCTGGTACTGGTCTTCCTACTGAACCTACGCGATGAGCCGAAGTTAAATTAAGGGTTGCACCAGCAGTAGTTTCGGTTAATCCGTAACCTTCTAATACGCGAATTCCAGCGCCGCGATAGAAATGTCCTAACCGCGCACCGAGAGGCGCACCACCGGAAATCGCTGCTTCAACTCGACCACCGAGGGTGGCGCGAATTTTTGAATAAACTAACTTGTCAAAGAGCGCATGTTTAATGCGGAGCGCTACCGAGATTTTTCCGGAATCGAGACCTTCGCTAAATGCGACAGCGACAGCTGCGGCTTTACGGAAAATATCGCCTTTACCGCCCGCTTCCGCTTTAGCTTCGGCGCCGTTGTAAACTTTTTCAAAAATTCTAGGAACAGCAAGTACGAATGTTGGTTTAAAGGAAGTTAAATCTGGAATTAATTTACCAACTGGATCACTGCAATGTGCCAAATGTAATCCAGCTCTAATCGCGCCGATCTCAACCATTCTGCCGAATACATGCGCAACTGGCAGGAACAACAGCGTAGATCCCCCTGGTTTTAGAAATAAATCACTAGCGCCTGCAACTACGTTTCCACACTCCGATATGAAATTGCCATGCGTTAATTGGACACCCTTAGGTTTTCCGGTTGTACCAGATGTGTAAATCAAAGTTGCAAGTGTTTCTGGCGTTAACGCGTTTCGACGTGCTTCAATTTCAGCATCAGCAACGTTTTCACCTAGTTTTGCTAATTGCGAAAGCACATTGTCGGTCATGGTCCAGATATTTTTTAAAGTTGGCTTGCTTACGGATTCGACAGCTTCTTTATGCGTCGGTGTCTCTACAATAATGGCGACCGAACTTGAGTCAGTTAGAATCCAATCGATTTGTTCTGCCGAAGAGGTTTCGTAAACTGGAACTACGACAGCGCCTGCGTACCAAATTGCAAAATCTAAAATGGTCCACTCATACCGAGTGCGGGCCATGATTGCTACGCGGTCGCCAATCTGAATTCCAGCAGCGATCAAACCTTTAGCGGTAGCCCTAACTTCTTCATCAAACTCACTGGCGGAAACTTTCTGCCAACCTTCACCTAATGGACGTGAGAGCATGGTGCGAGTTGGTTCAAAACGCGCTCGATCCGACACTAGGTTTGTGAGATTTCCAGTACTTGGAACTGGCTCCATGGTCTTGACTGAGTATTCATTCATGCTCATAAGGTAGCGGTCATTTCCGAGAATGGGGAGAGGTAAACTTCTCGCATGAGCGAAGCATCGAAATCTAAGGTAACAATTGAAGCGCCAGCGGCGACAGTCCGAGAGCTGCTATTTGATTTAGCGGGGTATCCAAGTTGGACCACCACCATCAAATCTGTGACTCCAGATGAAACCGGCAGCGATGGTCGCCTAACGAAGGTAACCATGGTGATCGATGCGGGAGTAATGAAGGACCGCGTAACCCTTTCTTACGATTGGAGCAAAGCACCAGAATCTCTCAGTTTCGCGCTTGAAGAGGCAGACCTATTAACCGAGATGGCTGGCTCTTATTTGATTTCAGATAATGGCGATGACACAACTGATGTCACTTATGAATTAGTCGTAAAAGTTTCCATGCCAGTTCCAGAGATGATGCGAAAGAAGACCGAGCAATCAACTGTGGACCTCGCACTCTCTCAATTGAAAAAACGCGCAGAAGCGTAAATGTCTGCACTGACTATCGGTGTTGATGTTGGCGGCACGAAAGTGCTTGGCGGGGTGGTTGATTCTTCTGGAAAGATTATTGAACAGAGTCGACGCGATACCCCAATTCAAGGTGGCGCGGATTTAACTCAAGTTATTGCTGATGTAGCGATCGAGCTATCTAAAAAACATAAAGTTGCAGCAGTTGGAGTTTCGGCTGCTGGATTTATTTCGGCAGATCGCAAAACTTTACTTGCAACTTCAAACATTGCAAATTGGAATAACGTGCCATTAGTTTCACAACTTGAAACCAAAATTGGCGCAAGAGTAGTTTTGGAAAATGATGCAAATTGCGCGGCATGGGGAGAGTTTAAGTTCGGGGCTGGTAAGGGTGAAGAGAATCTTGCGCTATTAACTATTGGAACCGGTCTTGGCGGCGGATTTGTTATAAACGGAAAATTAATCACCGGAGCTTTTGGAATCGCCGCAGAGATTGGACATATGCGAGTAGTACCAGAAGGCCACTTATGTGGTTGCGGTGCGAGAGGATGCTTTGAACAATATGCATCTGGCAATGCGTTATTGCGACATGCACGCGAAGCAATTAATGCTTCACCAGATTTAGCTAAGAATTTACTTTCACTTGGCGATGGCACAATTGCAGGATTAACTGGACATCACATCACTAAAGCGGCAGAGAAAGGCGACCCGGTTGCGCTTGCTGCATTCAACACCACAGCCCAATGGTTAGGCGCGGGTATCGCAACGCTCTCAGTTTTACTAGACCCAGCTTGCGTAATTATCGGAGGTGGCGTAATTGAAGCTGGCGAGATATTGCTCGAACCTACGCGTGAATATATGGATCGTTATATGCCATTTAATGGAAAACACCCGTATCCGAGAATTATCGCGGCAACTTTAGGAAACGATGCGGGCTTGGTGGGAGTGGCAGATTTAGCTAGAAACTAAACTTCAAAAGGATATTTAAGCCCAATTTGATTTTTAATAGTTGTTACCGACTTCATGATTTCATAAGTTTCATTGAGAGTGAGAAGTGGTGACTCAGTTAATCCAGCATTTACGCACCTTGCAAATTCAACTGCCTGCTCACGATGACCTACACCAATGTAATTGCGCGGATATTCAGTTGTTTCACCTTTTCTAATCACTGTTCTCATCGAAGTAGGAGCGTAAAAAGTTCGGTCAATTTCTAACCAACCCAAAGTGCCAGATACCAATGCCCGGCATGGGGTGGCTGCAAAAAGTGAAGAATTAATGATTGCTTGGGCGCCGTTTGCATAATTAAATAAAGCAGAAGTTTGTCCATCTACTCCAGTGAAAGCCGGCAATGATGACGAGATTATCTCTTCTGGGACCCCGAGAATTAAATGCGCAAAAGAGATTGGATAGATTGCCAGATCTAAAAGAGCGCCGCCTGCCAAATTTGGATTAAATAGTCTAAATGCTGGGTCATTTGCAAACCATTGGCCATGATCTGCTGAAACTGTTCTAATTTCTCCCAATATTCCAGAACCCAATATCTCTCGTACTTTAGTAATGTGCGGAAGAAATCGAGTCCACATCGCTTCCATCAGCATCAAATTCTTCTCCTTTGCCAATGAAATCATTTCACCTGCCTGATTGGATGTGATTGCGAATGGCTTCTCGCAGAGAACTGGCTTTCCAGCGCTTAGCGCCATTATCGTGTTAGCGAAATGGAGTTGGTGGGGAGTAGCGATATATACGGCATCGATATCTGGATCATTAACTAGTTCTTCGTAAGATCTATAAGCTTTTGCATTAAATTCATTTCCAAAATTAGTTGCATTTTCAATATTGCGCGAACCAACTGCATGTACTACTTGATCGCTCAAATATTTTAAATCAGTTGCGAAAGTTCGAGCTATTCCACCGGTGCTAATTACGCCCCATCTAAATGGTTTATTCACAGAATTGCGCCATCATCACTTTCGTCGATTTCACGATGTTCCATTTGGGTAAATAGCGTTACCCCGCCGCCCAATACCGCTAAGACTCCTGGCCATGTACCTAAACCAAATGGATCAAAATCTGTGGCTAGATAACTAATTAGATAAATCGGTCCGGCGATTAACGCGGCTATTGCGATTCGCTGATTCTTCTTAAATTTTGGTAACCGGTTTGGAGTTGCATACATATTGCGCTCGATATGTGATTCTACTTTCGCCGAGCTATCTAATTCATCGAGATATGTTGTGGGGGCAGATTCGTCGAGAGATAACCCAGAAACGATGGCATCAAATTCAGCATCGATTAACTCACGCTCGTCTTCATCGCCGTATTCATTACCATCTTCATCACCATATTCATAACTGCCTCGGGCCAGCTCGCCCGTTAAGACATCAAGAATGAATTGGTTTGATTCTTCGTTTAATATTTCAGATTCATAATCAAGTGAAACATTGTGAAATGATTTCTCAAAAATGATTTCACGGATATCGACCGACATTACATTATCAATTATAGTATCGGCATTTTCGGGATCGACCACATGATCATTAATGGAGTAACCAATCATTAGCGGTAAATCAATTAAATAAAGGTCTCGTTCCGCGATCCGCCAAAATTTTCTAGCTGAGTAAAGTGCGTGCATTGCTGTTGTTCTATAACTGTGTACCGGTGGATTTGGTTTAGCAATATCTGACGGTCCAGATTTTATAGATGGCCTAAGAAAACGTATTATTGGTAGTAACTTCATAAATAATCGGCGGTCATGAATTATCGGGTTCAATAAAATTAAACCTTCAATCTCAGCGCTACGAATTTGGGCGAGCCTTAGTGCGAGCGCACCACCATTCGAAAAACCTGCCACAAAAACTCGATCACTTTTACTGCGAAGTTCTACGAAACTTTTCTCGACCTCGCTAAACCAATCTGCGGCTGTTGTTAAATTTAAATCTTCCCAATTTGTGCCATGCCCGGGAAGTCGTGGCACTGAAACGGTGTAACCCGATTGTTGAAAAGATTCTGCCCATGGCCGAACCGAAACCGGTGATCCGCCAAAGCCATGAATAACTAAAACCCCAATTTTCCCGCCCGAAAGTTCGAATCCAGCTGAGTTTGGGATATCGCTCACGCTCAGATGGTGTCATATCACTATGGATTAGCCCTAAATTAAGACCCTATGGCGATGCGAAAGAAGCACAGCTTCCGAAAGAAGCTTGAAGTAGTGCAAGGTGAAAATGTGGCCTATGCGCTTTTGAAAGCGTTTCTCTCGCCAATCCTGATGGGATTGTTTAGACCTAAAGTTAAAGGGTTAAGAAATGTTCCCCATCTCGGGCCATTGATCATCGCTTCAAACCATCTTTCGTTTAGCGATTCGATATTTATGCCGCTAGTAGTTCCACGGAAAGTTACCTTCTTGGCTAAGAGCGAATATTTCACTTCCCCTGGGCTCAAAGGGTTCATAAAGAAGATTACTTTCATCGCGCTAGGACAAGTTCCGGTTGATCGTTCTGGTGGTCGCGCAAGTGAAGCGGCAATTATTACCGGGCTTAGAGTCTTGGAGCGCGGCGATTGCATTGGAATTTATCCTGAAGGAACGCGTTCGCCCGATGGCCGTCTTTATAAAGGCAGAACTGGAATTGCACGGTTAGCTATTGAATCTGGTGCGCCCGTTATTCCGGTAGCAATGTTTAATACCGCCGAGATTCAACCTACCGGTCAAGTAGTGCCGAAAGTTCGTCGGGTGGAGATGATTTTTGGAGAACCGCTCTACTTTGAAAACTATGGTGATCCAACAGACCAAAAAGTTTTGCGTGAAGTTACCGATCGAATCATGAATACGATTCAAGCGCTTTCTGGTCAGGAATATGTAGAGATGTACGCAACTAAGCGTAAGACCGAGATGAGTGATGAAGTAGAAGAGGATTAAATTATTCGCCGCCGAAAATTTCGCGGCGTTTGGAAATATAACGGCATTGTTCGCAACCAGAATCTCGCTCCGGAGTTGGGCCAGAAATAACCATTATAAACTCGGTTAAGCGCCGTTCTAATGATTTTGGGTTCCGTTCAATCGGACGCCAAGAACTCTTAAGTTTCAGCGAGTATCCAGCTACTGGATCGCCAACGGGGGATACTGGTGACCAAACAAGTAATCCAAGTACCGAAACTTTTTTTGCTGGACCCGATGCGGGATTCTCAAGGGAATACGCATACGCCTCAAGTTGTGGCGAGTAGAAATCACTTTTATCGCTATCGCGTCCTTGAAATTTGCAATCGATAACGCCCCACGTGCCATCATCAAATTCCATAAGTAGGTCATATTTTCCACGCACTGCATAAGGTGAAGCCGAGCCATTTACAACGATTGGCGTTGATTTAACCCAACCACCACGGCTATGAACTTTTCCGCTCGGCAATGCCGGAGTTACCAGAGCAGATGTAACTGCATCGAAGTGGGCTTCTTGCATTGCAGAGAGTTCGCCAACAAGTGGCATGAAGAGTGGCGCTTTAACACCGTGGTTGTAATTAAGCCAGAGGCAACGATGACAACCATCCCAAGAGAAAGTTAAATCGCTAGGGCTGATGAATTCGCGCGCTTTACTTGCCGGTTTATCAAATGATGAAGTTGCCATGGCGTTAGTCTGCCGTTAGCCACTGACATATTGCGAGCTCGCCACGCTGCTGAGAATTAGGCTTAGAACGCAGTTGAAATTGTAAATAATCCGAGAGCGATCATCACTAAACCGCCAAATTTTCGCATTTTAACCAAACGCACTGGCTTGGTTGCAAGCGATTCTCGAATCGTTCCGGCAATCAAACCCCAAGTGCTATCTGAGAAAAACGCCAAGATGGCGAAAGTTGCGCCCATCAAAACTATCTGCGAAATGATGGAATTGCTGTCGTGGTCAACAAAGCCGGGCAAGATGGCGGCGAAAAATACTAAACCTTTGGGATTTAAAACTCCCACAAAAAAACCGTCTCGAATCGATTTAAAAATGGTTGGTTTGCCTTCATTCACATTGATCATATCTTCAGCATGAAGAACGCTCTTTCTGATGGCATCAATACCGAGGTAAATCAGATAACCACCACCAGCAATTTGCACAAATAGAAAAGCTGCGTCAGAGCGTTGCAATATTGGACCAAGCCCGAATGCAACAACCAAAGAGAGAATAAACATTCCGAGCGCATTGCCTAAAACTGTTGCAACTGCGGCTGCTCGGCCCCAAGAAATTGCGCGGGCGATGGTGAAGAGAACACTTGGGCCAGGAGCTAACATGATAATAATTGCAGCGATTAAATACTCGCCAAATCTAGTTGGAACTTCGAAAACCATTGATGGAGTCTAGAACACTTATTAAAATTAAAAAACGCACAGAGCCGAAGCCCTGTGCGTTTTTGTACCGCTTTAACTAGTGATTGGTACCGCGAGATTTTGCAATGGTGCTAAGTACTCGATATCCAACAACTGCAACCAAAGTTGCGTTAATGATGCCGTTGAATGTGAAGTTACCGCTAGTCCATGACATATCTGCAATACCGATTATGAGCGCTGAAGCTGCGATGATTAAGTTTGTTGGATCGCTGAAATTAACACGTCCTTCAATCCAAATCCGAGCACCAAGCACACCGATCATTCCGAATAGTCCAACGCCAACTCCGCCAAGTGCGCCAACTGGAGTTGCACTTAGAACTGCGCCGAATTTAGGACAGATCGAAAGCACGATTGCGCCTAGGCCAGCAATCCAATAAGCAGCTGTTGAATAAACCCGGGTTGCAGCCATTACGCCAATGTTTTCTGCGTAAGTAGTTGTTCCAGATCCGCCACCGGCACCAGCGAGAGTTGTTGCAAGACCATCAGCGAAAAGGGCGTTACCCATTTGATCGTCAAGGTTCTTGCCAGTCATTGCTGAAACAGCTTTTACGTGTCCAACGTTCTCGGCAATAAGTACAAGTACTACTGGCAAGAAGAGCACGATTGCGCTCATATTAAATGTTGGGCTCGTGAAAGTTGGCATTGCAATCCACTTCGCAGCGGAGATGCCATCAGTATTTACATCACCCATCAACATCGCAACTACATAACCAACTACAAGTCCAGCGAAGATCGCAATGCGACCGAGGAAACCGCGGGAGAAGGCTGAGATAAGTGCGATTGATGCGAGTGTAATTACGCCAACAACCGGACCAGCAGCAAAATTATTTTTTGCAGCGCCAGCCAGGTTTAAGCCAATAACCATAACAATGGTTCCAGTTACAACTGGTGGTAATAACCAATCAATCCAACCGGTTCCAGAAGAGCGAACGATTAAACCGATGATTGCAAGGATTACTCCGGTTGCAACTACGCCACCAAGAGCTGTGGCCATGCCATCGCTCTTAACTGATGCCGCAATTGGGGCTAAGAAAGCAAAGGAAGAACCAAGGTAACTTGGAAGCTTATTTTGAGTGATGATTAAAAATAGAAGTGTTCCGATACCTGAGAAAAATAGCGTTGTAGTTGGCGGCAGGCCCGTAATGATTGGTACGAGGAAGGTTGCGCCGAACATTGCCGCGATGTGCTGTAAGCCGACGCCAATGGTGCGCGGCCAGCTCAATCGCTCATCTGTAGATACGACCTCACCTGATGAGATCGTCTTACCGGTTCCGTGGATTTTCCATGAGAGAAGACTCATGCGATTTACCCCTGTCTAGAGCGCCATCGTTGGCAAGCTCTAGAAATTGAGGGTAAACCTGTGAATTCGTTACTGGGCCGTAGACGCGCCACATTCTGAGAATTCGGTCAGAAGTTGCGCTCGCTCAACCTATCGAGTTAAATATCTATACGATATATTTATTCGATATATCAGCTTTGATGGGGAGGGCAAAATGCGTTCTAGGAGCCAATCTTTGGAGTTCGCTCTTTTGGGTTTTCTTATCCAAGGCCCACTTCATGGCTATGAACTTCGGAAACGATTAACCGCAATCTATGGCCCATTCCGAGCGCTCTCGTTCTCTGTGCTCTATCCGCAACTGCGTCGGATGGTCTTAGCCGGTTTAATTGAAGAGAAATTAGTTACAGCAAAAGGGCGATCGCGCCGAGTACGAATTGTTTATGAAATTACAACTAATGGCGAAAAGAGTTTCAATAAGAGTGCCGCGTTGGCGGGTCCTGAATCTTGGGAAGATGAAGGTTTTGAAGTTCGCTTTGCATTTTTTAGTCCAACTCCAACTGCCAATCGATTGCGAATCTTAGAAGGTCGATTGCGCAGGCTAAGAGAGAAATCTGAAGTTCTGCACGACGAAATCGAACGCGGCACTGTAGGCCTTGATAAATATTTAATTGAGTGGCGTCGCCACACATTGGAATCAGTTGATCGCGAGATTACCTGGCTAGAAGAAATGATCACAACCGAGAGGAAAAGTAAGTGAATAACCAAGCAAACCCGAGTAGCGAAATCCGAGTAGCAATTATTGGTGTTGGCAATTGTGCCAATTCACTAATCCAAGGAGTTACCTATTATCAAAACGCCGCTATAGATAAAGAGATTCCGGGTTTAATGCACCCAGTTCTTGGCGGATACCACATCAATTCCATTAAATTCATCGCAGCTTACGATGTTGATGCGAAAAAAGTTGGCTTAGATATTTCAGAGGCAATGTGGGCAAGTGAAAACAACACCATCAAATTTGCAGAGGTTGCAAAAACCGGCGTAATAGTGCAACGCGGCCACACTCTCGATGGCCTCGGACGCTATTACCGCGAAACTATTGCAGAATCCGCTGCGGCCCCAGTAGATATCGTGGCTGATCTAAAAGCTAAGAAAATCGATGTATTAATCTGTTATCTGCCAGTGGGTTCTGAAACAGCGGCAAAATTTTATGCTCAATCTGCAATTGATGCAGGTTGTGCGTTCGTTAACGCTTTGCCAGTATTCATCGCATCTGATCCAGAATGGGCTGCAAAATTCACCGCAGCTGGGCTACCAATTGTTGGCGACGATATTAAATCTCAAGTTGGCGCAACAATTACACACCGAATTTTGGCCAAGTTATTCCAAGATCGCGGAGTTCATCTTGAGCGCACCTACCAATTAAACGTTGGCGGAAATATGGATTTCAAGAACATGCTAGAACGCGATCGTCTTGAATCAAAGAAAATTTCAAAGACGCAATCGGTAACTTCACAACTTGATTACGATATTGGTAAGAAGAATGTTCACATCGGACCTTCTGATTACATCCAATGGTTAGATGATCGTAAGTGGGCTTATGTTCGCCTTGAAGGAAAAGCTTTTGGTGATGTTCCGCTAAACCTTGAATATAAATTAGAGGTATGGGATTCACCAAATTCTGCTGGCGTAATCATTGACGCGCTCCGTTGTGCAAAAATTGCGTTAGACCGAAAAATTGGTGGGCCGTTGCTCTCGCCATCTAGCTACTTTATGAAATCGCCACCAGAGCAATATTCAGATGAAGCTGCAAGGGTTAAGGTGGAAGAGTTTATTGCTGGAACTATCGCACGTTAATTAAATAAAAAAAGAAACGGACCTGGGCAAAAAACCCAGGTCCGTCTTTGTTAATCCCCCACGGAGAGTAGAGGGAGCTATACCGTCGCATCCTCCGGAGTACGACGAAGGTGTATGAATCCCATGATTGAAAGGATTAAGAAGAGGATTCCTCCAATAAAGCATGCATAAGTGCCATACATAGCGATCTGTCCGATCTGCCAGAATGCATAAGCAAATCCGAGCATTCCACGAATAGTCTCGCCTCTGAATAGCGTTTGGACTTGTCCGGCAAGAGCTGGATCAGTGGGATTTGCACGAGACAGTTCGCTAACTTGAGAATAAGTCTTCCCACCAGCGATTCCTTGTAGGTGAACCGCAATAAATTTGTCAGCATAAGCTTTCGCTTGTTTTCCAGTTGTTAATTGCATGCCAGCATATTTCTGGATCTCTGGAAATTTTTCTGGACTAAATGCAGGTGACCCTGCTGCCGGAAAGAATATCTTTTGTGCAGTAAGTTGATCTGTTACTTGGCTATTTGCGAAAGTATATCCCCAGTTCATTAGGCTGGCAGCAACTAAAAGTAAAACCGCTAAACCGAAACCGAGCAAACTTGCGATTCTGTCAAAACTCTTACGTTTCATGATCTTTTCTCTCCAAAGTTTTCGATAAGTTATTTTTGCTTGAAGGTTCTTTTTCCTTCATGCCTATCAAACCCGCTATTGATCAAATGGGAGTACGGATTTGCGAGTGCCACCACCAAGTAATTTATACAGAGTGATGGCACTTAAAGATAGGTCACATAATAAAAGTTAGAAGCGTCACAAAAAATAGAAATGCTTGAGCTTAATTAGTGTTTCAATTTTATTCAATATGACGGGAACAAACTTGTTCGCCATTTGGCCCAAGAACCATATGGCTACAAGCTACGTCCAATTTATCAAAAGCTTTGTCCCCAAAATGTGCACGAAAAGCCAGTGCAATTAAAACTCGAATATTTATATCGGGTGCGGATTTAACTCCAAGAGCTTTAGACATCCTGGAAACAGTGTTCTCAACAACCTTCTCGCTATGTGCAGTTTCGCGAGCGATCGCTGAGTTTGATAACCCATCGCAAAGTAAGCCGGCTACTAAATACTCGAATGGCGTTAACTCTCGAGTCAATATCGTCATATGTTCCATGGTGGCTCTCCGTTGCTCATTCATGAAATACTTGTCTTGATTATGTCGCGAATTCACGGAGCTTGGTTAAATCGACTCCATGTTTGAGTTCACATTCACTTGCATTACGATGCTCAGGTGAGCGAGATCCTGAGCAAAACTGACAATGGAGTGCTAACACTCACTCTTAACCGCCCTGAAAAACAAAATGCGATCACTCGTGCCATGTACCAATCCTTAGCGAATCAGATAAATGAAGCTGCTGGGGATTTTGGGATCAGAGCCTTGGTCATTGCCGCCGCCGGAAAACACTTCACAGCTGGTAATGACATCGGAGATTTCTTTAACGATCCACCGCTAGAAGAGAACTCACCGGTGATGCAATTTTTATCGGCAGTGCACAATTTCCCAAAGCCGATTATCACTTCGGTTCACGGTAATGCCGTGGGGATCGGAACTACGCTTTTACTTCACTGCGATTTAGTTGTATCCGCGCCAGATACGAATTTTTCCATGCCTTTTGTAACTCTTGGTTTAGTACCAGAGTTCGGCTCTAGTTATCTATTTCCAAAACTTGTCGGGCATCAACGCGCATCAAAAGTATTCTTACTCGGCGAGCCATTTGATGCAAAATTCGCGCTAGAGGTTGGCCTAGTAGTCGAAATTTCGGAAACCCCGGATTTAGTTGCAGCACAATATGCAACTGCAATTGCGGACCAGCCACCTAGCGCAGTAATTCAAACGAAGGCGCTATTGAAGAGCGGACACCATGATGCAGTTACCGCTGTGATGCGTGCTGAAGGCGAACTTTTTAAATTGGCTTTGCAATCGGATGAGGCCCAAGCCGCCTTTATGAAATTTTTAGCGAATAAAACCACGAAAAAATAAGGAGAAATATGTCACTGGCCGGCAAAAGAATCTTTATCACTGGGGGATCGCGCGGAATCGGATTGGCAATCGCGCTACGAGCAGCACAAGATGGCGCTTCGATTGCAATTGCGGCTAAGACCGCCGAACCAAATCCGAAATTACCCGGAACTATTTACTCTGCAGCGAAAGAGATAGAGGCAGCTGGTGGCAAAGCCTTGCCCATCCAATGTGATTTACGCGATGAGGAGCAAATTGCCGCAGCAGTTGCGGCAGCTGCAGCACAATTTGGCGGTTTAGATATTTTGATTAATAACGCTAGCGCTATTAATTTAACTAAAACTGAAGTCACACCTGCCAAGCGTTTTGACTTGATGTTTGATGTAAATGTTCGAGGCACCTTTCTAACTTCTCAAGCTGTGATTCCACACCTTCGAAAGAGCGCGTCCGAAGGTGGAAATTCCCATATATTAAATTTATCGCCGCCATTATCGATGCGGCCAATCTGGTTTAAAAATCATGTTGCCTACACAATGGCAAAATATGGAATGAGCATGTGCGTTCTTGGAATGTCGGAAGAATTTAAGCGCGACAAGATTGCCGTGAATGCGCTTTGGCCTCGTACTGCAATTGATACTGCAGCGCTGCAAATGATTCCTGGCGTCGATGTGAATGCTTGTCGCAAACCGGAGATTCTCTCGGACTCTGCCTACATTATTCTCAATCGACCAGCGACTGATTGCACCGGGAATTTCTTTGTTGACGATGAGTTGTTGGCTTCCGAAGGAATTACCGATTTAGATAAGTATGCAGTCGTACCTGGAACCAAAGATTTCTTGCTCGATTTCTTTCTAGATTAAAACTACTCTGCCAATTTAATGCTGGAGTGCTGATGCTCGGTCTCGGCGATGCCTGAAGAGTATCTACTTTCATACTTGCCGTAGCGCCATACAACAACTGAAAAGAGCCAAGCCAACACGAAACTTCCAACGATAAAGTAGCCAACCTTACCCAAATCGATTGAAGCAAAATAAGTAAATGGCTGATAGTTATCGATACTGGTTTTATCAGCTAAAACTGAGGTTAATTGGATGGTGCCAATTACTAGCGCAACAAAGATTGAAAGTGAAGTTGTAGTTAGGTTGTAATAGATCTTCCGAAGCGGGGAAGTGAAGGCCCACGAGTAAGCTTTAGTCATAAAAATTCCATCAAGTGAATCCATTAGCGACATCCCAGCAGCAAAAATTAACGGCAGTGCAATGATCGCTAACGGTGGCAAAGTGCCGCCCACCGTTCCCACAGCGGCAGTAGCCGATAGCGCAAGGAGTGCAACTTCGGTTGCGGTATCAAATCCAAGTCCAAAGAGAACGCCGATTGGATAGAGCTGCCATGAATGATCAAAACCTTTTTTGAATTTTCCGCGAAAGATTCGGCGCATCAAGCCGCGATCATTTAATAACTCTTCTAGATGCTCGTGGGAGAACTTGCCGCTCTTTGCTTGTTTCCATACTTTGATTACGCCGACCAAGATAACTAGATTTAAAATCCCAACTAAATAGAGAAAGAAGCCAGAAACCGAAGCTCCGATTATTCCGCCGGTTTCGGCAAAATTTGCCTGAAATTTTGCAGCTTGTTTTGCGGCAAATGCAATTGCAATTGAAAGTGCAAGCACAATTGTTGAGTGACCCAATGAAAAGAAAAGTCCAACGCCAAGTGGTTTCTTTCCTTTTGCTAACATCAATCGAGTTGTGTCATCGATAGCTGAAATATGATCAGCATCGAATGCGTGACGTAACCCGAAGGAGTAGGCGAGCGCACCAGCACCCGCATAAATCAGCGCGCCTTTGCCATCGACAATTGAATGATATTTAGGGTTTGAGTTGTAATAGATAAAGAGCCCCCACCCAAGTAGGTGAAGTAGGAGAACTGTTCCCATGGTTCCAACCAGAGCTGGGATTTCATTGCGCTCAAAGCGCAGATGTGCTCGTAGTGAGCGCTTTTCGGCTGCTTTGCTCTGCATAGGTAGAGGTTATTGCAAATCATTCGCATCTGCATCTTGAAAACTGCTTTAAGGTTTTGGCATGCAAAAAATACGGATTTCAGTAGTTTCGATATTTCTAGCGATTTTTGGGATCGGATTCGGCCCAACGGCCTTTGCCCATACCTCGTTGGTTTCGAGCACCCCAGCTGTTGGCAGCGTAATAACAGAATGGCCAATCGAAATAAAACTTGATTTCGCCGAAGAGTTACAAACATTTTCAGCAGGAGAAGTAAATTTTATCGAAGTACTTGATGCGTCTGGGATTCGCTTAAATGAACCTGTTGCAACAATAACCGGCATATCGGTGACCTCTAAGTTATTGAAGAGTGCGGAATTTGGCCTGGTTACCGTTAAGTATCGCGTTGTCGCGCAGGATGGCCATGTATTAGAAGATAGTTTTAATTTCACATTTGATCCATCTAGAGATACGGCGGCTTCACCAACTCCGGCAAGCACCAACGAGCCGGCGAGTTATCCATACCGAGGATTCGCCGCAGCTTTTATAATTGCAACTTTAATTTTTGGAGTAATTGTTTATCGAAAGAATTCAAAAGCAAATTAATTCTCATCACGCCAAGATCGCCAAAGTTTTGCATATGCACCATCAGCTTTCATCAAATCATCGTGTGATCCCCATTCGGTAATTTTGCCTTCTTCAATAACCGCAATCAGATCTGCATCGTGCGCGCTCTGCAAGCGATGTGCAATGGCAATCACAGTTCGGCCCGAAAGTACTGCTCCAAGTGAGGCTTCTAAATGTTTAGCAGCTTTTTGATCCAATAGGGAAGTTGCTTCATCCAAAATTAAAGTGTGCGGATCAGCTAGCACTAATCGCGCTAGCGCTAATTGCTGTGCTTGCGCCGGTAACAATCGATGGCCACCTGTACCCAAAACTGTGGCTAATTCCTCCGGTAAATTCTTCGCCCATTCGCTGGCATCAACTGCAGCTAATGCGCGCCATACTTCATCATCGGTTGCATCCGGCCGCGCTAGCGTTACGTTTTCTTTTAACGTGCCCACAAATACATGGTGTTCTTGGGTTACTAAAGCCACTTCGGTACGGGCTTGCTCGACTGGGAGATAACCGATCTCAGCGCCACCGACTGTTATTTTTCCGCGGTTAGGCGGCTGTACGCCCGCTAATAACCGACCCAACGTTGATTTACCAGCACCCGATGGCCCAACAATTGCTAACTTCGTACCAGGTGAAACTAAGAAAGAAAGATTTTTTAAAACATCGCGACCTTCGCGATAACCATATGTGACATTTTCGCCGGAAATTTCTTCGCCATCTGGTGAAGCGTTTCGAATTTCCCGTTCTTCAATTTCATAAATACCAAGAAGTCGAGAGAGTGAAGCTTTTCCAGTTTGTAATTCGTCGATCCACCAGAGCATTCGCTCTATTGGGTTGGCCAACATTTGGGCGTATAACAGCCCCGAGGTTATAAGCGCTATCGATATTTTATTATCATGATAAAGGTAGGAACCCATTAGCAAAACGGCGCTAACTGGAATTATGTAATTGGTTTCAACAAGTGGAAACCATCTAGTGCGCAGGCGTAATGTATAACGTTCCCATTGCAACCAACGAGAAATTGTGGCGTGAGTACGCAAACTCCGCTCTTCGCCTAACCGAAGCGCGTCGATCGTGCGACCTGATTCTGCCGTTTCAATCAAGACTGAATTGACGATCGCATAAGAAGAAGATTCAACGCGGTAGGCCTGTGGTGATCGTCTCAGATACCAACGGGTTCCGGCGAAAAGAAATGGAATTCCAATAAATATTGCCGCAAAGAAGATTGGCGCTGTAAATGCAATTGCAACTGATATTCCAAGAATCTGTACTAAGCAGATTGTGATAATTGGAACAGCATCTCGGACTGCCCAAGTTACTTTATCAATATCGGTTGTAGTCCTAGTAAGAAGTTCACCAGAGCCAGCCCGTTCGACAACATTTGGCGGTAGCTGGACTGCTCGTTCGATAAACCTTTCGCGCAGGGAGGAAAGTACAAATTCACCAAGTATTGAAGCTCGCACTTTAGTTAGATAGACAAGTAGTGTTTGCATAACTAAAGCTGAAATCACAATTATTATGGTTTTCGATAACACAACATTTTGCGGATCGGTTTTCAGGCGCTCTAACAAATTCCCAAATGCTCGTGGTGGTATTAGAGCGGCAATGGTGGTAAATAATTGGAAAACCGCTACCCAAATAAAACCATTTTTGTTGGCCAATAAAAGTGACCACATTTCCTTATTTACAGTTTTCTCGGTTGCGATTGGCAATCGATTTGCAGCGCGTTCCAATCCAAAACCTTTTTCGATTCGCGCGGCGTCTTCTGGCGGCGATGGGTATGCACTTGCTGGCAACCGTTTTTCATCAACCGGCTTTGGATATATATGTTTAAAGAACTTCATTCGCCGCGCACTACCAAATCCCGGTAGGTGTTATCTGCAGTAAGTAAATTTTGATGCGTTCCAGTGTTTTTTACATGGCCATTAATTAAGAGAATTACCCGATCGGTATGATCGAGAATTAGCGGCGAAGTTGTAAAAATAATCGTGGTCTGATGATTCCTTACTTCTCGTAATCGCGCGGCGATTCGCGCTTCGGTATGAGCATCAACTGCGCTGGTTGGATCATCCAAAATAAGAATCGGTGCATCTACATAGAGCGATCTCGCAAGCGAGAGTCGTTGACGTTGCCCGCCGGAAAGTGTCCGACCGCGTTCTACAACTTCAGCGCTATAACCATCGCCATCTAACGAATCTAAAATATCCATTGCGGATGCGGCCGTTAATGATTCATCAATTGAGAGTCGTTTGGTAGCTGGGACATCAAAATGTGAGTTTATGGTTCCGGATAAAATGGCTGGTTCTTTTTCTTGCGAAAATATTGCGCTCCGAATTGATTCTCGCGTGAACGATTGCAAAGACGCGTTTGCAATGAAAACTTGCTCAGCATCTAGGTAGCCACCTAGTCGATCACAAATATCATCAGCAGTCAGTGCGTCATCGCAAACAATTCCGACAAATTCGCCGGCAGCGATTGAAATCCCGGAAATCGAATCTTTTAGTTCACCCGAGATATTAGGAGCTTGCGCGTTGCCCCAAGTATGCAAATTTTCGACGCTCAACAATCTAATAACTCGCCGCGCTGCAACGACCGCAGATGTAATTCGTTGTGCGGATTCGGTCATAATTTGTAGCGGGACCATTAAAAACGAGCTATACCCATAAAAAGCTAGAAGTTCGCCTACCTTTAAATCTCCCCGAGCAACTAGAGATCCACCAGCCCAGATAACGCCAACAATCAACGCACCCGGCAATATTATTTGCATGCCTTCGAGGAGTGATCGCATCTTGGCAGTTCGAACTGCGGCAGCTCTCACTTCTTGGGATGCAATGCGAAACCTCGCTAGAAATGATGCTTCGCCACCAATTCCCCTAAGGATTCTTAAACCAGCAACTGTATCGGAAGCTAAATTTGATGAGCGCGATAACTTCTCTCGTTGAATTGACTCGCGGCTTTGGAGTGGTTTTATGATTGGTGCAATAAGCAAACTCATTAATGGTACGCCGATGATAACCATGATCCCCAAAGTGGGCGAGGATTTTATTAGAAGGATCGCGACGAAGAAAAATGAGACGAACGCCCCAATCAATCTTGGGATTAAATCAAAAGCGCCGGATACTCGCTCAACATCATTTGAGTTAATTGCCGAAACTTCACCAGTAGAAACCAGTCGGGGCAAATCTGCACCTAACGAAATTGCTTTATCACTAATCAATTGTTGTAATCGGGTTGCGCATGACATCCAATTCGAGATTGCTCTTCGATGACGCATGATGCCAGTGAATGCTTGAGTACCACCGACCAAAAGCGTAACAAGAACCCATTTCCGTAAAGATTTTTGGTCATCATCAGCTATTGCTTGAATGCCATGGCCGAGTACGCCAGGCAGAATTGCCAGGCTTAATAGATTCGATACGCCGAAAAAAGTTCCAGTTGCGAGTACGCGCTTCTGTCCACGAATTATCCAAAATAGAAAATTCGCTACCGAAGTTAGTTCCGGCTTTCCAGGATTTTTAAGCGGTAGATGATCAAATGGCGTGCTATGCATAGGTTTACGAGCCTACTACTAACCTAACCTGAGTCGAGAATTACATTTTTCGGCTGTGCCGATTAGGTATTTTTAGAGAAATACGAGTTCAATGGCGCTGTGCCAAATTCAGGTAATGCTAATAAAACGAAAGTTTGGCTATCGCTCTGGTCGGTCTACATCATTTGGGGTTCAACATATTACGGAATTGCCTTAGCAATTGAATCAATGCCACCGCTATTGGCGATGGGTACTAGATTTCTCGCGGCTACCGCAATTCTAATAGTTGCACTTGGGATAAAAAATGGTTGGCGTTCACTATTGATTCCAAAAACCGAATTTTTAAATGCATCGTTAATGGGTGGCACGCTATTAGGAATTGCGATTGGATCGGTAGCGCTCGGCGAACGATATGTACCGACTGGGATAGCAGCCTTAATTATTTCGGCGCTCCCTTTCTGGATTGCAATTTTTCGTACCGTTGACCACGATCGGCCAAGTAATTTGAGTTGGCTAGGGGTGGTAATTGGATTTATCGGTGTCGCGTTTCTTCTAAAGCCAGGAAGTGTTAGCCCGCTAAATGGCGCAAGCACCGGTTTGATGTTTTTTTGGGCAATGGCAATCATGATTGGAAATATTGGTTGGTCCTTTGGAAGTTATATTGCACCGCGCTTTCCGATGCCTAAGAACCCCATGATTTCAACCATGTATCAAATGCTCACCGGCGGGTCGTTACTAATTGTGACCGGATTAGCTACTGGTGAAAAATTCTCGGAATTCTTTAGCGCATCAAGGACTTCTTGGGCGGGGTGGACCTACTTAACTTTGGTCGGCTCTATTGTCGCTTATAGCTCTTATGTTTGGTTAATAAGCAATGCGCCAATTGGCTTGATTTCAACATATGCATATGTAAATCCGGTAATCGCAATTTCGCTCGGCGCGATATTCTTGCATGAAAAAATTTCGGTCTCATATGTATTTGGCGGGGCTATTGTGGTGATTGGCGTACTTATGGTGGTAACAATTGAGAGTAAAGCCGCTGGAACAAAGAAATAGTTTTAGAAATAAAAAGAGGGCCGCGCGAGCAGCCCTCTTTTGATTATTTAATTTTAGAGATCGAAATAAAGCTCGAACTCGGCTGGGTGTGGTCGCAAGCGGACATAATCAACTTCAGATTCACGTTTGAATGAAATCCAAGTATCGATTAGGTCTTTAGTAAATACGCCACCACGAGTGAGGAATTCATTGTCACGTTCTAGATTATCTAGAACTGCATCAAGCGAACCTGGAACTTGTGGGATTGACGCTGCCTCAGCTGCATCTAATTCGTAGAGATCCTTATCAACTGGCTTTGGTGGCTCAATCTTGTTTTGAATACCATCTAAGCCAGCCATCAACATTGCAGCGAATGCTAGATATGGATTTGATGATGGATCTGGGCAGCGAAATTCGATTCGCTTTGCTTTTGGATTCGATCCAGTAATTGGAATACGAATACAAGCAGATCGATTTCGGGCTGAGTAAACCAAGTTAACTGGAGCTTCATAACCTGGGACTAAACGACGATAAGAGTTAACGGTTGGGTTAGTGAAAGCAAGAAGTGAAGGTGCGTGCTTTAGCAGACCGCCCACATACCAACGAGCCATATCTGAAAGATCGCCATAACCTTCGCCCCAGAAAAGTGGTTTGCCATCTTTCCAAAGTGATTGGTGCACGTGCATTCCGGAACCGTTATCTCCGAATAGTGGCTTTGGCATAAAGGTTGCAGTTTTGCCACCTTGCCAAGCGGTGTTTTTAACAATGTATTTAAATTTCATTAAATCATCGCCGGCTTGCAAGATATCGCTAAAGCGGTAATTGATTTCCATTTGTCCAGCAGTACCAACTTCATGGTGTGATCGCTCTACAAGTAGTCCAGATTTTCCTAAGTTCATCACCATCTGGTCGCGTAAATCTGCGTATTGATCTGTTGGTGAAACCGGGAAGTATCCGCCTTTTACCCGAGTGCGGTAGCCGCGGTTCGGAGTTCCGTCGGCATCTTTTTCAACGCCGGTATTCCAAGCCCCTTCATAAGAATCAATATGATGGAACGCTTCATTGATTCCAGTTGAGAATCTAACTGCGTCGAAAACATAGAACTCAGCTTCTGGTGCAAAAAATGCAGTATCTGCGATACCAGTTGAACGCATGAACTCAACCGCTTTGGCAACAATGCCGCGTGGGTCACGACTGTAAGGAGTGTTATCTACCGGGTTATGCACGGAGAAATTAATAATCAATGTTTTTTCTTTTCGGAATGGATCGATAAATGCTGATCCAGGAACTGGCAGCAATTTCATATCTGATTCGTGAATTGCTTGGAAACCACGAATTGAAGATCCATCGAACATTAATCCATCAGTAAACACAGCTTCATCGAATGATTCAACTGGAACGTTGAAGTGATGCTGGATTCCTGGTAGATCAATAAATCGAACGTCAACTAATTTGACATCTTCTTTTTTGATGTAAGCAAAAATTTCTGCAGAATTCTTAAACATGATTCTCCTGTTTTTCCAAAAGCCATGGTTAGTGGATGCTACGGCGCATCAATGAGCCGTAATCGATGGGGTAAGGCTAATTGGGAAAGATGAAAAAGCCATAACCTGCTTGTTACGGTTATGTTTCATCGTGGCCGGGCTCACGTAGGCAGGTGGCGTAAACGGGGGATAACGTGTCCCCGTGAAAGAAACCGCCTCGATTGGCCGTAGATTTTTGGCAATTACCTTGGATTGGCTGATGAGTTGGGCAGTTACCGCTTTAATTTTCCAGAGTTTTCTTGGGTTAGGGCAATGGATTCTTATAGTTTTCTTTGCTGAAGTTGTAATTCTAACCTCGCTGCAAGGAGCCTCTGCGGGCCAGCGGATTTTAAAAATACAAGTTTTAACTTGGCCAGATCAAGATTTCGTTAACCCACTCCGAATTTTGTTTAGGACGCTTCTAATTTGCTTAGTTATTCCGGCCGTGATTACCGATATGCAATCGCGCGGATTGCATGATCGATTTGCAAAAACAGTTGTTGTAAAAAATTAACGCTTTGGCATTCTCACATTTTTAGGCATTGGACCTTTTGGAATTGGAATGTTCATGCCGCCAATGGCTTTCATTCGAGCACGTAACTCGCGAAGTTGTACCGTTGCAAGTTTTTTAGGAAATTTTTTCATTCGCTTTTGTAATTTCCGAATTGGAACTTGACCTTCGCCTTCACCAACCACTAATTCAAATACGGGAACGCCAGGAGCGAATCGCTCAACTTTTCGTTTTTCATCAGCCAACATATGTCGGATCGCGCTTGAACCTTCGCCAACTAAAACTACGCCAGGTTTTCCAACAGCGCGGTGGACCATATCTTGATTCTTTGCCACAGCTACTGCTGGCGTAACGGTCCAACCTTTTCGAATTGCCATTAGTACTGATGCCCCGGCACCGATTTGGCCTTCGATGGATGCGTATGCCGCGCTCCCAGCTTGGCGAGTGAAAAAGAAAAATGCTGCAAGTAGCGCAATTGGAAATGTTACAAAACCTAAGTAATAGGGATGGCCAACGGCGACGCCGATTAAAATACCAACGGCCCAAACTGGGATGAATATCGCTAAGCAATAGAGCAGAATCAGTGGTTTATCCTTCTTAGTGATCGCGTAAGCATCCCGGATCTCTTTGAAGCGAATTTTCTTCTCTACTGGTGCAGAATCTGCATTCCTTTTCTTACCTTTGAATAGCGCCATGGTTGGAGTTTAACCTTTCTTTTCTGCAGCAATTTGCGCAAGTGTAGGTGCGGTACCGCCTAATCGAGCTGGCGCCCATCGTTGGCCATCGTGCCCATCTGGGTACTTTGTTTGTACCTTCACTAACATTTCAGAGAGTCGATTTTTCAATTCTAATTCTGTGGCATCCACATCGGCATCGCGCGGTACAAAAATGGGCTCACCAATCGAGACTGTTATCGGAACGTGCGATCGCGAGAAATCTCGCTTCACACCTTTAGTCCAAACCCGTTGGCTGCCCCAAATAATTGTTGGCAAGATTGGTGTGCCCGAAGCCATCGCTAATCGGACTGCGCCGGTCTTCATCTCTTTTAATTCGAAACTTCTTGAAATAGTAGCTTCGGGAAAAATTCCAATAATTTCGCCGGATTTTAAAGCACGGAGCGCTGCCACGAAAGAACCAGAACCGTTGGTTCGGTCAACCGAGATATGCTTCATGCCGCGCATCAGCGGTCCAGAAATTTTATGATCAAAAATTTCTTTCTTAGCCATAAATCTAACTAATCTATTTGCGGGCAGTACCGCAGTTCCAACAATTGCAAAATCTAAGTAACCAATATGGTTCATAGCTAAAATCGCGCCACCTTTTCGGGGTACATGCGCTTCGCCTTGAAAAGTGAATTTCAGGCCAAGATATTTCCATAGCGATTTAACAAGAACTATTACTGGGGGATAAACCAGGTCAGCCACTTTACTTAACTTCTCCGGCGTCTGCGCCAATTTTTTGCGCTTGTGCTTGTTTGTATAAACGACCAGCGCGATAACTGGAACGCACTAGTGGACCGCTCATTACGCCCAAGAAACCAATCTCAGTAGCCATTTTAGAATGCTCCACAAACTCTTCTGGTTTTACCCATCGCTCGACTGGGTGATGTTTTGCCGATGGTCGTAGATATTGGGTAATGGTGATTAAATCGCAACCAGCGCTACGTAAGTCAAGCAACGCTTGCGTGATTTCTGCAGGCGTTTCACCGAGCCCAAGAATCAAATTAGATTTTGTAATTAGACCAAAATCGCGGGCTTGCGAGATTACATTTAAGGAACGATCATAAGTAAAGGCAGGTCGAATCTGCTTAAAAATACGCGGCACAGTTTCAACGTTATGCGCAAAAACTTCGGGACGAGTTTCAAATACTTGGTTTAGTAAATCCGAATTACCGCTGAAATCCGGGGCTAACATCTCAACACCGCAGCCGGGAACTCTTTCATGAACTTGTTTTATGGTTTCGGCATAAAGCCAAGCGCCTTCATCTTCTAAATCATCCCGAGCAACACCAGTAATCGTGGCGTAACGAAGCCCCATAGTTTTAATTGATTCCGCCACTCTACGTGGTTCATCTCGATCTAGCGGTTCTGGCTTTCCAGTATCGATATTGCAAAAATCGCAACGTCTTGTGCAAGCTTCGCCACCAATTAAGAAAGTTGCTTCCTTATCTTCCCAACATTCAAAAATATTTGGACAAGCAGCTTCTTGGCAGACGGTATGCAAACCTTCACGCGCCACCAACGAACGAAGTTGCGTGTACTCAGGCCCCATGATTGCACGGGTCTTAATCCATTCAGGTTTACGTTCGATTGGCACTGATGAATTGCGCGCTTCAATGCGAAGCATCTTTCTACCTTCGGGAGCAACGCTCATTCCGCGACCTTATCTAGTGCAGTGGTGATATTTCGAGTTAACGATTCTAAAATCTCGACTATCGCGATATTGCGCCCTAATTCAACGCTCAGCGAAGTTACTTCAGCGTCTGGAATCCCACAAGGCACGATTTTCTTAAACCAACTCAAATCCGGATTTACATTTAGTGCGAAACCATGCATGGTCACACCTTTTGCAACCCGAATCCCAATTGCGGCAAGTTTCCGATCACCTTTGGCGTCACGAATCCAAACACCGGTTCGCTCACAATAGCGTTCGGCGTTAACGCCAAATTCTTGGCAAGTATTGATTAACGCTATTTCAATTTCACGGACAAAACCAACGACATCGTTGCCGTTCTTCAATTTAACAATTGGATATCCAACAATTTGTCCGGGTCCATGCCAAGTAATTTTTCCGCCACGGTCGACGTTGATTACTGGGGTGCCATCGATGGGGCGATCGGACTCAGCGGTTCGACGACCAGCGGTAAAAACTGGTGGATGTTCTAGGAGTAAGAGAGTGTTTGGATTTTCGCCAGCAGCTACGCCAGCTTGAATCTCGCGCTGCTTTTCCCAAGCGTCCTCATAGTTGACCAAGCCAAGATTTTGAATCGAGATGGTTTGGGTATGAAGAACGGACATGGGTCAAGCCTAACTACCTTCAGCGGTTGAGTGGGCGCTCAGGTAGGATTTCGTTCTGTTGCAGTAGCGAAAATCATTAGAGAGATAGCGCCGATGTTGCGCGCGCACAGAGAGGCTATAAGAGATGAAGCGTGGGTCAATAAAGGGTCGGAAGCCGCTCTGGGTCGCGATTATCGCGATTGTCGCCTGGCTAGGCATTAGTAGCGTAGCGGGACCAACTTTTGGCAAGCTCTCAACCGTTCAAGAGAACGATAACTCTGGCTTTCTTCCAGATAATGCTGAATCTACCAAGACCGCAAAAGTAACTATTAAATTTGCTGACTCCGCTAATGATCAACTTCCAACTTTATTGTTATTCCTTGGCGAAATGGATCTCAAAAAATTAGGTGCGATAAATCAGTACCTAGCCACGCTATCAAATAAGAAGATTCCCGGCACCGAGATTTCACTTTCGCAATACATAATTCCAGGATCACCTTTAGCTGCATTCCCATCACAAGATGGTAAAGCTGCGCTCGCTAACATTCCGTTAAATTCCAAAGTAGCAACTGAAAATATTGATGATAAGCCAGCGCTGCCTAAAATCATTAAATTTATCCGCGCTGATTTGGCTGCTAATTTTGATAGCCAAGGCTTGACTACAAATGTAACTGGTTTTGGTGGGATTCTCGCCGATTTATTTGGCGCATTTGGATCAATCGACTCATCACTGCTCTTAACAACTCTAGGAGTAGTTTCAATAATTCTGATTGTGGTTTACCGATCGCCATTTCTTTGGATACTTCCATTATTTAGCGCTGTTACTGCGCTCTCGTTAGCTGGAACCGTAGTTTATTATTTAGCTAAAGCAAATGTAATTGATTTAAATGGGCAATCCCAAGGGATTCTCTCTGTGCTAGTTCTAGGTGCAGCCACCGACTACGCACTTCTTCTAATTTCAAGATATCGCGAAGAGTTGCACCATCACGATTCCCGTTTTGAATCGATGAAGATTGCACTTCGCGGCGTAGTAGAACCAATCGTTGCTTCCGGAAGCACAGTTATTGCAGGCCTTCTTGTACTTTTGCTAAGCGATCTCTCGAGCAACCGCGGTCTTGGACCAGTCGGGGCTATCGGTATTGCAGCATCAATGATTACTGTTCTTACTTTTTTGCCAGCCCTGCTTGTAGTTTTTGGTCGTTGGATTTTTTGGCCCAAAGTGCCGCGCTTTGATGATGTAAATGAACAATTAACCGGAGTCTGGTCGAAGATTGGAAGTTCAGTTGAGCGCCATCCAAAACGGACTTGGATCTCTGCGGCGGTACTTCTAACCGTTCTTGCTGGTTTTTCGTTCACCCTTGACGCAAAAGGATTATCAACCACGCAGGCATTCTCTGGACATCCAGATTCTGTAATTGGTCAAGAGAAATTATTAGAACATTTCCCAGGTGGCGAGGGTTCGCCAGTTCAAATCGTCGTTAAAGAAAAAGATGTTGTAGCTGTCACAACTGCGCTTAAGAGCAATAAAGATGTTTCGTTTGTTACCCCACAACTTACTGGACCAGTAATTCCCGGTGCACCAGCGCCAATAACTAAAGTTGTTGATGGTTTGGTCTTATTAAATGCGACTCTTGCGATTACCGCAGATTCGGTAGCGGCACGCGATGCAATTCCAGTTATTCGAGATACGGTGCACGCAATTGATCCAGAAATTTTAGTTGGCGGTGGTACTGCAATTCAATATGACACCGACGTTGCATCCCGCCACGATAATAAATTAATTATTCCGGTCGTACTTTTAATTATTGCGATAATTCTCGGATTACTTCTGCGGAGTATTTTTGCAGCGTTTTTACTACTAGCAACTGTGATCTTGTCATTTATGGCAACTCTTGGAGTTTGCCAATTGGTATTTGCACACATTTTCCACTTCCCAGGTGCTGATACTTCGTTCCCATTATTTGCATTTATCTTCTTAGTGGCCCTCGGTATCGATTACAACATTTTCTTAATGACTCGCGTTCGCGAAGAGGCCCAGAAAATCGGAACCCGCAAAGGTGTTATCAAAGGTTTAACTGTTACCGGGGGTGTAATCACCTCCGCTGGAATTGTGTTAGCAGCAACCTTCGCAGTGCTTGGCGTATTGCCGTTGGTTTTCTTAGCTGAACTAGGTTTTGCCGTTGCATTTGGCGTACTGCTTGACACCACAATTGTGCGCTCATTGTTGGTACCAGCGCTAGTCCATGCGATTGGTCCAAAAATTTGGTGGCCATCAAAAATGCAGCATGAAAAAATTTCGTAGCCGCTAGCTACCAACTAAATAGGATGTTGAGTTTTAATCGAAAAGTTGTAGTAATCGGTGCTGGACTTGCCGGTATTACGGCAACGCGGGTGCTGCAAGATGGTGGTGCCGAAGTTACGTTGCTCGAATCATCCGATCGAGTTGGTGGCCGGATGGCTACTGACATAGTTGATGGATTTCGGTGCGATCGCGGTTTTCAAGTTATAAATCCTAAGTACCCAGAAATCATAAAATCAGGGTTATTTCCAACTTTGGATTTCCGTTACTTGCCAAAGCGCATTGATGTTGTAATCGATAGCGAAATGATGGTGGCTGGCGCGAACCTAAAAACTTTTCTAAATCCAAAACTTGGATCTACGGTTGAGAAGTTGGCGCTACTTAAGTATCTAAATTCGAGCAATAGAATTTCTTGCGAAACTGCTGCTTTATCAGCTGGTCTCGGTGATCTTTATTTGAAAGTTTTGAAACCATTTCTCACTGGCGTCTTTTTAGCTTCACCCGAGCTAATTTCAAATGAATTGGCTAAGACGCTCATAAAATATTTTGTTATTGGGAGCCCTGGAATTCCGGCGCTAGGGGTCGGCGAATTACCAAATAAACTCGCAAGCTCGCTGCATGATCTGCAATTAGGTGTTCAAGTAAATGAAATCGGTGATGGCGTGATAGAAACTAGCGTTGGCAAAATGATTGCCGATGTAATTGTGGTGGCTACCGATCCAACAACATCGGCGCAACTTCTCCAACAAGCTGATGCACCCGTCATGAATTCTGCAACGACTTGGTATCACGCGCTAGATACTGAAACTGAGATTGGAACTAATTTACGAATAGATGGCAGCGGTGCTGGTCCAGTTATTAATTCGGTAGCGATATCTAATGTTTCGCCGTATTACGCACCTGCTGGAAAAACATTAATCTCTTCGACTTCAATCACGGCTGCGTCGGAGTCGGAAATTAGAAGACACTTAAGTTCAATCTGGCAAATGTCGACTAAAAATTGGGATTTGGTCAGTAAGTACGAAATAAAGCAATCACTGCCACTTCATGGAATTGCTAAACCAATTGAATCTGTCGTAGTTATTAAGCCCAATCTATTTCTAGTTGGTGATCATCGTGAAACGCCATCGCAACAAGGCGCAATGCGATCTGGACGAAGAGCGGCTGAAAAAATATTAAGCTTGAATTAATCAATCAAAGCAGTTAGCGCGCTAGCTAAATGTGGATACTCGAAATTAAAGCCAGCAGCTAATAACTTCTCTGGAAGAATCTTTTTAGATCCAAGAACTTCAGTGGAAAATCCGCCCATGGCTATTTTTAAAGCAATTGCTGGGGCAGGAAATAGTGCGGGGCGGTGCATTGCACGGGCTAAGGCGGCAGTGAACTCTTGATTTGTGGCTGGGTTTGGCGAAGTTAGATTTACTGGGCCTTCAATTTTATTCTCCAATAAAAATCTAATTGCTCGCAGTTGGTCATGCAAAGTTATCCAAGACCACCATTGTTTTCCATTTCCTAATTTTCCGCCTAAACCTAATCGGAAGAGTGGCAACATTTTTCCAAGTGCGCCACCGGTTGGATCTAAAACTAAACCAGTTCGAATTTTTACAGTACGAACATCGCCAGCAAGGTCTGCCGCAGCTTCCCATTCTCGACAGACGGCTGCAAGAAAATCATCGCCGCCTCGGTCGTTCTCGGTTACAGCGCGATTACCGGTTTCGCCATACCAACCGATCGCGCTAGCTGAGATAAATACTTCGGGTTTCAATGTTGCTGCCGCATTTGCAATCGTCGTAGTGCCAAGCAAGCGCGAATTTAAAATCGTAGCGCGATATTTTGAGCTCCAACGTTTATCACTAACTCCAGCGCCCGCTAAATGAATAATTGCATTAACGCCTTCAAGTGGCGCTAAATCAACGGTTCCAGCCGCTGGATCCCAAGTTACTTCGTCAGGGGATACCACCGGACGACGAACTAATCTTTGAACGGTATGACCTTCAGATTTTAACAATCCAACTAGAGCTGTTCCGATTAAGCCAGAAGCGCCAGTTATTGCAATACGTTGTGGCGGACGCACTAAAGCCCTAGGTCAGATTCAAAACGACCATCTTCAAGTCGCTCTTTCAAGGTGGTTAAAAATCGCGCGGCATCTGCGCCATCTACAATTCGGTGATCATAAGAAAGCGCTAAATAAACCATCGAACGAATCGCAATGGTTTCGCCACCATCTTCGCTTTTCACAACCATTGGCCGTTTTACGACTGCACCAATTCCAAGGATTGCAACTTGTGGTTGATTGATTATTGGTGTGTCAAAAAGTGCACCACGACTTCCAGTATTTGTAATCGTGAATGTTCCGCCGCCTAATTCTTCAGGCGAAATCTTGCTATCGCGAGTTCGGGCCGCAACATCCGAAATTTTTCGCGCAATTCCGCCCATATTTAAATCGCCAGCATCTCTAATTACTGGTACTAATAATCCGCGTTCAGTATCTACCGCGATGCCAAGGTGCTCGGCACCGTGATAAGTAACAACATCACCATCGAGAGAAGAATTAACAACTGGGTGTTGTTTGAGCGCTTCACAAACTGCAACGGTAAAAAATGGCAAGAAACTTAACTTAACGCCTTCCCGGGCTTCAAAGTTAGCTTTAGAACGATCTCGTAATCGTGCAATTTTTGTAATATCAACTTCAACCACAGTGGTTAATTGCGCGCTGACCTGCAACGACTCAACCATGCGCGCTGCAATAACTTTACGTAAGCGCGACATCTTTGCACTGGTACCACGAAGCGGTGAAACCGAAACCGGGGCAGCGGTACGTGGAGTTGCTGGCGCGCTAGTAGCGGCTTGCGGTGCAGTGGGAGCTGTGGCTGGCCGGGGTGCTGCCGCCATTACATCTTCTTTTCGGATTCGGCCGCCAACTCCGGTTCCTTTAACTTTTGATAGATCGACGCCACTTTCAGTTGCTAATTTTCTAACAATCGGCGTTACGTAAGAGTCCTCTACTGGCGCTGCAACAACTGGCGCTGCAACTACTGGCGCTGCAACAACTGGCGCTGCAACTACTGGAGCTGCAACAACTGGCGCTGCAACTACTGGCGCTGCAACAACTGGCGCTGCAACTACTGGCGCTGCAACTACTGGCGCTGCAACTGCGCTAGCACCGTCTGCGATTATTGCAAGATCTGCACCTACTGGGACAGTTGTATCAACTTGAACTAAAATTTTCTCTAACGTACCAGCAGCAGGTGATGGAATTTCAGTATCAACTTTGTCGGTAGAAACTTCTAGGAGTGGTTCGTCTAGCGCAACTTGGTCGCCCTCTTTTTTTAACCAACGAGTAACTGTGCCTTCACTTACGCTCTCACCAAGTGCTGGCATCTTTACTGAAAAACTCATCTCATTGCTCCTTTAAAAGCTCGGTGCGTTAATGCGAAGGTCGTAATTCTATCCATGCGCATGTAGAGGTTTTCCAGCCAGCGCTAAATGCGCTTCGCCCATCGCCTCGGAGAGGGTTGGGTGAGCGTGAATTAGATTAGCAACATCGGATGCTTGGGCTTCCCAGTTGTAAATTAATTGTGCCTCGGCAATTAATTCGCCAACTCGCGCACCAACCATATGAATTCCAAGTACCGGTCCATTTTTTGCCGCTACTAATTTTACCGATCCGGCAGTTTTTAGAATTTGGGCTTTACCATTTCCAGCAAGATCGTAATTTAATTCAACCACATCATGTCCAGCTGCTTTAGCTTGCACCGTGGTTAGCCCAACCGATGCAACTTCAGGTTCAGAATAAGTAACTCTAGGAACGCCGTTGTAATTAATTGGTCGCGGATTTAATCCAGCAATCTCTTCGGCTACCAATATTCCTTCAGCGAAACCAACGTGTGCTAATTGAAGCGTTGGAATCAAATCGCCAACTGCCCAAACACCTGGAACGTTGGTGCGGCATTTATCATCAACTATTACGTAACCGCGCTCCATTTTAATTCCTTGTTCTTCGTAACCAATATTTGTAGAAACTGGCCCACGCCCAACTGCAACTAACAAAACTTCTGCGGTAAATGTTTTGCCATCTTCAAGTGTGACTTCAACGCCAGATTTTGATTTGGTAGCGCTTTTGAATTTAATGCCGAGTTCAAAATTGATGCCGCGTTTTCGGAATGCGCGTTCTAATTGCTTGCTGGAAGATTCGTCTTCGAGCGCCACTAAGTGCGGAAGCCCTTCTATAATTGTGACTTCTGCTCCAAAGGATTTCCAGACTGATGCAAATTCACATCCAATAACCCCGCCACCAAGAACAATTACGCTCTTTGGCACGCGATCTAAATTAATTGCTGCTTCGCTAGTAATGATTACGGTGCCATCTATTTCAAGCCCTGGAAGAGTTTTCGGATATGAACCCGTAGCTAGAATTACATTTTTACCAATGTATTTTTCGCCATTGACTTCGACGGTATTTGCTGCCACTAATTTTCCGTGGCCCTCGATGAAAGTTACATTTCGAGATTTAACTAAACCTTGCAAACCTTTATGTAGGCGCGCCACCACGCCATCTTTATAAGCGTTGACCGCCAACATATCCATTGCGATGAATTCGGCTTTAACGCCATATTCGCCGGCATGTTTTGCGCTATCGGCTATTTCGCCCGCATGCAGTAGCGCTTTGGTCGGAATGCAACCACGATGCAAGCAAGTGCCGCCGAGCTTTCCTTCTTCGATTAGGGCTACCGATAATCCAAGCTGGGAACTTCTTAGCGCTGCTGCATATCCGCCGCTGCCGCCACCAAGAATTACTAAATCAAACTCAGCCACTAGTAGATCCCTCTCTCGTTACTTAATTCAAACCCTATCTTGCCAGTATTGGAACCAGATTTATAATTCAGATTTACTCTCAGCAAAGGTAACTAGTGCGCGTAGTGAGACTCCGGTGCCACCAACTGAGGTATATCCATGGGCCTTCGCTTCGTTATAAGCCGGACCGGCAATATCTAGATGCAACCATGGTAGTTCTGCAGCAACGAATTCTTTTAAAAATAATCCAGCAACTAACATGCCGCCCATTCGATCACCGATATTTGCAATATCTGCGACTGGTGAATCTAGTGATGCACGTAATTCTTCTGGAAGTGGCATCGGCCAAAATTGCTCGCCCGATTTTTCAGCAGCAAGTAGAAATTCTTCCCGCAATTTTTCATTATTTGTCATGACTGCACTAGTGCGAGTTCCAAGAGCAACAACTTGAGCGCCCGTAAGAGTTGCGACATCGATGATTCCATCTAGCCCGCCAGCTTTTGCGCCAACTTCCGCAGCTTTCATAAGCGCATCCGCTAATACGAGTCGACCCTCTGCATCTGGATTTAGAACTTCAACAGTTTTGCCACCATAAATAGTGATGATGTCACTTGGTCGGGTTGCCGTATCACTAACCATATTTTCAGCCAACGGCGCCCAAGCATCAATTGCGATTGGTAACTTCAACTCTGCAATTGCAATAGCTGCCGCAATCACAGCAGCTGCACCGCTCATATCGGATTTCATCGCTTCCATACCTTGGGCTGGCTTTAGCGCTAAACCGCCAGAATCAAAAGTAATTCCCTTACCAATAAATGCATACCGTTTAATTTTTTTCGAACTTGCGCTCTTTGGCGTATATGAAAGGTGGAGCAATCTTGGTGGGTTTGCTGATCCTTGACCCACACCAATAATGCCGCCGAAACCTTGGGCTTTAAGTTGGGCATCGGTAAATATTTCTACTTTTAACCCAGCGGCCAAACCAATTTTCTTAAAACGAGCACAGAAAGATTCTGGAGTTAAATGACTAGGCGGTGTATTAATTAAATCTCTAACAGTATGAGTGTTAGTCGCAATGATGCTAGCGCGCTTAATTGCCGCTTTAGATTCTGCGCTATTAGCTGATTTAGCGAAAATTGTTACAGCGGCTAGTACCGCTTTACGTTCTGATTTCGAGGTGCCACGAAATTCATCAAATACATATGCACCAAGTAGCGCACCTTCAGCAATTGCAGCTAGTTCGCTTTTCGAAGAGTGTGGCAGCGAGAATGTTGCGCTCTTTGCGCCAGCTAAGGAACGGGCAGCAGCGCCTGCGGACCGGCGTAGCGTTTCAGTTGAATAATTTACCGAACTTTCGCCTAAGCCAGATAAAACTAATAATTTGTAAGTTGCGCCGGGCAATTTAATAACCTCATCGGCAGCGCCAGTAGCGCCCATATCTTCTAAGGCTGGCAATAGTTCGTTCACATCTAATTTGATATCGCCAGATTCGATCTCTAATTTCTTACTCTTGGAATTTCGAGCAAGTCCGACTACCAAAATATCAGTTACGACCTTATTTTCAGTAAGTCGAATAGTTGTCATGAAACGCCTCTCGCCAAGATTCTGAAATATATCCCTACGAGCGGTAGGTTATTGGAATGAGCCTCTATTCGCCATTACATCAACGCCATCTCGCGCTTTCTGCAAAATTGGCCGATTTTGGCGGTTGGGAGATGCCGATTGAATATCCAGCTACGACTGGGGGCGGGGTTATTGCCGAACATACTGCAGTTCGAGAACGCGTCGGAATTTTCGATGTCTCGCATCTTGGGAAAGCTGAGATTGTTGGTGCCGGCGCACTGGAATTCTTAAATAACTTAATTACAAATGATCTAACAAAAATTACCGATGGCCAAGCGCAATACACCATGCTCTGCGACGATAAATCTGGTGGCGTAATCGATGATTTAATTGTTTATCGTAAGTCTGCAGAAAATCTTTTTTTAATTCCGAATGCATCGAATACCACCGCAGTTGTAGCCGCAATTTCCGCGGTCGCACCTGTCGGAATCTCGGTAAAGAATTTACATAATAATTTCGCGGTCATCGCAATCCAAGGTCCGAAAGCGGAGGCGGTTTTAAAAAACTTGGGGGCAGATATATCACTGGGTTACATGGCATTTTCGGAAATTACAATCGCTGGAATTCGGACCATCATTTGTCGAACTGGTTACACCGGAGAACACGGTTATGAATTACTACCAGCATGGCAAGATGCCGAAAAAATTTGGGATCTATTAGTAGAAGGTATTAAATCTTTTGATGGTCGAGTTTGTGGATTGGGAGCTAGAGATACGCTCCGAACTGAAATGGGTTATCCATTACATGGCCATGAACTTTCGCTAGCCATAACACCGATGCAAGCAAATGCGAGTTGGGCGATTGGGTGGAAGAAGTTAAATTTTTGGGGTAAATCGATTGCTGATCGCGAGAAATTAAATGGCCCAAATCGAATCCTTAGAGGTTTGAAATCACTGGACCGCGGGATACCGCGTGGTGGCATGAACGTGAAAAGCGGTGCAGCGATAATCGGTGAAATCACTAGCGGAACTTTCTCCCCAACGTTACGGGTGGGAATCGCGCTAGCTTTATTAGACCCAAAGATTGCAATCGGGGATACCGTAACTATCGATGTCCGCGGTCGTGAAAGCAGTGCAGTTGTTACGAAGCCACCGTTTGTGCAATCGAAGGTGAAATAGGGTTTAACTTTAAATTTGCCCGGCGCAATGATCCAAGGACTGGCTTCGCAGTAACCAGAATAAGTGCGCTAGTAAATATCGCTCGTGGAATATCCCACGCCATCGCAGTTGCAAAATGAAATACCAAGAATCTATCCAAGTTTGCACTCACTTCACCGCCCGGAATAAATGACAATTGTGAATCACTGCCAGCAATCCACGGCCAAAGCTGAAGATCCATCGCAACTCCGAAAAATGCTGCGGCAAAAATTGCATATAGAACCAGCGCTAGCAATTCGCTCTTACCGCGAAAACGTTTCGGTAGTAACCCAGCGCCAGCACCAATCCAGGCGGCAGCAATCATTTGAAATGGCAGCCACGGACCGATACCACCGGTGAGCAGCGCAGATAATCCAAGCGAAAGTGCCCCAAGTGAAAATCCAAACCGAGCACCAAATACCCGCGCAGCTAAAATAATTAAAAACCAAATTGGTTCAACCCCGATTGCGCCAGCGCCAATTAGCCTTAGCGCGGCTACCAGCGCCGTTAAAACACCAAGCAAGGCAACCGATTTGCTATCTAGCAAGCCACGATTAATCTCAATTGCAACTAGTGCGATTGCTGCAGCAGCGATAGTCAAGGCAAACCACTTAGCGCTTGTTGGGTTTAAGAATGATTGTGAAATTCCAGGAATGGATTGGCTTGGAAAATATAACGGCCATGTAAAAGCAATTACACCGAAAATACTTGCAAAAGTTAATAATGGAAACCGAATTTTCATATAGCGCTTACTTCAAGGGCAGCTACTACTTCAGAAACTGTTAACCACGCAGCTGGCGCCAATACTTTTGTTACTTGCGGAGCGAATGCTGGCGAGGAAGTAAGAACTTCACGAGTTGGACCATTTGCGACGATTTCGCCTTCAGCTAAGAAAATAACGCGCTCGGCTACTTCAGCCACTAGTTCTACATCGTGCGTAGCAATTACTACGCTTCTGGCTTGGTTAGAATCCACAACTAATTTCTGCAAAATCTTTATCAGTTTATTCTTTGCAACATAATCCAAACCCCGAGTGGGTTCGTCTAGAATTATTAAATCTGGGTTAGCGGAGAGAATCACGCTAAGTGCTAAACCCAGACGTTGCCCTTCTGATAAATCGCGCGGATGCGCATTTAGATTTGGAATCGCCATCAAGTTCTCATAAATTGTTTGGGTAGTCCCGACTGGCACGCCGTTATCGTTATCGGCTAATTCACATTCTGCTTTAACGCTCTGGCCATATAACAAATCACCTGGTTCTTGCGGCACATAACCAACATGCCGGATTAAATTTTTTCCGGTTAATGTCACGGGATCTATTCCATTAATTAGCACAGTTCCAGAAATAATCGGGCTCTGTCCCACCGCGCTACGCAAGAGTGAAGATTTACCGGCGCCATTTCTCCCCATCAACGCTACAACTTCACCGCGTTTAATTTCAAAGGAAATATTGGAGAGCGCATATTTCGCATCGTATTTGACTGAAACATTATTTAGCGAGAGCAATATTTCATTTCTACTCTCGGTGATTTTTGTCGGTAGCGGCAAATCTTGCAACAACTCTCTGATTGATTCGGTTCGACGGCGAAGTTCGCGTACCGATAATGAAATATCTGAAAGATCTAGCGCTTTTGCGAGATTAACTATGGCTGGAGCAATTGGGGAGTCTTCTAGAATTTCACCGGGTTTTCCGATTACAACTTCACCATCATCTCCAATTCGCATGATCCGATCTGCAAATTGGATTACACGTTCTAGCCGATGTTCGGCCAAGATGACTGTTAAACCCAAATCATGAACCAATCTATGCAGGATTGATAAAACTTCTTCGGCGGCGATTGGATCCAATGCGCTAGTAGGTTCATCAAGTAATAACACTTTTGGGTTTAATACCAGAGCTGCGCCAATCGCTACTCGTTGTTGTTCACCGCCGCTTAGCGTTGCAATCTCGCGATTTCGTAGTGGCGCTAGGCTTAATAAATCTAAAACTTCTTCAACTCGCTTTCGCATAATCTCGGGCGCTATTCCCATTGTTTCTAAACCAAAAGCAATCTCTTCTTCCACAATATCTGTCACAAAACCGTTTATTGGATTTTGTCCAACAATCCCAATGACATCGGAAAGTTGACCGGGTTTTAATTCCCGAGTTGAACGGCCCGCTACCGTTATTTCGCCGGTAAGAATTCCACCGGTGTGATGCGGCACTAAACCATTTATCAACTTGATTAGTGAACTTTTACCCGCGCCAGTATGTCCAATCACAAGTACCAATTCACCTTCGAAAACTTCGAAATTTAACGCTTCCAATATGGTGCGTTGCGCATTTGGATAGATTAAAGAAACATTTTTAAATGTAATCATCGCGGCACAATCACAATCGGAAGCGCGACTATTAGAACGGTCGCTGCGAGTAGTAAGCCAAAGGTAAAATGCGCTATTAGTATCGGGGAGAGCGCCAGCAAATAAAGTGCGCTTGTAATCATGGCTACATCTGCGAGTTGGAATTTTTGAGCGCGATATTTACTGGTTTTCCCATGGTACCCATAGCCCCGAGATTCCATTGCGGTTGCTAAATCTAAAGCGCGCTCGAGGCTCTCTTCGAGTAGCGGTAGCGCAATGCCGCGCCAAGCTCTTAACCCTCGAATATTTTGACCGCGCAAACGTTTTGCACTTTGAATTCGCGCGACGCTTTTAACAGTTTGTGGGAGAACTGAAGTTGCCACACTTAAAGTAACCCCTAAATTGAACATGGCTTTTGGTAACGAGCGTATTAATCGGTGCGGACTGGCTAACGAGCTAGCGGCTCCACATAAGAGAATCAAAGTTGCAATCATTAACGCTTCGGTAACGGCGGTACTTAAGCGCTGCGAAGTAACGGGTCCGCCAATTCGGATCCCAACCATCCAACTCGGCAGCCTGATTTCTGGGATTTGAAAGAGCACGGTTCCTGGCATCGGTACTCCGATCAGAATTGCAATAGCGATTCTGATCGCAATTATCGAGAGCGCCAATTTTGCAGATAACGCAAAAGCGCCGCTCCAATAACTTTTACTCTTTAATTTTAAAACTACCAAAGTAAGTGCGCATGCCACTGCGGTAGCAATGAGAGTGTTATTAGTTCTAATTACAAAAGCAGCTAACAACAACGCCCACAGCCACCAGACCAGTGGATGCACTAATTGCATTATTTTTTACGTTTGCGGATGATGACAAAAATGGAAATTGCTAACGCGATCGCGAGTGCGACTGAAAGAATTTCGCTCTTGTCGAAAGCGCCATCTAGTTCTCGGTCGCCCTGCGCTTCAACGTCTGATTCTTTGTCATCTTCTTGCGCGCTCATCGCAACTGGCATATCAATTTCAACGCCACATTCAGTTGCTGGATAGCCCCCGACGCCGCAAATCAATCCTGATTTATCGGCGCGCACTTTGGCAACGCTCTCCAAAACTGCAAGACCATTTGATTTAGCTGGGACTACTGCACAATCTGTAATTACTTCTTTAGGAATCTCACCCGATGGTGCAATCTCCGCACCGCCAAAATCAACCACGATCCCAACTCGAATTTTTCCAGCAACTTCGGCAGTACCGTCACAGAGCGAAGCGAAATCGGGAGAAGCCATCGGTTCGGTTGCCGGAATGTCATTGCTACTTGCAGTAAATGTCCAACCTTCGACATCGCCATCTTTTAGAGTTGTAGTTGGACCAGTCATTGCAGCTGTCCAATTGGATGCACCAGCAGCAGCTTGGAAATAACCCCAGTAGCGATAACCTTTATCGGCTTGTGCGCTTTGTGGAGTGATGAGCGATAGCGTAAGCATTGTTAATACGCTAATTATTGAAAGTGATTTCTTATTTAACTTATTTAACACTGTGATCTCTCCATTTATTATGGGAGCCTCACGGAAGCGAAAAGTATTAACAATTCCGCCCCGCAAACCTCGACGGGTGGTAGATATATTCGAAACCAGGTAATCCGACTTGGCGATTAAATCGCCTTACGGTTGCGGGTCAGCGTCGGATTTGCACCGACTTCCCCTGAAGCTTCGAACTATTAAGTTGTGTGCGTAGGCAACCATATCGGGTTCACTTGCGCAATCAAGACTCGCAAATTCTGGCGATTCCCTTTAGGCTCGACAGATGGAACATAGAAAACTTGGTAACTCTGGCCTTTATATCTCCGAAATTTCATACGGAAATTGGATCACGCATGGCTCGCAAGTAGAGCAAGACGCTGCAATTAAATGTGTGCGCGCTGCCATCGATTTAGGAATCACAACATTTGACACCGCAGATGTTTATGCCGCGACTAAAGCTGAAACCGTTTTAGGTAAAGCGCTCAAAGGAGTACGTCGAGAATCTTACGAACTTTTCACAAAAGTTTATTGGCCAACTGGCCCTGGAAAAAATGATCGCGGTTTATCCCGTAAGCACATTATGGAATCTTGCAATGCATCATTAAAGCGCTTGAAAACCGATCACATAGATCTATATCAATTACATCGCTTCGATTACGAGACACCGCTCGAAGAAACGTTAAGCGCGTTTGATGATTTAATCCGCCAAGGAAAAGTTAGCTACATTGGTTTCTCAGAGTGGAACGCTTCCCAAATCAGCGCAGCGTTGAAAATCCAAGATGCTCGCGGATACAACCGGTTTGTTTCAAGCCAACCGCAATACTCTGCACTCTGGCGAGTAATTGAAGCCGAAGTAGATCCGCTCTGCGTTAAAGAAGGAATCGGTCATATTGTTTGGTCCCCAATGGCGCAAGGTGCGCTAAGTGGAAAATATTTGCCAGGGAAGAAACCGCCAGCCGGATCACGCGCCACCGATAAGAAGAGCGGCGCAAATATGATTAAGCGCTGGATGCGTGATGATGTACTGAGTGCAGTACAGAACTTAGCGCCAATCGCGAAGAGCGTGGATTTATCGTTAGCTCAATTAGCAATCGCCTGGGTACTTCAAAATAAGAACGTATCTAGCGCAATTGTTGGCGCAACTAAGCCATCTCAAATTAAAGAAAACGTAAAAGCTAGCGGCGTTAAATTAGATGGCGAAATTATGAAAAAAATTGATGCCGTGCTTGGCAAATTGCCAGAACGAGATCCAGCTCAAACTATTAGCCCTAACCCAAGAGCTTAATTACTAAGTTAGAACTTATCGCCACGCTTAACTTGGGGTGATGGTGCGCGTAATCTGCGAATTTGAGTTGAGCGTAACCAGCCATACATTCCAATGCCTTTTGTGATCTCGTTTGGAAAACGCACCGCAACTTCCTTTTTCAATTTGCGGCTAAGAATGATGCCATCGATGATTGAAAATAGGAGGCACGAGTACATCAAGATAATTGCTAAGAATTGAATGTAAGCGACTGGAATAATTGTGAGAATCAAAACCAACATCACAATTGGCAAGAAGTACTCGCCAATCGAGCGACGAGAATCTACATAATTTCTAACGAATCGTTTTACTTGGCCACGATCTCGCGGTGGCATAGCGCTCTCTTCACCGCGCATGTAAGCAGCACGCGTGCTAACTCGTTGTTGGCGCAATTGTTCGCGTTGCAATTTTTTTCCTTCGCGAGTTGATGCCGGGGCTAATCGATTAGTGACATTAGCTTTCTCCGCAACTTTGCGCTTTGGTGTCGGACGACCTTTGCCGGTGGCTGGTTTTTCAGAAGCTGAATCAGATTTTTTAGGGCTCATCTGACTACGGTAAAGCCAACATTCGCTCTAGCGCAACTTTCGCGTTTAATGCAGTCTCGGAATCAACCGAAATTTGATTCACTAGGCGGCCATTGACCAGAGTTTCCATAGCCCAAACTAAGTGGGGGAGATCAATTCGATTCATGGTGGAGCAGTAACAAACTGTTTTATCTAAGAAGAGAACTGTCTTATCTGGGTGAGCATTTGCTAACCGCTGCACGAGATTCAATTCGGTGCCAATTGCCCACTTACTTCCGGCGGGGGATTGTTCTACCGTTTTAATTATAGCTTCGGTGCTGCCAACCACATCAGCAGCCGAGACCACATCATTTTGGCATTCGGGATGTACTAAAACTTTAACGCCAGGTACCCGCTCTCTAACTTCAGTTACATTTTTAATTGAGAAGCGACCATGAACTGAACAATGACCACGCCATAAAATAACTTTTGAGTTTCTAATTTGGTCATCAGTTAATCCGCCTCTTGGTTTCCAAGGATTCCAAAGCACACAATCATTGAGCGAAAGCCCCAACGAAAGCACCGCGGTATTTCGACCTAAATGCTGGTCGGGCAGGAAGAGGATTTTTTCGCCTTGTTCAAAGCCCCAACTCATCGCTCGTTTGGCATTTGAAGATGTGCAAACGGTGCCACCATTTTTACCTGTAAAAGATTTAATAGCGGCGGTAGAATTCATATAAGTTACCGGGATAGTTTTTCTGGCAACACCTAATTCGGTCAACACATCCCAACACTCGTTTACTTGAGATGCCGAAGCCATATCGGCCATGGAACAACCCGCAGCTAAATCTGGCAAAATTACTTTTTGATTTTCGGAAGTCAAAATGTCAGCACTTTCTGCCATAAAATGCACGCCACAGAAAAAAATGAATTCAGCAGTGGTATTAGCGGCCGCAGCTTGCGCTAATTTAAAAGAGTCACCAGTGATATCCGCGAATTGAATAACTTCATCGCGTTGATAGTGATGGCCAAGAATCATGGCCCGATTCCCGAGGGCGGCTCGAGCAATCTTTGCTCGCTCCACTAACGCAGGATCACTAGCGGCCGGCAACTCGCCATCGCATGAAACGCCACGTTCACTACTTAGATCCGCGCCTTGGCCAAGAAGCAGGAGCTGGGTTAGTGAGACTGACATGAGTTAATAGTATGCGGATGCGGGAACCTTGAGCGAGCCGAGTCGAGCCGAATGGCGAAGCGAAAAAAGACAGGTAGAGTTCGGCTATGACTACTGAAACAACCACCCCAGCTATCACCACAACTTCGATCGCTCTAACTGCAGTTGCAGCCGAAAAAGTTGCAGCGCTATTGGCGCAAGAAGGTCGCGATGATTTAAGCCTTCGCGTAGCTGTACAACCAGGTGGATGTTCCGGTCTTCGTTACCAACTTTATTTTGATGATCGCGCTATGGAAGGCGATACTGTTACTGAATTCGGTGCAGTAAAAGTCGTCACTGACAAAATGAGCACACCGTATTTAATGGGCGCAACCGTTGATTTCGTAGACACAATTCAAAAACAAGGCTTCACGATTGATAACCCAAACGCAGGTAGCTCTTGCGCTTGTGGCGATTCATTTAATTAAACACCGCCTTCGCGACTAACCTCTCCTTATGAAAATTGCGGTTGCAGGCTCAGTTGGGCGCGACCATTTAATGACTTTCCCGGGCAAGTTCACTGATTCCCTCGTGGCTGGTTCGCTTGAAAAAGTTTCACTTTCATTCTTAGTTGATGGTCTAGATGTTAGACGTGGTGGTTGTGCCGCAAATATCGCATTCAGCATGGGGATCCTTGGTCTCAATCCAATTTTACTTGCCGCCGTTGGTAAGGATTGGGTTGATTACGAAGCTTGGTTAACCCGTCATGGCGTTGTGACATCACATGTTTGGGTTTCGGAAACTTTGCATACCGCCCAATTCATGGTTACAACCGATACCGAATTAAACCAAATCGCTTCCTTCTTTCCGGGCGCGATGAGCGAAGCTCGAAATATCGAATTGGGACCGGTCATGCAAAAAACTGGGGTATTTGATTTAGTAGTTATCTCACCTGACGATCCTGAAGCGATGTTGCGACATACGCAAACTTGTCGAAAGGAACGGATTCCATTTGCTGCGGATCCATCACAACAGATGGCTCGGATGAGTGGCGATGAAATAAAAAAATTAATAGATGGCGCTACATATTTGTTCATGAATGAATACGAGCTAGCGCTGGCAATTCAAAAAACTGGTTGGAGTGATGCCGAGATTTTGGAGCGAGTCGAAACTCGCGTAATTACGCTTGGTTCTGCTGGAGCGAAAGTTGAACGTCGTGGAAATAGCGAAGTTAGAGTTGGCGTCCCGAAGGAGAAAGCTAAAGTAGATCCCACTGGTGTGGGCGATTCATTCCGCTCTGGATTTATTGCCGGTGTGGCCTGGGGTTTAAACGATGAGCGCTGCGCCCAACTAGGTTCGATGATTGCTACCTATGTTATTGAAACTAAAGGAACCCAAGAATACCGATTCACTAAATCAGAATTTGTTTCTAGGTTTGCAGAGTCTTACGGAAAAAGCGCGGCTTCCGAAATTGAAAAACATATTCCGATGTTGGAAAGCGCTTAACGCTTCTTTGTAATTAAGAAATTTGTTTTATCAATTTGTAAAACTTCATTACCACTCATGCGCGCCCATGCCGATAAGTCAACCCAAGTCGCTGGGTCATCACTTTGTAACGAGATTTGATCATCGGTCATCAAAGTTTTTAAAGCCTTGGCGCTTTCAATGATTGGAAGTGGACAGCGCATTCCCAAACAATTTAATTGCAACATTTTCAATCCAAACGCGCGCGTTCGATTTCGGTCTTCAAGGCAGTTAAGAATTGATCCACGATCGCGATGGTCAGATCGGGTCGAAACGTTAACCGGATATTTCCGTGCGTAAGGATTCCCATCGCAGCGAGTACATGGCTAGGGGCAAGGTCGGCGGCGCTACAAGCCGAACCCGAATCAACTAGATAACCGGATTTTTCTAAATTTCGTAATAACTCTTCGGCTTGGAGATAGAGAAATGAAATCGAAAGCTTTCGAGGATCACTATCTTCAACATTGCCAGCTATATCCGCATCGGGAATATTTGCAGCTACAAAGCCTCTTACCCGTTTATTTAATTCTAATATGTCACGTGAATCAGTTTCGAAATCTTTATTTGAATTCTCAAGCGCCACTACGCTAGCCAAAAATAATGGAATCGAAAATGCATTGGAAACCCGTTCCATATCAATATGAGGAAGTGGATTTACCCAATTCACGCCGTTACGGATTGCTAAGAAAGCAATACCTTTCGGCCCACCCCATGAGGTTGCATCCCAGAGCGCGGTACTCCAATTGGCAGGTAGTTCTGCGCCAATGCTTGCGCTTGTCATATCTGCAAATAGTAAAGTTTTGGAATTTGTAATTTTTGAAATTGAACCGATCGGGGATTGCAAAACGCCAGTTTCGCGATTGCAAGATTGCCAAACGACTACATTTTGTGCAGCTGGTTTAATATCCGAGTAATCGATTTTGCCCGATAAATTACTCTCCAAAACCTGAACTTCGCCACCATTAATTTGATGTGAACGTGCAATTGCAAAAATATCTTTACGGTCGACCGCACTGTGAATCAATTTCGAATTACGATTTAGTAACCCGGATAGTGCCAAATGGAATCCTAGGTTTAAATCTGAAACTATTTCTATTTCGGCGGTAGAAATTTTTAGCGAATTAGCCAAATTCTCTTTCGCGCCATTTATCAGAATTGCTAATTCGGCTGACGGGCCATGAACCTTGGCTGGGTCTCGCCAACTACGCTCGAATAGGTCGACTAATAGCCCCGCGGCCATAGATTGGATAGGGCTGTCACTCTGGAAATCTCCTGTGATACGAACCACCCTTGGAACGGTACTAGGTCAGCGCGAACTCTGCGAAATGGACAGATATCCTTTACCAATGTCCCGCCTATCTAGGTTTGTAACATCAGGTGTTGTCGTTGCCGCAAGCGCACTTCTGACAACTGGTTGTTCAAGCAAAGATACCTTTGGCTTTGGATTCGACCCTGGGCTTTCCAGCGTAAATGACATTTCACTACCACTTTGGCAAGGCGCTTGGATCGCCGCGCTTATTGTCGGAGCATTTACTGCGGCGCTAATTTTATGGGCTGCAATATTTCATCGTAAAAAAGATGAAAATTTTCCGAAACAGACTCGCTATAACATTCCAACCGAAATTGCATACACGATAATTCCTTTCATAATCGTCGCTGTGCTCTTTGGTTACACCGCAGTTGCCGAATCGAATATCACTAAAATTTCGCCAGCCACCTCTACGGCTGTTCACGATATAAATGTGAATGCTATTCAATGGTCGTGGCAGTTTAATTACAAAGAGGCTGGCCCAGGTACAACTATTACTGGCACTCCTGCTAACCCGCCTGTGCTTTACATGCCACTTGGCGAACGGGTTCGTTTCTCATTAACTTCTAGCGATGTCGACCATGGTTTCTGGATTCCAGCATTCATGATTCAAATGATGAACTTACCCGGTGTAGAAAATCATCTTGAATTTTCGGCAAATAAATTGGGAACATTCCCTGGTCGTTGCAACATGCTTTGTGGGCGGAACCATTCACAGATGTTGTTCACTGTAAAAGTAGTTACGCCATCAGAGTACGCAACTTATATTGCTAATTTGAAAGTAGGACAAAAATGACCACTTACGCAACCAAACCTATGGCGGCCTCGTCAGGACCAACAAGAATTCCAAGCACAAGCAAAGGTAAGTTACTAGTTAAGTGGCTGACTTCTACTGATCATAAAACAATCGGTTATTTATATTTGATTACGGCTTTTACCTGGTTTTTGATTGCCGGCGTGCTTGCTTTAATTTTACGGAGCGAGCTAGCTAGGCCTGGACTGCAATTTGTAAGTTCTGAGCAATACAATCAAGTATTTACGATGCATGGCACCATCATGTTGTTGATGTTTGCAACGCCACTGTTCGTTGGCTTCACAAACGTGATCATGCCGTTGCAAATTGGTGCAGCAGATGTTGCATTCCCAAGGCTAAATATGCTCTCTTATTGGTTATATTTATTTGGCGGCCTAATGGCATTTGGCGGATTTTTATCACCAGGTGGCGCGGCATCATTTGGTTGGACTGCCTATGCACCGCTATCTAATTCACAGTACTCACCAGGAATTGGTGCTGACTTATGGGTTATCGGATTAGCAATTGGTGGTCTTGGCACAATCATGGGCGGCGTTAACTTTGTAACGACAATTTTTACGATGAGAGCTCCTGGAATGACAATGTTCCGGATGTCCATCTTTACTTGGAACGCCCTGCTCACATCAATCCTAGTTTTAATCGCATTCCCTCCCTTAGCTGCCGCTTTGTTAGGACTTGAGTCGGACCGAATATTTGGGTCGCATATATTTGATCCCGCTAATGGCGGAGCAATGCTTTGGCAACATCTATTTTGGTTTTTTGGCCATCCCGAGGTTTATATCTTGGCCCTTCCATTTTTTGGAATTGCAACTGAAATCTTGCCAGTATTTAGTCGTAAACCAATTTTTGGTTATAAAGGTTTAATTGCAGCAACAATCGGAATTGCAGCGCTTTCAGTTGCAGTTTGGGCACATCACATGTTTGCCTCTGGGCAAGTTCTATTGCCGTTCTTCTCCTTCATGACATTTTTAATTGGCGTTCCTACTGGAGTTAAATTCTTTAACTGGATCGGAACTATTTGGCGAGGTTCAATCACATTTGATACCCCAATGCTCTGGGTAATGGGCTTTTTAATTACATTCTTATTCGGTGGTTTGACCGGAATTATTTTGGCTAGCCCACCGTTGGATTTCAGTGTTTCAGCTTCATATTTCGTGGTTGCACATTTTCATTATGTTTTGTTTGGAACGGTAGTTTTCGCAATGTTCGGCGGCTTTTATTTCTGGTGGCCAAAAATGACCGGACATATGTTGAACGAACGATTAGGAAAGATTCATTTCTGGACGCTATTTTTTGGCTTCCACATAACATTCCTAATTCAACATTGGTTAGGTATAAAAGGTTTCCCACGACGTTATGCGGACTATCTTGCAACTGATGGGTTCACCGGGATGAATATGATTTCTACAGCCGGATCCTTCTTATTAGCTTTATCGATGATTCCATTTGCAATTAATGTTTGGATTTCCAGAAAGAGTCCAAAAGTATTAGTTGATGATCCATGGGGATATGGTGCGTCACTTGAATGGGCTACTTCTTGTCCACCACCACGACATAACTTCACGTCGATGCCTCGCATTCGAAGTGAACGACCTGCTTTCGATCTAAATCACCCACATATGGCCCATACTGACGGCGGCCACTGATGCGCGTCGCTTGGAAATTATTTGCAGTATTAACTCTTTTTTACGCGGTGCTTGATGCGGTTTATTTCTTTGTAGGTGGCGAAGAGTTAGGCGTAATAGCAATTGGTTTAAGCGCGCTATTAGCGCTGCTCATTGGTTATTACTTATGGTTTATTGACCGACGATCTGGCGGAGTCCTTCCAGAGGATAATGATCTAGGCGAAATTTCAGACTCTGCTGGCGAACTTGGTTTCTACAGCCCACATTCTTGGTGGCCACTACCGCTTGGACTATCGATCTGCACGGCTGGTTTAGGTTTAATAATTGGTTGGTGGCTCACAATTATTGGTGTTGGCGCCCTATTAATCAGTGTTATTGGATTTTCGTTAGAGTATGAAAAGCCAAGCATTAGCACTCATTAATTAAAATATTGCAGAAGAAATAACTACTTACTTAATTCTGCCAGGCGGGCCTTTACGATAGCTTGTAATAGTTTTTCATCTACTTTCCAATCGTTTGGCACACCAATCGTCTTCTTTTTAACATCTAAATTTTTCATTTTGGGCGTAAATTTCTCAATTACCTCCTTGCTCCAAGGCGCAAAAAGAATATGGTTCTTAGCAGCCGAAACCCCGATTATGTACTTTCCATTGAATTGCAACATCGGTTGATTCCAAGCAATCACAAGCTCTAATTCTGGGTACTTACTTCTAATCGATTTGAAAATCGCCCGCACAGTTTTTGCTTGCTTTGGTTCCAGCGTTTTAAAATATTCGGTTGGGGTGTTGAATCTTTTAGAAGATGTTGATCCGCGCGAGAACATAACGAGTGCATTTGCATGCGCTTGTGAAAAACCATAATTTTCTCGTAAGTGAGTTATCTGCTCCGGGTATTTTTTCCCAGCCAATTTAGCCATAATCTTGAACCAATAAGCCATCGATTCGCCATAACGTTTTTCGATAGCAGGAAAATGCGATTCTCGGCTCGAATCTATGGTTTTCATATTGAAAGCCTACTAGGCTAAATCAATGCCGCTATCAAAGGAATTCGCTGAGCATCTAGCGCTTCGTGAAAAAATGGCGATGCCAGCTCCATGGGAGATGTCAATGGCGGAATATCGTTTCCGCACCCTTCCCAATCCTGATTTCATTGGCAAACCAGAACCAATATTTAGTGTTGAACATAAGGTTATTTCTGGGCCGAATGGATATTTACCAATAAGGATTTATCGACCAAACGATGAACCAAATCTTCCGATTATGCTTTATTTACATGGCGGCGGTTGGGTGATTGGAAATATGGATGGTTTCGAACCAACGGTTCGTTCGCTATCTAATAAAGGGAACTTTGTCGTTGTACAGGTGCAGTATCAAAAGGCGCCAGAACATCCTTTTCCAACGCCATTCAATGATTGTTATACAGCGCTTGAGTGGATCGTCAAAAATGCAGACTTATTAAAAATTGATGCCACAAAGATTGGTGTTGGTGGGGATAGCGCTGGTGGAAATCTAGCCGCGGCAGTAGCAATTAAAGCTCGCGATACCGGATTAGTAAAACTTGCATTTCAAATGCTGGTATATCCATGCACCGGCCATGATGGTTCCTTGCCGAGTGCGATTAATAATGGCGAAGGTTTTGGATTAACTTCAAAAGTAATGCGTTGGTTTGAATCACAATATGCTCAAAATGATGCAGCTCTAAATAATCCTTACGCTTTTCCAGCTACTTCAAAAAACCTTGCAGACCTCGCACCAGCGCTGGTGGTTACAGCTGAATACGATCCATTGGCCGATGACGGGCGACTTTATGCCGAAGCGCTAGAAAGAGCTGGAGTTAAAGTAATCTTCAAAGAGTATCTCGGCGCAATTCATGGGTTTAACGCCTTAGCGGGTGTTTCCCCGAAAGTTGCAACAGAGGTACAACAATTTTTAGCGGATGGAATCAATACTTATCTAAATAGAACCAATCAATAAAATGTCTTTTTTTTAAAGTTCAGGTAATCTAACTTAATGGACGTAGTTACGGATCGACTCTTTCGACATTTAAATTGGGCTAATTCATATGTTTTTGATGCCATCGCTAATCAACCGGATGAGTATCTCAAATTAACAGCTCCGAATGACTTATGGACAGTGGCGGAAATTTTAGAACATCTAACTGCATCCCGATACGCAGATCTATTGGATCAGGCGGGGGATATCCCAACCCAAGTTCCCAACAATAAAAGTGAAGTTCTTGCGCTAAAACAACTTTCAGCTACATTTGATGCTCGGCTCCGCGAATCTGCAAAACATCCAATCGGTTTTGTTGAGTTTCAACGAGACGACCGGACAATTCGCCGCAATCGTGAAACGATTCTGACTCAAGCAATTCATCATGCAACTGAACATCGCGCACAGATTGCTGGGATTTTTGCCAACCACAATTTAAAGATTATAGATCTGGATGAAATTGATTTATGGGGGTTTGCCAACTACGAAGGACTAGGCGATTAAAAGATCTAAACCTTCGATTGGTCTAACATAGGTCAATGAACGCCATCTTTTTCTCGCAATTCAAAGGACCACTATCGGTCATTTT
>Ga0194050_1000002_pt1 | contig 88032 bp, 88 predicted proteins | sample SepL2310m_MetaG_FD_148657 | JGI IMG/M metagenome (GOLD analysis project Ga0194050, IMG submission 148657) | Anoxic zone freshwater microbial communities from boreal shield lake in IISD Experimental Lakes Area, Ontario, Canada - Sep2016-L239-10m | ecosystem: Environmental > Aquatic > Freshwater >...
CTGAAATTTACAGCGAAGATGTTGAAAATGGAAAAGTTATTTCTTCGATCCCTGGTGGTGGCGGAAAAGTTGAAAGTGGCGGCACCGTTTATCTAAACGTTTCTAAAGGGAAAGAGCGATATAACGTTCCCCAACTAAAAGGGCTGCAACCAGATGCCGCAATTAAATTAATTACTGAACAAAATTTAAAAGTTGGTAACCAAACTGAAGCCTTTAATAGTGAGATTCCACTTGGCTACATAATTTCATCTAGCCCGGCAAGTGGTGAAGCACTTAAACGCGATACCGTCGTAAATTTCACCATCAGTAAAGGTGTGGAGAAAATTGAAGCGGCAGCATACCTCGGCAAAAGTGGCGAGCAAGCGCTAAACGAATTATCCGACGCTGGTTTTAAGGTAGATGTCAATTATGTTTTTGATGAATCTGTCATGAAAGGTTTGGTTATAAAACAAACCCCCGATGGCAGTCAAGCCATTCCAAAAGGTAGCGCGATTGCTCTGATAGTTTCGAAAGGTTCTCAATATGTATTCGTGCCTAATGTACTTAATAAAGGAGTTGCAGAAGCTACTAAAGATATCGTCAACAGTGATTTAGCCGTGATAATCAAGAAGATTGGAAGTAAGAAGGTTAAAACTGTCACTAATATTTCACCAAAAGCTGGTACAAAAGTTAAACGTGGCTCGAAAATCACTATCACTGTAGGCTAACTCAATGCCTAAAAGTGAAATAGTTCGTCCGCGAATTGGTGCACATGTTCCGACTTCTGGCGGAATGGCTAAGCGTTCCATTGCTTATGCGGAGACCATCCAAGCCGAAGCCATTCAAGTTTTCACTTCAAATCCAAGAGGTTGGGCAACCCCCGAAGCAAATCCAACCGCAGATCTAGCCTTTCGCGAAAAATGCGAAGAATTAGATATAGAGACTTATGTACATGCGCCGTTTCTAATCAACCTCGGTTCTCCCACTGTCGGAACTTACGAAAACTCAATTCGCTCTACTGCATACTCTCTGCAACGTGGTCAAGATATCGGCGCGCTCGGAGTTGTGATCCACACCGGCTCTGCTGTTGACGTTAGCCATGTAGAAAACGCTTGGAAGCAGATTAAGAAAGGAATGCTCCCTGTTTTAGAAAAATTAACTAATGAATCGCCAATGTTGCTTCTGGAACCAACTGCTGGTCAAGGTCAGTCTCTTGTTAAGAAATTGGATGATTTGGAAAATTACTTAAAAGCATTTGAATACCATCCAAAGGTCGGAATCTGTCTCGATACTTGTCATGTCTTTGCGGCTGGTCACGATATTAAAAAGAAAGGTGGCATGACCGAAACTCTAGATTTATTAGTACAAATCGCAGGTATTGAGCGAATTCAATTAATTCACGCAAACGACTCAATGGATGTACTAGGCGCACTGAAAGACCGCCATCAAAACTTAGGTGATGGTGAAATTGGATTAGATCCCTTTAAGGAATTGCTGGCTCACCCCGCCATCAAAAACGCGCCTCTGATTCTTGAAACTCCAGGCGAAGAGCCAGAGCACAGCAAAGAAGTTGAGCTTTTAAAGAAGTTTAGAAGTGCAATTAAGAAATGAAACACTCCTTAAAAATTAAACTCGCACCACTTGCGCTTGTCGCAGTCGCTGCAATGTGGGGAGCGACATTTGTATTGATGAAGGATTCCATAAATCGACAGCCGATAAATGATTTCCTCTTCACTAGATTTTCATTAGCCACTTTAATTTTAATTTTGTTGCGTCCAAAAGCGCTCAAGTTAATCAACCGAGATCTTGCACTCCGTGGTGTTGGTGCTGGAAGTTTCTTAGGATTAGGTTTCATTTTTCAAACCTACGGACTTAGTAACACCACAGCAGCTATCACCGGATTTGTTACTGGGCTTTATGTCGTATTAACACCGTTAATAGCGGCATCGATTTTGCATCGAAAAGTTACGGGAAAAGCCTGGATAGCAGTTGCAATAGCCACAATTGGGTTAACTTTTTTATCGTTCCAAGGGTTCTCAATAAATTTTGGCGCATTCTTAGTTTTGATTTGTGTAATTTTTTTCTCCGCGCACATTATCGCTTTGGGTGAATGGAGCGCTGGTAGAGATACCTATGCGATGACCATCACTCAACTAGCCACTTGCGCCGCTATAACTGGGGTTGCATCTATTCCGGGCGGATATGTAGCCCCGCCGGACAACGGAGTCTGGGGGGTTGTAATTTTCTGTGCGGTATTTGCGACTGCATTTGCATTCATAATCCAAACTTGGGCGCAATCAGTAATGTCCCCAACCACGGTTGCCGTGCTAATTACAAACGAGACCGTATTCGCAGCACTCTTTGCGGTTTGGTTCGGTGGCGAAATTCTTACGCCTAAAATTATTGTTGGTGGAATTTTGGTATTGATCTCAATGTATTTGATTGTGTTAACTGAAAAATAGTTCCATGAGAGGATTAGGTCATGATTACAGCTTCGCAACTCCCTATTGTTGACCTGCGCTCCGACACCGTCACCCGCCCATCTAAAGGGATGCTCGCAGCTATTTCTGCGGCAAAAGTTGGCGATGATGTTTACGGTGATGATCCAACAGTTAATTCGCTGGAAGAACGAACTGCAGAAATGTTTGGCAAAGCTGCTGGATTATTTGCAGCGACTGGATCGCTCACTAATCAACTTGCCATAAAAATGTTGGTAAAACCTGGTGAGGAACTAATATGCGACGAAAATTCACATATCGCCCGGGCAGAGCTCGGCGCCGCCGCAGTCTTTAGTGGAATCACTACGCGCACTTGGGCCTCTGAAAAAGGAATTCTTAAAGCTGATGATGCGATGCGAATTGCTCGACCAAATTCTGGGGTGCATTTAGTCTCAACCACGGCAATCGCAATTGAGAACACCCATAATTTTGGTGGCGGTACCGTGCAATCCATGGCTGAAATTGTGGCGTTACGAAAAGCCTCGCTCTCCTCTGGCATGACCATGCATTTAGACGGTGCGCGGATTTGGAACGCTCATATCGCAGATGGTTTTGAACTAAAGGAAATTGGAAAATATTTCGACACCATCAGCGTCTGCTTATCAAAAGGTCTTGGCGCGCCAATTGGGTCGGTAATGCTTGGCAGCAAAGAACATGTGGCCAGCGCTCGAGTTTGGCGAAAGCGATACGGCGGTGGCATGCGCCAAGTAGGAATAATCGCAGCTGCTGGTCATTACGCCCTTGATAACAACATTCAATTACTTAAAGAAGATCACCGCAGGGCACAAATCCTTGCGAAAGCATGCGCCAAGGTTGCGCCGAATGCAGTAGATGCCAGCAAAGTCATAACTAATATTGTTGGAATAGAATTGGGTTCACTTAAGATCGATTCAACAACTTTTGTACAAGCTGCTAAAGATGCAGGCGTCTGGGTTGGTGCAATTGGACCAAAATATGTTCGGTTAGTTACGCATTTAGATCTGACTGACGAATTGGTTGAACGGGCTGCGGTTGTGCTCGCGGATTTATTGCAAAAAGCCCTCGTGGCGTAATAGCCATTCTTTCGAATCTAAACCATAACCGTAATTCCCTAGCGCACCGCCGCTCTTAACAATGCGATGACAAGGAATAATTGGCGCGATTAAATTTTTTGCACATGCAGAACCGGCTGCACGAACTGCTTCTGGCGAACCGGCTCGGTGTGCTAAGTCGGCATATGAAATCACTTTTCCAGCTTTAATTTTTCGCATTGCTTTCCAAGCAGATTGTGAAAAACTAGCCCCGGATTGCCTAACTGAAATTGAATCTAGCGCATTTAGTTCGCCATCAAAATAATCCAAAACTAAATCACTTATCTTTGCGATTTTTGAAACTTTAGATATCACACGTGCGCGATCAATTTCATCTAATCGATCTATCAGATTTTCCACATCTCCAAAACCAGAAGCTAAAACTACATGTTCGTCAGCAATAATATGGAGTTGGCCAATTGGCGTTTTATGGCTAACGCGTAAGAGCATTTGAGAATCTTAGGCCGTAACGAAAAAAATTGAAATAGCGGTCTCTAGCGGTCTCGCAACATCTCAGCTACTAAAAAGGCTAATTCCAAAGCCTGGGTGTGGTTAAGCCTTGGGTCACATGCCGTTTCATAACGAGTTGCTAAATCTTCATGCGAAATCTCTTCACCACCACCAACGCATTCAGTTACATCATCTCCAGTTAGCTCGATATGAATACCACCTGGGTGGGTGCCGCAAACTTTATGCACTTCAAAGAAGCCACGAACTTCATCCATTACATCATCAAATTTACGAGTCTTGTAGCCACTTGGGGCTTCGTAGGTGTTGCCATGCATTGGATCGCATACCCATAAAATTTTTGCACCAGATTTACTTACTGCGCTAACAATTGCTGGCAAAATTTCTCTGATTTTTCCGGCGCCCATTCGCGTGATAAAAGTTAAGCGGCCAGGCTCGTTATCTGGGTTAAGTTTTTTAATGATTGCTAACGCTTCATCCGGGGTGGTCTTTGGTCCAATTTTCACACCGATTGGATTCTTTACCTTTGCCGCAAAATCCATGTGCGCGCCATCTAATTGTCTAGTTCGCTCACCTATCCATATGAAGTGCGCTGATACATCGTAGGCATCGCCAGTTCTAGAATCGATACGAGTGAGTGCTTTTTCATATTCCATTATCAAAGCTTCATGGCTTGAATAGAAGTCAACGGTCTTAAATCCATCTGGATCTACACCAGCAGATTTTGTAAATGCTAGAGCCCTGCCAATTTCTTTTGCCATCGCTTCGTAGCGTGGCCCTATTTTTGAATCTTTAATAAAACCTTTATTCCATTCATGGACATGGCGAATATCAGCAAATCCACCTTGAGTGAATGCACGCACTAGATTTAAAGTTGCTGCAGAGGTGTTATAAACCTTGACCATTCGACTTGGATCAGGTGTTCTCGATTTTTCATTAAAATCTAAATCATTTACTGCGTCGCCACGATAGGCAGGCAGAGTCACGCCATCTCTGGTCTCGCTCTCATTACTACGTGGTTTAGCAAACTGGCCTGCCATTCTGCCAACTTTAATTACCGGCAAACTTGCACCGTATTGTAAAACTGCCGCCATTTGTAAAATTGTTTTAATTCTATTTCTTATGGAATCCGCAGTTGCACCAGCAAAAGTTTCGGCGCAATCACCACCTTGCAGCCAGAATGCAGCTCCAGCTGCAGCTAGCGCAACACGTTCTTTTAAGTTATCGCACTCACCTGCGAAGACCAGGGGCGGAAACGATCGTAACTCTGCAACAGCGCTAGCAAGCGCAACTTTGTCTGGCCAGGATGGTTGTTGCGCAGCGGTAAGCGAAGCGTTAAATAACGCTTCGATTTGAGCTGAGCTATTTCCGCTATTCATTGGGAAAGGATAGAGAAGTTCTGGTAGTTGGCGGGGCCAATTAACCGAAGAAAATCTCAGCCTCCTTTAGTAACTCTGGATCAACGGTTTTGAGTTTTTCGGTAGCCGACGCCAACGGAACTCGTGCAATTTTGGTGCCATGGAGCGCCACCATCTTGCCCCAGTCGCCTTCGTAAGCTGCTGTAATAGCATGTAAACCAAATCGAGTTGCAAGCACACGGTCAAATGCAGTTGGCGTTCCACCGCGTTGGATATGGCCAAGAATTGTGGTGCGCGCTTCTTTGCCAGTTCGCTTTTCAATTTCTTGCGCTAGCCAATCCCCGATGCCCGAGAGTTTTACGTGACCAAAGGCGTCTAAAGTTTTATCTTTTGTAATCAAATCGCCATCTTGCGGCAATGCACCTTCAGCAACCACAATGATTGGGGCATAACTTGATTTGAATCTAGATTCAACCCACTCACAAACTTTATCGATGCTAAATGGAACTTCTGGAATCAGAATGCATGCTGCGCCGCCAGCAAGACCGGAATGTAGTGCAATCCAACCGGCATGACGACCCATAACTTCAACGATTAGCGCGCGGTGATGAGACTCAGCCGTCGTGTGCAACCTATCAATTGCTTCGACTGCAATATTTACTGCAGTGTCAAAACCAAAGGTGTAATCAGTATTATTCAAATCATTATCAATAGTTTTCGGAACACCAATTACTTTTACGCCAAGCTGGTCTAGTTTTGTCGCCACTCCCAATGTGTCTTCGCCACCAATTGCAATCAGCGCATCAATCCCCATTTTTGCTAAATTCTCTTTGATCTTCGTCACGCCACCATCAATTTTGAATGGGTTAGTTCTAGATGAACCTAGGATTGTGCCGCCTCTTGGCAATATTCCTCGGGTTGCTGCGATATCTAACGGCATTGTTAAACCTTCAAGCGGCCCTTTCCAGCCATCCCGAAAGCCAACAAACTCGAAACCATATTCTTTTACGCCTTTTCTAACTAGCGCTCTAATCACTGCATTTAATCCTGGGCAATCTCCGCCACCAGTGAGAACTCCAAAACGCATAATCTATTTGCTCCGATTTCGAATAACTATGAGATAAATCGCACCAATAAGGTCATCGTTGACGTGCCTAGTCTACCGTTAGCCCCTTACCTTTAGCGAAATACCGTTACAGCGAAAGGCAGCGCCTCCAAAGTGAAATCCCGAGATTGGTTCTTATTCCTGATAGCAGGCGTACTTTGGGGCATCCCTTATTTATTTATCTCAATCGCAGTAAATGAGCTTTCACCCGCAATTGTTATTGTCACTCGAAGCACTATTGGCGCTCTGATTTTAGGCGCTCTTACAATTGCTCAAAAAACGTTCTTTACCGAAATTAGGCATTGGAAATTGATTTTTATTTACGCAATTGGAGAATTAATTGGGCCTTGGTTTTTTATCACACACGCACAAGAAAAACTTTCATCTGGGTTAACTAGCCTTTTAGTTTGTACAACCCCGATTTGGGCAACTGTCTTTGCCTCAATCTATGGCGACAAATCAGTTTGGGAAGGTAAGCGAATCGTTGGGTTAGGCGTTGGCTTTACTGGCATTATTTTCTTAGTTGGCTTAGAAACATTTAGCAATGTTGGAAATGGTTATGCAATAGGTGAAGTGTTGCTCGCATCTATTGGTTATGCATGGGCGGTAAATATGATTATTAAGAAATTGCCTAACGCAGATTTACTTGCAATAAATGCAGTTGCGTTGGCGATGACTTCTCTGATTTATCTGCCAATTGCACTCTTTAATTTACCTACAGAAATGCCGTCAACAAAAGCAATTGCGAGCTTGGTAGTACTTGGAGTTTTCTGTACCGGCGGCGGTTTCATTTCGTTCTTCTTAGTTATACGAAAAATGGGAGCAGCGAGAGCTTCGTTAGTTACTTATATGAACGTTATGGTCGCAATTTTATTAGGTATAATCGTGCTTTCAGAGCCAATAACTTTGGGGATATTAATTGGATTACCACTTGTGTTAGTTGGTTCATATTTAGCCAGTCGAAAACACGAGTCAGCAGTTATTCAGTAAATCCCATCCGACCCAGTGCTTTTGGATCTTTCTGCCAATTAGCGGAAACTTTTACGTGAAGTCCTAGAAATATCCGTCCCTTTACTAATCGTTCAATTTCAGCGCGCGCATTTGTGCCGACTTTCTTTAATCGCTCCCCTTTATGCCCCAAAATTATAGATTTCTGACTATCCCGCTCTACGTGAATGGTCGCGTGAATATCGTAAAACGGACGTTCATTAGAAACTCGCTTATCTCGTTCTGTCATTTCATCCACAACCACCATTATTGAATGTGGCACCTCTTCAAAAACATCAACAATTGCAGCTTCGCGAATATATTCAGCGATCGTATGTTCGAGGGTCTGATCGCTCAACATTTCTTCCGGATAAAAACTAGGACTTTCCGGAGAGTACTTTGCAAAAAGTTCCATAATTAACGCCACTTGGTTACCTCTTTTTGCAGAAAGTGGCACAACTTCATCCCATACAAAACCTGCATCCTTTGCAAGTTTGGCAATAGCTAATAATTTTGGTGGTAACTCTTCATTGCTAACTAAATCGGTCTTAGTCAAGATCGCAATCTTTTTTGCACTGCGCTGGGAGGCCATATCTTTTGCGATGAATAAGTCACCATGACCGATTTCCTCATTAGCTGGCAAGCAAATTGCGACTACATCGACTGATTCCATACTCTCGCTAGCCATTGCATTCAAGCGACTTCCAAGCATTGTTTTTGGCTTATGCACGCCCGGCGTATCAACTAAAACGAGTTGGTAGTCTGGTTGGGAAACTATGGCCCGAATCGCATTGCGTGTGGTGTTTGGATGGTGTGAGGTAATAACTACTTTCGAACCCACTAACGCATTTACTAAAGTAGATTTTCCAGTATTTGGCCGACCAACAATTGCGATAAAGCCAGCTCGGTGTTTAATTTCATTATTATCTGAACTCATCAGAGGAGAGCGTACCTGCTAATGGGCTCATCAACTCAATCGCGTCATTGGCGGAAGTAACAATTTCAGCGCAACGCTCTGCAATTAATCGATGGCAACCATCACTTGTTGGAGAAGTTATTGGACCAGGGATCGCCATCACAGTTCGATAGATTTCCGCAGCATCTCGTGCAGTTCGCAGCGAACCGCTGCGAAATGCGGCTTCGACCACAATTGTGCCGAGCGATAACGCAGCAATTAATCGATTGCGGGCGAGAAATCGCTCCGGCCTCGCTCGCACATTTGGCATTACTTCAGAAAGTAGCGCCCCGCTCTCGGAAATTTCATTAAAGAGTCGGTCGTTAGCGGCGGGATAATTAATGCAAACGCCGGAAGCTAGCACCGCGTAAGTAATTCCTTCTCCAGCTAGTGCCCCTCGATGCGCTGCGGTATCGATGCCATAAGCTCCACCGCTGATTACGGTCCAACCATTGTCCGCAAAACTCGCACCGAACTCACTTGCTACTCGAGCGCCATAGGTCGATGGATTCCGAGTGCCAACTATCGAAACTTTATTCCCACTATTTAACGATCCTTTAATAACTAACGCAATTGGTGGCGCAATTAAATCATTTAGTGAAGTTGGCCATTCTGCCGATTCTGGCGTAATAAAACTGGCTCCGGCTGCTGCTATTTCAGCCAACAATTTTTGGGAGTTCGAATTCTTAATTTCTCTAGAGATGAAACCAATTGAGTTTTTATCCGCCTGATAGCCATTGCCAATTATTTTTTCTAGTACTAAATCCGCTCCAATAGTTGCAATTTCATTGCTCCAGAAAAGTGAACCACCTTCGATTGCGGCAAAGAGTCGAACTCGTGTCTCTGTTGTATTCATCCAAATAGTTCCATGCCATCACGTAGTGCCAGCGCCCGCTTTACATCTTCTAAGAGAGGTAACTCATGCTCTACTAAATCAGCAATACTCCAAGCTAACCGTAACGTTTTATGAAAACCTCGTGCGGTTAGATTTTCGCGATCCATTTCATTATGCAAAAGTGACATTCCGGCTCGCTCTGCTTTGAATTCATTTCTTAGTGCAAATGCCGGAATCTCAGCATTGCGCGAAATATTTAAAGTAGCGAATCGTTTTGCGGCTCGCGCCCGTGCCAGCGCTACCCGTTCTCTAACAACTGCGCTGCTTTCCCCAATTTCCCCACTTGCAAAAGCAGTTCTTGATGGCGGTTCCACTTTTATTCTTAGGTCTACCCGATCAATCAGTGGCCCCGAAAGCCGATTCAAATAGCGCCGTACTTGTAATGATGAACAGCTGCAGCCCCGTCCTCTGCCAGAAAGTCGGCCACACGGACATGGATTTGCAGCGAGCACAAGTATGAAATCTGCCGGAAAAGTTGCGCTGCCAATCGCTCTAGTGATTGTAATTTCGCCTGATTCCAAAGGTTGGCGTAGCGCATCTAAAACGCCGCTTACGCATTCTGGCGCTTCATCTATAAATAAAACGCCATTATGAGCCAACGAACATGCGCCTGGTTTTATAACGCTAGATCCACCACCAACCATCGCAGTTCGAGTTGTGGTGTGATGTGGCGAAATAAATGGTGGGACTTTAGAAAATAAACCACGTTCTTTTAGCGCACCAGCAACCGAATGAATCGCACTAACTTCCAGCGCTGCTTTCTCGTCAAGCTCTGGCAGCAACGAAGGTAGCCGCTCCGCCAGCATCGTTTTGCCAGTTCCGGGTGGCCCAATCATTAATATGTGATGGCCGCCAGTTGCTGCTACTTCTAAAGCATATCTAGCGTCGGGTTGGCCGGCCACATCTGATAAATCTTTAAAACCAATTACTTTTTCAATTGAAATTACTTCTTCTGCTTCAACTCTGATTCCAGTTCGCAACCATTTCAACAATTCCGAAATGTTTTCCATAGGAATAATTTCTAAACCAGATACTAACTTTGCTTCCGCAGCATTTGCTTGTGGCACAATCACAGTTTGAACGTCACTATGCAAAAGTGAAATTAACGCTGGCAGCACGCCCCGAGCTTCACGAATCCGACCATCGAGCGCGAGCTCACCATAAAAAACAGCTCGATGTAACCGTTTTGCAGGAATAACTTCTTGCGCGGCCAAAATTGCAACTGCAATTGGTAGGTCAAAATTCGAACCACTTTTTGGTAACCAAGCAGGCGAAAGCGAAACCGTAACTTTCTTATTTGGCCATTTCTCCTGCGAATTAACTAATGCAGAACGGACCCGATCGCGGGATTCCATTAGCGCTAAATCTGGTAAACCTAATAATGAGTAATGCGGTAAGCCATCTGAAATATCGACTTCAATCTGGACCAAGGTTCCAGCTAGTCCCATCAAGCTAACGCCATGGGTTACGCCAATAGTCACAGCACGGCTTCGCGATAATCTATTTCGATGCCGCCAGATGGCGCGATAATTACAGCTGCGGCATCAATCTGAAAATCTGCGCCAAATTTTGAATTGGAAACTAGCCACGCCAGCGCTAACCGTTGTAATCGAAAAGCCTTATCTGGGCTGATCGCCTCCAATGGGTGACCGAATGCCATCGAGGAACGAGATTTTACTTCAACAAAAGTAATTTTCCCGTTTGGCGATAACGCAACTAAATCAATCTCGCCATCTTTGATCCGCCAATTTCGCGCGAGGATCGCATAACCTTTTTTCTTTAGATGATTTGCTACTAAAGTCTCGCCAACTTCACCAATTAACGCCGCTTCTTTGCTTTTTGCCATGGCGTAAGGCTATGAAGTATTTAATTAGCGATTCGGGGCGTCGTTTCTAAATGTGAATTATTTGCCGTTGTGAATAAGGTTTGCAATATTTGCAAAGGATTTGCGATGAATTTCAGTAACCCCAAATTTAGCAAGAGCAGCTGAGTGTTTTTTAGTTATATACCCTTTATGAGATGACATTCCGTAATTAGGATATTCGCTATCGAGTCCTCGCATTATTCGATCACGCGTGACTTTAGCTAATATTGAAGCGGCGCTAATTGAGACTGCAACTTGATCACCTTTCCAGATCGCGAGTGCCGGAATTGCAAGTCCTGCAATTTTATAACCATCAGTCAAAACATATTCGGGCTTAGATTTGAGTCCGAGAACTGCCCTGCGCATTCCTTCAATATTAGCTCTATGCACGCCACCGCTATCTATTTCAGTTACCGTTACCGAAATAATCGCGTAAGAAATAGAATTATCAATAATCAGCCTATAAAGTTGCTCGCGTTGCTTTTCCGTTAACGCTTTGGAATCACGTACTTCTACAAATTTTTCTGAAAGTGGATTATCTAAAATAACGGCTGCGATTACCAGCGGGCCAGCGCAAGCACCACGCCCGGCTTCATCAACTCCAGCGATATTTTTAAAGCCAGTGCTAATCAGCTTCGCTTCAATCATTTAGCGATCCTTTAATTAAAGGTATATGGCTATTTTTTGGTTACGGTTACTTTAGATAAATCACTAGCGGCTGCAATCAATTTTGCATTCTTCAAGGGCCAAACTACAAATGTTGCGCGACCGGTAACGGCAGAGAGCGGAACCATCCCCTTGTGCGGATCATCGGTGTGGAATCTGGAATCTGCGCTAGCGCTGCGATGATCTCCCATTACCCAAATAAAACCCTTAGGAACGGTAACTTTAAAATCTGTATCGCTTGGGCGATCACCCTTGAAAATGTAAGGTTCTTTAACTGAAATGTTATTCACTTTTAAATGATGGGTCGCATCGCAGCAGACAATGCGATCGCCACCAACGCCAATTACGCGCTTAATCAAATATTGCTTGGCTGGATTGGGCAAAATTCCAACGAAAACTAAAGCTGACTTTGCTTTTCCGACTATCCCAGCTTCAGCTGGGTCGGGGTCGGGTAACCAGCCAGCCGAATCTCGGAAAACTACTACTTCGCCACGTTTGATCTCACCAAAGAAGTTACCGATTTTATTAACGCCAACCCGATCATTAACTTGAAGTGTGTTCTCCATTGATCCAGATGGGATATAGAAAAATTGAATTAAAAAAGTCTTAACAACAATTGAGACGACTAGCGCAACAACAATAAGGAGTGGAAATTCTCCTAACGAATTAAGCTTCCGTTGTTTGCGCATCTGAAGTTTCAACAACCGCTTCAGTTGGAGCTTCTGCTACAGCTGGCTTCACTTCATCAAGAATTGATGTTGTGGTTGTTGAATAAGCGGCCGCTAAATCATCGCCACCGCGCTTCTCTTTAATCTTTGCAGCTTTTCCGCGAAGATCTCTTAAGAAGTAAAGTTTGGCGCGACGTACATCGCCCTTTCGAACTAATTCAATTTTTTCGATAACCGGCGCGTGTACTGGGAAAATACGCTCTACGCCAACGCCATATGAAATCTTGCGAATATTAAAAGTTTCACGAACACCTGATCCTTGTCGGCCGATGACTACGCCTTGGAAAACCTGGATGCGGCTCTTGCTACCTTCAATAACTCGTACGTGAACTTTAAGTTCATCGCCCGCACGGAAGTTTGGGATATCAGAGCGGAGAGAAGCGGAATCGACCGCATCGAGCACGTTCATTATTTTTCCTAACGCTATTTAACACTTTTTGAGGTGTAGCAAGTCGAGCTATCACCCGACAGACCCCGTATCTTGCCATAGCAAGCGCGAAACTACTAAATCGCGAGCGCGGCCAACAGCTCGCGATGGAGCGCTGGGCCAGCCGCGAGGACCATCGATTTCCCAGGAGCACCACCACTCCGATTTGAGATAACTGCCCCAGCTTCGGTTGCAATCAACCCACCCGCCGCTAGATCCCATTCATTTAAACCTTCTTCAAAATATGCATCCACTGCACCCATTGCTACATAACATAGATCGACTGCGGCGGCGCCATTTCTTCTAACGTCACGAATTATTGGTAATAATTTTGCGATATCTGCACTCTGCGAGACTCGGGCCGAACGGTCATAACCAAATCCGGAAGCGATTAACGCATTATCTAAAGTCACCGGGTTATTGCAAGAAATTTTGAGGCCATTATAAAAGGCGCCGCCGCCGCGCGTTGCCCACCAAAGTGCATTAGTGGTTGGTGAAAAAACGGCGCCAGCAATTACACCGGTCTCGTCTTTTACGCCGATACTTATATTCCAACCTGGTAATCCATAAAAATAATTAACGGTGCCATCAATTGGATCAATAACCCAAGTGACACCGCTCTTGCTTTCACGGTTTGCGCCCTCTTCACCAACAATCCCATCGTCGGGTCTTGCTTCTAATAAGGATTTAACAATTAGCGCTTCACTTTCAATATCCATCTGTGTAGCAAAATCTAAGACCGATGATTTTTCCGATAGATCGAATGCTGCCGGTCGCTTCATTAGTAATTCGCCAGCTTTTTTTGCGACTTCAATCGCTAAGTCGCATAGCGCTTGGCGATCACCATTAAATGTCATGTCTTAATCTAACCACGGCTAGGCTATCCTCATGATTGCGCCTTACTTAAACATATATCGCACAAAAGGTGCTTTTAAATTCTCGCTCGCCGCATTCATTGCGCGGATGCCGATTTCTATGATGTCCATTGCAATTGTTTTCGTTATCGTGGCAAAAACTGACTCCTATGCGCTAGCTGGAACTTTTACTGCAATTGGTGCGCTGATGGCCGCTTTCGTTGCGCCATTTTGGTCACGCGCGGCTGATCGATATGGCCAGAGCCGGATTCTTGCGATTGCAGTGCCGATTCACATCAGCGCGCTACTTGGCTTCTTAACTGTGATTCGACTTGATGCGCCAAGATGGAGCTGGTTTATATTGTTAATCATCTTTGAAGGCGTATTTGTTGGCACCGGTCAAATGGTTAGACGGCGCTGGTCCCATGTTCTTAACGGTGATTCAAAATTAATGAACACTGCTTACTCGGTTGAATCTTTGCTCGATGAAATAGTTTTTATGGTTGGACCAATAATTACAACTTTATGCGCTACCAATGTCGGACCATACGCTGGCGTGTTAGCCGCCGCAATTTTTCTATCAATTGGCTCGACACTTTTCATAGCGCAAAAAGCGACTGAACCTATGCCACACCCTAAAATAAAAGGCGTAAAACATAAAAATCCAATTTTTACTCTGGAAGTACAGGCGATCTTTTTGCCGTTTATTTTCACTGGCGCATCATTTGCCGCAATCGGCTTAATCGTAGTTGCCTATGCTGATCAATACGGAGCAAAGTCGCAGACTGGATTGCTGTATGCAATTTGGGCTTTGGGAAGTTTGATCGCAGCCTTTATCAATGGTGCGCAGCACTGGAGAATTTCAGCACAGAGCCGGTATATATTTTTTACCATAGCGCTGGCTATTTTTACTCTCCCGCTCTTGTTTGCAGCGAAACTTTTCCCCGGTAATCTGCTGATGCTTTCAATTGCGCTATTTCTCAACGGAATATTTATCGCGCCACTTATTGTTGCTGGATATACCGCAGCTGAAAATTTAGTAGAAGAAAATCAAGTTACTGAAACGCTGGCGTGGATTCTCTCCGGATTAATATTGGGTGGCGCGCTTCCAGGTGCCATAACAGGTCACATTATTGATACAACAGGCGCTCAAACTGCATTTATAGTGCCAGTTACCGCAATGGGAATTTCAATACTAACTTTGATTTTCTACTTTAAGGTCTGGCTAAAACCTAGAATAAAATAGTCATTAGGTCGGGTTTATCGAGTGTTATCCCTGACTTACTCGAGAGATTGTGGCAATCTTTCCCCGTGAATTCAGATGAGCCATCCGAAAATAAGGATCTTCGAGTCGTAGGCCGCTCTGAAGATGGCAACCATCTGGAACTAACCGATAACGGCGGCGTAACTTACACGGTTCGAATTAGCGACTCGCTCCGCGCAACTGTAAATCAAGCAAAACTTGCGGCCGTCCTAGATCAAACTCCGGAAGTTATGACTATTAAAGAGATTCAAGCTCGGTTGCGCGCAGGCGAACGCGCTGACGAAATTTCACGCATAGGAAATGTTTCAATGGAAAAGATTGAACGGTTTTCTGGACCAATCATGCAAGAACGCGCATACATCGTGGACTTAGCGCAGAAAACTCCATTACGAAAAGATTCGCAATCGCAAACTCTTGCAGAATTGGTATTGCATCGACTCGCGCCACGTGGCGTCGATATGAATTTAGTAAATTGGAATACTGCAAGGAGTGAAGACGGTAGCTGGAAAATTAATTTAGATTATCCAAACCGAGATGGCGCCGGAACTGCAACTTGGAGTTTTGATGCAGCTCGTAAAACTTTAACTTCAGAAGATGAAGGTGCTCGATGGATTGGCGGCGAAGAAAGTCTTGCGAAGCCAGCGCCACGCAATGACCATGGCATGATTTTCCCAACTGGGGATACATCGACTTCAGATAGGCAAGCTCCACGGTTGGTCGCAGTTAGGACTGACCCGATGCAAGAAGAAGATAATCCAATTGAAACTCCAACGGCACCAGCGCTTCAAGAAACTTTAGATATTGAGCCAGAAGCAAAGCGCGATGGTGTAAAACGGAGAATTTCAATCCCCTCTTGGGATGACATTATGTTTGGCTCTAAGCGCGACAAAGATGAAGCGGAAGAATAAATTTAACTTGCACTTCCGTAGTACAACGGAATTTCTAACTCAGCTGACGTAAGTCCGCCATGATGGCCAACCATAGCTAATTGTTGTTTTTCCTTATCCGGTTCAATCAATACCAAATCGCCATTAGGAATCGCAATTACATCGCCCAACCGATCAAAGCTATCTTCTGTAACAAGTGCGCCAAATAAGCCCGCCGCTATTGCATCTTTTTTCAAAAATAACGAAACAGTCTCGCCAAAAAACTCTTTCCATTGCAAAAGCACATCACCGTCCGAACCATCTCTCACATATAGATGTCTGGCTCTCGGTTCGCCGCCTAATAAAGTTACATTTTCCAATAGCGAATTATCTTTGCCTAATACGGTGAAATCTTTCCGATTAATCATGCCGTGGTCGGCAGTCAACCAAATTCGAGTTCCAGATGGCAACCGTTCCAGGAGCCCAGTTACTAACTCATTAGTTTTTGCAAGTGCCACTAACCATTTCTCTGAACCCATACCATCGCTATGAGCCGCCTCATCCAAATCGCTGATGTAAACATATGCAAACGAATTTGGCTTTGCTAGTGCGATTGCCGCTTGCGTAATCAATTCAGTCGAACTATTACCGCCACGATATTGAGCACCCCGCAGCGCAGCTTCAGTAAAACCACTATCTTGATAGCGTTTCGCAGCTACATGCGAGACCGAAATTCCAGCACGAACTCCACGTTCGAAGAGGGTATCAACGTTCTGCCACGTAACTGGATCAACTCTTTCATCCCAACGTAATGCGTTTAGAAGTCGTCCCGGTACGCCGCTTCTTGGAACTCGCATGGTGTATCCCAACATGCCATGTTCGCCTGGATGAACTCCGGTACCTAAAGAAGTTAAATTAGTAACTGTGGTAGACGGAAAGTTAGACGATAGCGTCGCGATAAATTTCATTTGATCTTTAATCGGAAGTTGTGAACCATATTCCGCAATTGCATTACATCCCATGCCATCAATAAGAACTATGCACTCACGTGCTGTCGGGCTCTCCCCGATTAAAAGCGAATCTTCCGTATCTGCTAAACCTAGGCTCGAAAAAACTGACTGTGATAAGTCAGAGAGAAGGTGCGCCATAGGGCGTATCTTTCCAGTAAAAATTGACGATAACCTTCAGCCTTATGAGCACTTTCGCTACTGCGGTAAAGCGTGCGATTTCCGATAAATCTCCAATTGTTGCCTTGGAATCAACGATTATTAGCCACGGACTCCCGCGTCCAGCAAATTTAGAAGTCGCCCTTGAGGTTGAAGCGATTGTTCGAGCTAACGGTGCAACTCCGGCAACAATTGCAATGATTGACGGCGAAGTTCACATTGGATTAGAGCCAAATGAATTAGATCGAATTGCAAATGATACAAATGTAGCAAAAGCATCCACTAGAGACTTAGCAATATTTGCAGCTAAAGGATTTAGCGCGGCCACTACAGTCGCTGCAACTGCCCAGATTGCACATGCTGCCGGTATTTCTTATTTTGCAACCGGCGGTTTGGGTGGCGTCCATAGCGGTGCTCGCGAATCTTGGGATGAATCTGCAGATCTATTTGCACTTGCAACTACCCCAATCACCGTTATTTGCGCCGGTGTTAAATCAATCTTAGATGTGGCAGCCACTTTGGAACGGTTAGAAACTTTTGGTATTCCGTTAATCGGTTACAAGACTGACCGATTCCCTGGTTTCTATTTGATTGATTCCGGATTTCCACTAGAACATCGAGTGGATTCGGTATCTGAGATTGTACAAATCTTAAGTAAGCGTCGCCAACTTAAAACTGATAATTGCGCATTAATTGTTGCCAATCCAGTAGAAACTGAGATGGCACGCACAACCCATGATCAACTTTTAAAAGCTGGCTTAGAAAGTGCAGCGGCAAAAAATATTACTGGCAAAGTGGTCACCCCGTTTTTGCTAGATTTCTTTCACAACGCCAGCAATGGCGAATCTCTTAGAGTAAATATTGAAATTATTAAATCAAACGCAAAACTAGCGGCACAAATTGCCGCAGCTGCCCAATAAAAATGGGGCTAATCCTTTGCATCGGTGATGTGATGCTTGATGTTGTAATTCGAATCAACACTGAGGTTAATTACGGAAGTGATACCCCGGCCAAGATCTCAACACATGGTGGTGGCGCAGCGGCAAATGTGGCTTCATGGTTAGCTTTCTCAAGCCACAAAGTACAACTTGTATCCCGAGTTGGGGATGATCCTGCCGGCACCGCAGTAATGGCCGAGCTTGATAAATTAGGCGTGCAGCATGGAAATATAGTTATTCAAGGCGCACAAACTGGAGTAGTCGCAGTGCTAGTAGATAAAACTGGCGAACGAACAATGTTTCCGGAATCTGGTGCAAATTCCGGCTTAAACCTTTCGGATCTACCAGCTTTGGATAATGTTTCAGCAGTTTATCTATCTGGATATTCGCTGCTGAATCCAGCGTCTACTACTGGGGTGGTTGCGATGGTGAACGCAATCACATCTGCAAAGATTCCAATTATTTTTGACCCAGCTTCAGTCGGAACTATGAACCATGTCGGTCTAGCATCTGTAAAAAATATTCTGCCTAGAATGGATATCGTAATTCTTAATGAGGAAGAGGCCTTTTATTTAACTGGAAGAAGTGATATCCAATTAGCGCTTAAAGAACTTAACGAATTAGTCCCAATTGTTGTAATCAAACGCGGATCTCAAGGAGCTATTGCGATTAAACGTGATCTTGATTCTCTTGAAGTATCAGCAAAATCTGCAAATGTAATTGATACAACTGGCGCTGGCGATGCATTCGCTGCCGGATTTATCGGTTCTTGGATAGAAAAACCTGATCTATTGGCCGCAATGGGAAGCGCAATTGACCTTGCAACCCAATGTGTCGCAATTATCGGAGCAAGACCGCCAGTCAATCCCTAACTTTTCTACTTTTACTTGGCAGAATCACGCCCGTGAGTAAAAAGCCAGAGAGCAAAGCAAGTAAGAAGACAGCCAAGGTTGTCGGTCCAAAGCCCGGCGAATACGCTGGCAAGATCGTTGACATTGATGTCTCCTCTGAAATGTCAGAATCATTTCTGGAATATGCATACTCAGTTATTTATTCACGAGCACTTCCAGATGCGCGCGATGGTTTAAAACCAGTACATCGAAGAATTCTGCACCAGATGGCAGATATGGGGCTTCGTCCCGAACGCGGCCATGTAAAGAGTGCGCGAGTCGTTGGTGAAGTGATGGGTAAATTGCATCCACATGGGGATGGCGCTATCTACGATGCGCTAGTTCGTATGTCCCAAAACTTTTCCATGCGATTGCCACTTATTGATGGCCACGGAAACTTCGGATCGCTAGATGCTGGTCCAGCCGCGATGCGTTACACCGAAGCGCGATTAGCAAACGCTGCCATGTTGATGGTCGAAGAAGCAGATGAGAACACCGTGGATTTCGCTTCGAATTACGATGGCCAATTATTGGAACCGCAAGTTCTACCCGCGGCTTTTCCTAACCTTTTAGTAAATGGCACGACTGGTATCGCGGTCGGCATGGCTACCAATATGGCGCCGCATAACTTAGGTGAAGTAATTTCAGCGACAAAACATTTGATTGAAACGCCAAATGCAACCCTAAAACAATTAATGAAATTTATTCCTGGCCCTGACTTCCCTACCGGTGGCGAGCTGGTCGGCAAAGAAGGAGTGCTTGAGGCATACCAAACCGGTAAAGGCGCCTTCAAAGTTCGAGCCAAAGTTGAAATTAGTAAAGTGACATCGAGAAAAGTTGGCATCACAATTACCGAGCTCCCATTTAACATTGGTCCAGAAAAAGTTGTTGAGAAGATTTCAGATTTAGTTAAAGCTAAAAAAATTCAAGGAATTTCAGACATAATCGATTTAACCGACGGCCAACAAGGCACAAAGGTTGTAATTGAACTTAAGAACGGGTTTGAACCAGAGGAAGTATTGGCAAATCTCTACCGGCTGACCCCACTTGAAGATGCTTTCTCCATTAACGCAGTCGCGCTAGTTGGCGGAAAGCCACGAACTCTTGGCTTAAAAGAATTCCTCCAAGTATTTATCAACCATCGTATTGAAGTGGTCACTCGTAGATCTAATTTCCGTAAAGATAAAGCCACTGCCAGATTGAACTTAGTAGATGGCCTTCTAAAGGCAATTATCGATATCGACAAAGTCATTAAAATCATTCGAGGTAGCGATGATGCTAACGCCGCAAAAGCTGCGCTCATAAAAGGTTTCAAGTTAAGCGATGAGCAAGCTACATATATTTTAGATATGCCACTCCGGCGCCTAACCAAAATGTCTAAGTTGGAATTAGAATCCGAGCAGAAAGAACTTAAAGCAACTATCGCCGCTCTAACTGCGCTATTAAAGAGCGACGATGCGCTCCGAAAGCAAGTATCGGATGAATTAACTGAGGTATCAAAGAAATACGCGACCGAACGTCGTACAAAACTAATTGATTAAGCGTCGATCCGATCGCGATCGATATCTGCCGTTGAAATAAAGTCTTTGCGAGGCGCTACTTCATTGCCCATCAAAAGTTCGAACATTTTCTCCGCAGCTGCTGCATCTTTTACGGTAATTCTACGAAGGGTGCGATGGTTTGGATCCATGGTGGTTTCACGGAGTTGATCCGAATCCATCTCACCAAGACCTTTATAGCGCTGGATCGGTTCTTTCCAACGTTTTCCTTGTTTGGCTAAATCCGCGAGTAGTTTTTTCATCTCATCATCAGAGTAAGTGTAAAAGACTTCACCCTTCTTGCCGCCACCGCCTAAAATATCAATGCGATGTAACGGTGGAATTGCCGCAAAAACTCGACCGTCATCGATTAACGGTTTCATATAACGATATAAAAGGGTCAATAGCAAACAGCGGATATGTGCGCCATCAACATCAGCATCTGACATGAGAATTACCCGCCCATATCGAGCATCATCTATGGTGAATGATTTTCCAGAACCGGCTCCGATAACTTGAATGATTGAGGCGCATTCAGTGTTATCAAGCATCTGAGAGAGCGAAGCTTTTTGAACATTGAGAATTTTCCCGCGGATTGGCAAAATTGCTTGGTACTCCGAGTTACGCGCCGCTTTAGTAGTACCTAGCGCAGATTCACCTTCAACTATAAATAATTCAGTTCTAGAAACATCTTCGGATCGGCAATCTGAAAGTTTGGCAGGTAAGGAGGAACTCTCCAACGCATTTTTGCGGCGTTGCAATTCTTTATGGGCTCTAGAAGAGATACGAGTTCGAGATGCCGCCGCAACCTTTTCTAGAATTAATCGACCGTTAGCTTTATCGATGCGCTTTGTCGTATTGAAGAATTTTTTTAACTCATCACCAACAACCGTAGTTACGATTTTCGTTACTGCGGGAGTGCCTAGAACTTCTTTGGTCTGGCCTTCGAATTGTGGTTCTTGCATCCTGACCGTGACGACTGCGGTTAAACCTTCAAGAATGTCATCTTTAATTACATCTAACTCGTTCTTTTTCAGCGTTCCAGTTGATCGCAAAATATCGTTAAAAGTTTTTGTGAGCGCACGTTCAAATCCTTGAACGTGGGTTCCGCCTTTAGGGGTGGTAATAATGTTTACAAACGAGCGCATCGTGCTCTCGTAGCCGTTGCCCCATTTAATTGCGACATCTACATCCATATCGCGCTCAACATCGGTCGGCTCTAAGTGGCCCTGGTCATCAAGCACCGGCACTGTTTCTTGATAGTGACCGCGCCCTTGCAGTCGAATTACATCGCCGACTGGGTCATCTGGCTGTAAAAAGTGGCAATATTCCGAAATGCCGCCTTTGTGATAAAAAGTCTCACTTGTCTTATCTTTGCTCCGATTGTCATTAACAATGAGCGTAATGCCCGGAACTAAATAAGAAGTTTGGCGGGCCCGTGCGTAAATTTCTTCGATGTCATGTTCGGCATCTTTTAAGAATATTTGGCGATCCGACCACCATTTAACCCGAGTACCAGTAATTTTTGAGGAAACTTTTCCAATAATCCGTAGCCCGGATTTTGCTTCGAAAGGCGCATTTGGTCCGTCACCCTCAAAAATTCCAGCAACGCCGCGTTTAAATGACATCCAATAAATTTTAGAATCTCGATCAACTTCAACATCAAGACGAGATGCAAGTGCGTTTACAACAGATGCGCCAACGCCATGTAAGCCGCCGGTTGCGTTATAAGAGCCGCCACCAAATTTTCCACCAGCATGTAATTTTGTCATTACAACCTCAACGCCGGTTAGTCCGGTCTTTGGTTCTTTATCTACTGGAATTCCGCGACCATCATCATGAACTTCGATTGATCCATCTTTTTCTAAATTAATTTCAATCTTTTTACAATATCCAGCTAGCGATTCATCAACGGCGTTATCAATGATTTCCCATAAGCAATGCATAAGTCCGCGACCATCGGTAGAGCCGATGTACATTCCGGGACGTTTGCGAACTGCATCTAACCCTTCGAGTACGGAAAGATCTTTTGCGGTATACCCATTATCCGATGCAGATACCTCGGAAATACTTGAATTAGATTCGGTAGCCACGGAGGTGAAGAGTATCTGCGCAATTAAAATTACGATGTCATACGCGCCGAGTAGGCTGTGAAAATGTCGGTAATTCCATGAATTTTGACACGCCCGAGCGTAAAAAAGTATTTCAGCGAGCGGGGAATAAGGTAATAGTGGTTTGATGTTCCACTAACAGTAACGAATTAAGTACTTCGCCTAGGCCAGAACGAGGAGAGCGTAATGACCGAACAAATGATTCTAGAAACAACTCCGCTAAATGCTGTTGATCGTTGCGATCGATGCGGCGCACAGGCATATGTACGTGCCGTTTTAATCTCGGGCGGAGAATTACTATTTTGTGGCCATCACGGAAAAGAGTATGCCGAAGGCTTGAAGTCGGTTTCAGTAAAGATCCATGATGAAACCGCTCGTCTTAACGAAGGGTCACCGGTTCGATAATTCGGTTTATCAAGCTTGGCTTTTTAGTAAATCTTTCTTCTACATCAGATAAATTGGTTAGCTTAACTAACGCATTAATCGCCAAGTAACGAATTGGTTCAATTTCCCAATTTCTAGAACGTCGATTTACAAAATGCAAATCCCTAATTTCTGATTGATTATCCGATACTTCTGCTGCCATTGCTTTGCCTGCTAAATATGTCATAGTCATTCCGTCTCCAGCATAACCACCAAGTTCGCCATATCCACGCTGGTTATCCCAGCGAACATAAGGCTCCCAATCACGCGTAATTGCAATCGCGCCACCCCATGAATGTGTGAACTTAATATCTTTAAGCTGTGGAAACCAACGTCTAGTTAGATTTCGTAACGCTTCATGAGTTTTACTGGAATTTTCGATAGCAGAACTACGTTTGGATTTGAATGGATATCGCGCGCCTCGGCCTCCGATTGCTAATCGATTATCAGCAGTTCGTTGAGCATAATTAATAAGATGTGAACCCTCCGCGAAGGTGGCACGATCAATATTTCCAACTTCGCGCCAAAACTGCGTTGAAAGTGGTTCGGTAGCAACCATTAACGAATAAAGTGGAATTTGTTCGCGTGGTGCGCTTCGAAATACTTCAACACCGTTAATTATTCGCGGCGCTCTAACTAAGTTGCTGCCCACTAATAATTGGCCAGAATCTGCAATCGTGGCAGCTGAATTTTCATAAATAGCCACGCCCTTTTTGGTGAGATGGCGGGCTAATCCGAGCAAGAGCTCCATCGGATTCACAACCGCAGAAGCCGGCGTGTGTAATGCACCGATCGAATCTGCAATTAAAATCTTTTCGGCCAATTCAGATTTGGATAGCCATCGATGGTCTGCATCTTCGCCAGCTTTTAATCGGGTGACTTGACCGGGATTTCTCGCAAATATTATGGATCCACCACTTGTAAAATTTGCTTCGGCTGCAAATTCGTTAGCAAAGTTGCCAATTTCATTTATTGAAGCTTTAAGCGCTGCAAAAATCGCAGCAGCAGCGTTTTTTCCGATCCGCTTGGTTAATACATTTTTTGACACTGGATAGTCTGAAGAGACCCAACCACCATTCCTACCGCTAGCTCCGAACCCAAGATGGCGAGCCTCGAAAATTGCAATCTTTAAATTTGGATCACCAGCAATTAAATGGAAAGCGCTCCACAATCCAGAAAATCCACCACCGATAATTGCAATATCTAAATCTAGATTTTGATCTAACGTTGGATAATTACTGGGATTAACAGAATCTGCCCAAAGCGACAGATTTCGTTCGAGCGACATTTTTAAAGCGCTGGCGCTTCAAACCCGGTTGCTTTATGGGCACCATCACACCACGGTTTATTACTTGAATTGCCGCAACGGCACAATGAGAAATCTGTTTTAGATTCGATTACGTTGCCATCCGCATCAACAATATCAACAGTTCCAGTGATCCGAATCGAACCATTTTCTTTAATTCGCATAGTTACTTTTTCCGACATGTTAGCTCCTAATCTAGATAGTCTCTTAATACTTGTGACCGAGATGGGTGACGCAATTTCGACATAGTTTTCGATTCAATCTGGCGGATTCGTTCCCGAGTTACGCCGTAAACCTTACCAATTTCATCTAGCGTCTTTGGCTGGCCATCAGTTAATCCAAATCGCATCGCAACTACGCCAGCTTCGCGCTCCGATAACGTATCAAGAACCGAGTGCAATTGCTCTTGCAATAGGGTGAACGAAACCGCATCGGCCGGAACGATTGCTTCTGAGTCTTCAATTAAATCGCCGAACTCAGAATCGCCCTCTTCGCCAAGTGGTGTGTGTAATGAAATCGGTTCGCGACCATATTTTTGAACTTCGACAACTTTTTCCGGCGTCATATCGAGCTCTTTAGCGAGCTCTTCTGGGGTCGGTTCGCGACCTAAATCTTGCAACATCTGACGCTGTACCCGAGCAAGTTTGTTAATAACTTCAACCATATGAACTGGAATACGAATTGTTCGCGCTTGGTCGGCCATCGCACGCGTAATTGCTTGGCGAATCCACCAAGTTGCATAAGTCGAGAACTTATAACCTTTGGTGTAATCAAATTTTTCAACTGCGCGAATTAGACCCAAGTTTCCTTCTTGAATTAGATCCAAAAAGAGCATGCCACGTCCGGTGTAACGCTTTGCTAGCGAAACCACAAGACGTAAGTTTGCTTCGAGCAAGTGGTTTTTCTTGCGTCGGCCAATAGCGGCTAGCTCTTCTAGCTCTTTCTTTAATCGCTTATCAATTTTCTCAGTACGTGATGCGAGTTTGATTTCACCTTTGCCGGATTTCAAAGCGGCTTCCGCAAAAAGTCCAGCTTCGATCGCCATTGCAAGTTCTACTTCTAGCTCAGCATTTAGCAGCGCGACTCGACCAATTTGTTTTAAATAATCTTTCACTGGGTCGGCAGTTGCACCTGCAGTTAAAACTGTCTGCGGTGGCGCATCATCTTCTTCACTATCTTTAAGTGTGAAGGCATTTACCTCATTGGTGGATTCTTCAGTTAAGTTAACAACTCGAACTTCAGCTTTATCTGGATCAACTGGTTCTTCTGGAGTATCCGCAACCAAAGCATCTAAATCTTCAAGTTCTACTTCTTCTAACTCGACATCTTCGCCATCAATCTTCTCAACAACTTTTTTTCCGCCCTTAGCAATTGAAGCGTTCGACACACCAGACTTTGCAGCTTTCTGTGCTTCTAACTCAGCCTTGGTTGGAAAACGATGCGGCCCTTTTTTCTTTGCAGCAGCAGCAGTTGCTTCAGCCGCGCGCTTTAATTTCAGCGCTTCTAATTCAGCTTTAGTTGGAAATAATCTTGGCCCAGCAATTTTCTTAACCGGTTTCTTAACCGGTTTCTTAGCAACTTTCTTAGCCGCTTTCTTTACAATTTTTTTTGTAGATGGCTTCGCAACTTTCTTCGCAACTTTCTTCTTCTTTGCGTTTTTGAGCGCACGAGTTACAGCCACTGATCGTCCTTTGTTTTGTCTGGCAACTTCACCAGGTAGTAATTCTCTTGGTTTTTCGGTCTTGCTCTCTTGGCTATATTATAATTTGTCCACAGGTTAATTTCTTACCAAATTGCGCGAAACGCGGGTCTATCTGCCCACTAAATCTAGTTTTAGCCCCAATTCGATGGTTTCTCGGATGATTTCACCGACAGATTCCACCTCAATCAGGAATCCATCATGACCAAAAGGTGAATTGATGGTCTTAACCGGTTTTGCACTCGGCGTTAGCTCCACGATCTCAGCCTGCAACCGCGGCGGGAAAAGACGGTCAGTATCGATTGAGACCACCACTACCGGGACTTCTACAGTGGCTAACGCTGCCGCTACCCCACCACGATCCCGCCCCACATCATGTGAATTCATGGCATCGGTAAGTGAAATATAAGTATTTGCATCGAAACGATTCTGTAATTTATCAGCTTGATGATCAAGATAAGACTCAACCGCATATCTACCAGTTTCATCGCCTTGCAATTCTCGTCCGAATCGCACATCCATTTCAGCTTCGGTTCGATATGTAAGGTGGGCTATTTTTCGCGCAATTCCCATTCCAGCAACGGGTCCAGAATCCTGATCATAATAATCGCCGCCAAAAAAATTTGGATCGGCTTTGATTGCAGTTATTTGAATTGAAGCAGTTCCGATTTGATCGCCAGTTGCGACCGCAGAAGATCCGATGGTACAGATTGCGCCAATTCGCTCCGGATATTGAATTGCCCACTCCAAAGATCGCATTCCGCCAAGCGAAGGGCCAACTGCAATTACATATCCTGGGATATTTAATTTATTTGTGAATGTAACCTCTGCTTCAACCATATCTCGAATTGTTAAAACTGGAAATCTAGAACCCCAACGTTTCCCGTCCGAGGCAATTGAAGATGGTCCGGTACTTCCTTGGCAGCCACCAATTACATTTGGACAAATTATAAAATATTTATCAGTATCGAACGGCAGGCCGGGGCCCACCATCGATGGCCACCAACCCGGTACATCAGACCATCCAGTTAAGGCATGGTTTATTAAGATTGCATTCGATTTCGACTCGTTTAAAGCTCCCCAACTTTGATAAGCAATAGTTATATTAGGAAGGATTTCACCTGATTCAAGTTCTAAATCGCCGATATTTAGAAAGCGGCGATCACCGGGATCATGGTCTTCCAACCATGCCCCGGTAACTCGACGATTAAACTCAGATGTTGCCATCTTTATTTCGCTCCGGCGAACCCAACTTCAAGGTCTGCCTTGATGTCATTGATATTCTCTAAACCAAGACTTAACCGAATTAGCCCTGGTGTAACACCCGCAGTTAACTGCTCTTCTGGCGATAGCTGTGAGTGCGTTGTCGAAGCTGGGTGAATCACTAAGGATCGAACATCACCGATATTTGCTACGTGGGAGAAGAGATTTAACGCTTCCACAAACTTTTTACCAGCTTCAATTCCGCCCTTGATCTCGAATGAAAGTACCGAACCACTTCCTTTAGGTGCGTATTTCTTAGCTAGCGCATTCCATTTTGATGAAGGTAGCGATGCGTAATTTACTTTTTCAACTTGTGGATGATTTTCTAACCAGTCCGCAGTTGCTTTTGCATTTTCAACATGGCGTTCGATACGAAGGCTTAGAGTTTCCAGACCTTGTGCCAATAACCAAGCGTTAAATGGGCTAACGGCAGCGCCGATATCGCGAAGCAGAGTTAGTCGGATTTTAAAGATGTAAGCAAGGTTTGCACCAAATGCCGAACCGACACCAAGTGCTTGCGCATAAACCAAACCATGATAACTCTGATCTGGCGTATTGAAGTTCTTAAAACGTTCTGGATATTTGGCATAATCAAATTTGCCAGAATCCACGATAGCGCCAACTACGGTATTTCCATGGCCGGATAAGAATTTAGTTGCAGAGTGAATTACCACGTCCGCACCGTGTTCGATTGGACGAATCAAAAATGGTGTCGCAACAGTGTTATCTACTATTAACGGAACTCCAGCATCGTGTGCAACTTTTGCAACTGCTGCGATATCCAATATGTCGTTCTTAGGATTGGCAATTGTTTCGCCAAATAGCGCTTTAGTATTTGGTCGAATCGCTTTCTTCCAACTCTCTGGGTCATCTGGATTCTCAACGAAAGTAACTTCGATGCCAAATTTGGGAAGTGTGTAATGGAATAAGTTGTAAGTGCCACCGTAGAGTGATGGTGACGAAACAATATGATCGCCAGCCTCAGCAACGTTTAACACCGCGAAAGTTGTTGCGGCAGAACCGGATGCAAGCAATAGCGCAGCAACGCCACCTTCAAGTGATGCAATTCGTTGTTCAACTGCATCTTGAGTTGGGTTCATGATGCGGGTGTAAATATTTCCAAGTTCAGCTAAACCAAATAAATCTGCGGCATGTTTAGTGTCGCGGAATTGATATGCAGTTGTTTGGTAGAGCGGAAGCGCTCGTGCGCCTGTTGTTGGATCAGGAGTTTGTCCCGCGTGAATTTGACGCGTTTCGAACTCGGAATCAGTTACGGAAAATGAAGCCATTGCAAAAACCTCCCCAGATATAAGGGGGCCTGACTATTAGTGCAGACCCACGCTTGCCGAATGCACTTTGCATACGACCTGGTCTTCACCCGGAGCACCCCACCGTGGTGGAGGGTTGCCGTCCAGTAAGCCGGGGCTAATACCTGGAACTCATGACCTGGGGTAAGAGTAGAAAAGATTTTCCTAAATGTCCAACCCTAAAACCAAATTACAAAGTGGCGGTTGATAGCCCGTGCGCGGCAGCCACCGCTTGGTAATAGACCTTGCCCTCATGGACGTTCAATCCGAGCGCAAGCGAGCGATCTTTCGCCATTGCATCGCGCCAACCGAGGTTAGCCAATGCCAAGGCATATCTAAGCGTTACGTTTGAGAGCGCATAGGTTGACGTCGCTGGAACTGCACCAGGCATATTTCCAACGCAATAGAAAATTGAGTTATGAACTTGGAAAGTTGGTTCGGCATGGGTTGTGACATGTGAATCTGCAAAGCAACCACCTTGGTCGATTGCAATATCAACCAAAACGCTACCTGGTTTCATCTTTGAAACTAATTCATTCGAAACCAACTTAGGTGCTTTTGCCCCAGCAACCAATACCGCGCCTATTACCAAATCAGCTTCCATTACTTGTTGTTCAATTTCATAAGTATTTGAAGCCAAAGTTGTAACAGTTCCGTCAAAGAGATGATCAATCTCCCCTAATTTTTTCTGGTTTACATCTAAGACCGTTACATCAGCGCGCATGCCGTGAGCAATTGATGCTGCCGCAATTCCGGAAACTCCGCCGCCAAGTACAACAACTTTTCCAGGACGAACTCCAGGTACACCGCCAAGTAATACGCCGCGGCCACCATTGCTCTTTTGCAGCGCTGCTGCGCCAACCTGCACCGACATTCGGCCAGCCACTTCACTCATCGGAGCAAGTAGCGGAAGCGCGCCATCAACTTCTACAGTTTCGTAAGCAATCCCGGTGATGCCGCTCTTGATCAACGCATCGGTACATTCTTTAGATGCTGCAAGGTGTAAATAAGTAAATAGAACTTGGCCCGCGCGCATTTTTGGATATTCAGCTGCGATTGGTTCTTTAACTTTTAATACTAATTCTGATCGCTTCCAAATTTCATCAGAAGTTGCAACGATTTGTGCCCCGACTACCTTGTATGCATCGTCCGAGAGCGCTGATCCAACACCCGCATTAGTTTCAATTAATACCGTGTGCCCCGATTTAATAAATTCGTGAACTCCGGCAGGAGTTATTGCAACGCGAAATTCATTATTTTTGATTTCTTTGGGTACGCCAACAATCACGGTACTGCCTCCTCGTAGCGAACCAAATGTTCGCACGATGAGCGATGCTACTCCGAAAAGAGTGCGTCGCAGATCTTTGGGTGTAGGTCAGCGCGCATAGTGGCAAAAGTCTCAGGAGGCCAGCCCGCGTTAAATACTTGCCGCAATAGCTTTGCAAGTGGGTACTTATCGTCATCACTCTGGGCTCTATCTAAAGCTCGTTGCGCCAACGCTCCCTCTCCCTTCTCATATGAAGTTGCGGCAAAGAGCGTTGCTACCGGAGCGATATAACCAGATGGTGCAATCCGCAACAACCAGCGCCACAAATTCCAGTAAAGGTCGATATTTTCGGAACAAATCGAGCCAAGTGCAAAATCGCGCACCTGTAAATCATGTAAGCGAACCAGCACTAACGCAATTAATTCTTGATTCTTAGAAATTCCACCAGTTTCAAATTCATTGACCAGATCCATTACCGCCTCAGCGCCCTCACGCTGAAGCAGTTTTGGATCATCGTCGTAATCAATTGTGGGAACGGAATTGATTACCTCTAATAAATCTGGATCAGCGCTGATATGGGAAATGGATTCAACTAATTCATTTAAATCTTGAAACGGTAACGGGTTTCCCAGCGCAACTTGCTCAGCCGCAATTCGAGAATCACTCAGAACCGGAAGTGGGTTCCCTTCGATTGGACAGCATTCGCTATCTGCACAAATAGACGAACGCCATCTCCCAGCTTTAACCACAATCGCTTCTCGTAAATTTATATTTCTTATTGAGAGCGCATCTTTAATTGCTTCTAATAAACTTTCACAATCAAGAATTTGATCTGGTAGGTACGCAACTAGCAAAGCGCTCTCAGATTGGTCCCGCTCGAGATGCGCAACTAAATTATCGATTTGTTCGGAGTCAAAATCTGTTGGGAAATCAACGCGCATCGCCATCCCAACTAGGTCATCTTTGAGGCCGATTAAAACTAATGAATTCTCCGGCTGGTAGCCCACGAGAAATGGAACTGCTGCTAATAAATCATGAGGTGTAGTTAAAGTTGTCATTGGCAAATAATGACTTTTCCGTTGCCTTAATAGATTTTCGGAACTTAAAAATGTGTAAAACTAATGGCGGTTTATAACGGCTAATCAGTAAATCTTGTAGGAGCGGGAATCACTTCAATTTCTTCAGTAACGCTCTGCTTGATTAAGCCGCCTGAGATAGGTGCAATCACGCCACCGACCGTCCAAGTACCGGACCAGGAAATCAACAATCGAACTTGGTAGTTGTTGGCACGATGATAAGTATGAGTTATTAACGTTAAGGGATATGGGGCGCCGGTGAGCGGTGTAATAAATAGATCGCCATCCCCATAACTCCAGGTAAATAGCGGATGTAACTCAACTGTTACTGGAACATCTAAAACCATCACGATAGTTCTAAAAGATGTTGGCGTATTAGTCCAAAAATTTACTGGTACTTGCAATAAGACTGGGCCAAAGGGTTGGCGGTAGATGGCACCTGTCGGTAAAAGTTTTGTGATGCGATCGCTTAAATCAGCGCTATTCACAGTTTTAGTTTTTGGCTTTCTCGCATAAGTGCGCTTGGGTGCTGGGCTTTTCTTCGCGACTATCGGTTTTGGTAACCACGGAATCCAAACTTTCTTTACGATAGTACGTTTTGGTCGAGGAGAAGCGCTCGTTCCGGCGGAACTTCCACCAGCGCTCCCTTTTTTTGATGCTGTAATTACTATTTGGTTGGAAGTTGGATCAGCTACTACATCGATACAAATCTCCGCGGTACAGGTTGCGTAAGCCGTAGTTGTAAATAAGTTTGTAAGTAAAATTATTGTTAGTAGTCGTTTCATCCAACGCTGCTTCCTGTGATTAACCAGCCGCCATCTGTTTTTGTTAAAGCAAAATTTGTTGCTATCTCTTTAACGGGCCAACTTTCTACTGATCCGCTTTCTCGGTTGATTTTCAATACTTCGGTTCGAGTAACAAGTACTTTCATCGCAATTGCATCAGCTCCAATTCGAAGCGGTGCAATATCTCTTACCAAGTAATCCCCGCCTAGCAAATTTGAGGTTTTATAAATCTCAGCAATATTTTTGCTAATTACCAAGCAGCCACAACGATCAAATTTGCCGCTAATAAGCTCCGAAATATCACCACTGTCCAGCGCGCTATTTAGCGCTTGAAAATATCGAAGTACTTCATCCAATGCCGCGGTTGGAATTTGAGTAGGAATACCACTACTAGTAATAGGTTTAGAAATTTCATTGAGTAAGGATGAGCCTTCACTCCGCTCACAGGCGGTTAACGGAATTATTGTGGTGGCGATAAGTATTAGTGACTGTAATCTCAATTGGAGCATAGTTTCGTGATGATAAGACTTGGCTCGGTTTCACCTTCGGCCAACTTTTCTAATCTGTGTAAAACTAAGGGCTATGAGTGCGCATGATGGCGATGGTTGGGTTCAATGTAATTGCGGTTCAAAACACTGGGGCATACATGGGGCTGCCGGCTTATTGCTTGTAAGAGATGGCCGGATTTTGTTGCAACATCGAGCACCGTGGGTACATAACGGTGACACCTGGGGAATTCCGGGCGGTGCTCGAGATTCTCATGAAACCATCTTGGAAGCTGCGCTACGCGAAGCTAATGAAGAAATTGGCGTAGCTGCTCACTTAGTAACTCCCGTAAAAACTTATCTCGATGACCACGGAGATTGGAGTTATCACACTGTTATTGCAACTGCCGATATTGAATTGCAAGCTTATGAAATGAATGATGAATCTATGGAAGTGCGTTGGATTTTATTCAATGAAGTCGGGGCTCACAATTTGCATCCAAGCTTTGCAAAATCTTGGCCCGAGATTTCTAAGTTAATTACTTCGCTAAATTTGAATTAGCTATATTGCTCGTGCAATTTTGCAAGTGATTCTCTAACAATTGCGCCATCACCGGTACGCCACAGCGGTGGCATGGAATTCAAAAGAATGGAACCGTATCTTTTGGTAACAATTCTTGAATCTAAAATCGCGACAACGCCACGATCATCGAGTGATCGAATTAAACGACCGGTTCCTTGAGCTAGCAATAGCGCTGCTCGAGGCAATGAAACTTGCATAAATCCAGAACCACCGGCCGCATCAATTTCAGCAGCGCGGGCAGACATCACCGGGTCATCTGGGCGAGGAAATGGAATCCGGTCTATCGCAACCAGAGTGCATGAAGGGCCAGGCACATCAACGCCTTGCCAGAGACTCATTGTGCCTAACAAGATTGAAGTTGGGTCTTTTTCAAAACGTTCTACAAGTGAACCAACGGTATCGCCGCGTCGTTGCGTGATGATTGAAATCGGTAACTCTGCCAACACTTTTCGCAGGTGTTCATCAGCAGCTTCAACGCCGCGCCAAGATGAAAAAAGCGCGAGGGTTCGGCCACCAGCAGCATCTATTAATTCACCAAGTTCAGTTAGCGCTTCTTTACTTGGGCCATCGCGACCTGGCTCTGGCAAATGTTTTGGTAAATAAAGCATCCCTTGATTGGCAAAATCAAATGGTGATCCAACATCTAACATCGTGACATTTGATGGATCGATATCCCAATTGCTATCGGAATCTTCGTTCTCTCCTGCTTGGATTCCAAGATTTCGCGCAATTGCATCAAAACCTTTTCCAACTGTGAGCGTAGCGCTAGTTGCAATAACTGGAGTTTTCGAAAAGAGGTTTTTCCGAAGTTCTGCTGAAACATCAAGTGGAGCTAAATAGAGAGTGGAGAAATTCGGTTCAAACCACATGACATATCCATGGCCAATTTTTAACATTTTGGTCGCTGTTTGTTTTACTTCATTAACTGCGCCTTTCACCCGAGCTCTTTCAGCAATTGAGTCCGGGTCGATAATTTCCGCATCTGCATTTATCGCAGCACCAAGTGCTTCGGCCGCCTCCTTTATTTTTCTTACTGGTGCTTCTAGTTGAGATGGCAATTCATCGAGGCGGCGTTGTTCATCGCGGTTGTTGCGATAATCATCGGCGTAATCTGCAATAGCTGCCGCAAGGCCATCCGCAGCTTTTGAGAATGCATCTGATGTTTTGCCCGGCATATGTCGTTTTGCCATTTGAGCAGCGCGAATAACTCTGCCAGAGGTAAGTTCTTCGGTGACTGCTTGAGTCGTGCGATCCATGAATTCATGGGCTTCATCGAGCACAATCGCATCGCGGTCCGGCAAAATCGGATGCGAATCCACGATTTCAATTGCGAGCAGAGTGTGATTTGTGACGACAATATCGGCGGTCTGGGCTTTCGCTTTTGCATTAACTGCAAAACATTTTGTACCGAATTGGCAATCATCCGCGCCAACGCATTCACGACCTGAAACCGAATTGGCTAACCAAACTCGGCGATCTACATCTGGGGCATCGTCGCGATCGCCGGATGCTCCAGGAGACTCGGCCCATGCACGAAGCCGTTTTGCATCTTTACCGAGCACGCCGATTTCCAAAAGTACTTCACCATCAGGATCTGGGAGTTCACTATTCATTTTCTGCAAGCAGAGATAGTTCCCAACGCCTTTGTAGATTGCAAAAGATAAATCGCGGCCAAGCTCTTTCTCCAGAGCTTCCTTAATCTTTGGCAGATCTCGTTCGATTAATTGACGTTGTAAGGCAAGCGTTGCGGTTGCTACTAAAACTTTCTTCCCATGAACTAGCGCTGGAATTAAATACGCCAGAGATTTACCAGTGCCGGTGCCGGCTTGGACTAAAAGATGGTGGCGATCATTTAGCGCGTTTGCTACCGCTTCTGCCATCTCAATTTGACCAGAGCGAGGTGATCCCCCAATTGCTTGGACTGCAACGTCGAGCGCGCTTCTAACTTTTGCGCCGAGTTGTGAAGAGGCCATGTGGAAACCTTACTGTTGAAATTAAATAAAAAAACGAGCCCCAATAATTGAGGCTCGTTTCTTAATTACTTGTGGATTAGCTGCAACCAGATGTAGCGCCGCAACCTTCACAGACATAGCAAGCGCCAGACATTCGCATCTTTACGCCGCAAGTCATGCATAGTGGGGCATCTGTCTTAACTCCAGATAGTTGTTCCATCAATTCAGTTGAAGAACCGATATGTGATGGCGCAGCCTCAATCTTTACCTCAGTTTTTACAACTGCAGGCTTTGGCGCAACTGGAGCCGCTGCAATTGGCGCAGCAACTTCAATTGCGGTGTATTCGCCGGTATCTAAAGCTTTTGCACGCTCTGCTGCGGTGTAAAGACCAAGTGATGAGCGATCATCAAATGGTAAGTAATCCAAAGCTAACCGACGGAAGATGTAATCCATCATGGATTGCGCAATGCGGATATCTGGATCATCGGTCATTCCGGCTGGTTCGAAGCGTAAGTTGGTGAACTTCTGTACGTAAGTATCTAGCGGTACGCCATATTGGAGACCGATTGATACTGCAATTGAGAATGCATCCATTACGCCAGCAAGAGTTGAACCTTGCTTGCCTAGTTTTAAGAATACTTCGCCGAGTTTTCCATCGTCGTAAGTACCAGCGGTCATGTAACCCTCTGCGCCTGCTACTGAGAATGATGTAGTGCGCGATGGTCGTGACTTAGGTAAACGCTTACGAGTTGCTGGAGCCGGAGCTGCACTAACAGTTTCATCTGTCTTTGCTGCTTTGCCATCAGAGAGCGGTTGTCCGACTTTGCAATTATCGCGATAGACCGCGAGCGCTTTTAGTCCGAGTTTCCAACCTTCGTAGTAAACCTCTTCTACATCGGCAACAGTTGCATCTGCAGGGAGGTTAACGGTTTTTGAAATCGCACCAGATAGGAATGGTTGGCAAGCAGCCATCATTCTTACGTGGCCCATAGGAGCGATAGAACGGGCACCTAAGGCGCAATCAAAGACGTCATAGTGTTCGGTCTTAAGTCCAGGGGCATCGATCACGTGGCCATTTGCTCCGATGTATTCCACGATGGCTTCAACTGTCTCTTCGGTGTAACCGAGTTTGCGAAGCGCAGCTGGCACAGTTTGGTTCACGATCTGCATTGAGCCGCCGCCAACTAACTTCTTAAATTTAACTAGCGAGAAGTCTGGTTCGATACCAGTGGTATCGCAATCCATCATTAGGCCGATAGTTCCAGTTGGTGCAAGAACTGAAGCTTGGGCATTTCGCCAGCCATTCTTTTCACCAATAGTTACGCCCTTTTCCCACTCCTTATTGGCCTCTATCCAAACATCGCGATCTAGCGTTGTGGCAGATTTAGCTGCGGTAGAAGCTGCTTGGTGCTTTCGCATAACCCGAGTGTGTGGCGCTGCATTTCGAGCATAACCTTCATAAGGTCCAACGATTCCGGCAAGTTCTGCAGAACGTCGGTATGAAGTACCGGTCATAAGTGAGGTAATCGCACCAGCAAGTGCACGTCCGCCCTCAGAATCGTATGCAAGACCAGAGGCCATAAGGAGCGCTCCGATATTTGCGAATCCAATTCCAAGTTGACGGTAAGCACGAGTTGTTACGCCAATTGCCTCGGTTGGGAAATCTGCAAAACAGATTGAGATATCCATAGCGGTGATAATCATTTCGGTTGCTTTAACAAAAGTTTTAGCATCAAATGATCCGTCAGCTTTAAGGAACTTCATTAAATTTAACGAAGCCAGGTTGCAAGAAGAGTTATCAAGTGACATGTATTCAGAACATGGGTTTGATGCATTGATGCGACCAGTTTCAGGATTGGTGTGCCAATCGTTGATGGTGTCGTCATATTGGATTCCTGGATCTGCGCAAGCCCAAGCAGCCTGCGCCATTTTGCGGAATAAATCTTTCGACTCTACTTTTTCAATAACTTCGCCAGATGCGCGAGCAACTAATCCGAATTGATCGCCGTTCTCATAGGAACGCATGAATGAATCTGATACTCGAACTGAGTTATTTGCGTTTTGGTATTGCACCGAGATGATGTCTTTGCCACCAAGGTCCATATCAAATCCAGCATCACGAAGCGCGCGAATTTTATCTTCTTCATTAACTTTGGTTTCAATAAATTCTTCAATATCTGGATGATCAACATCTAGAACAACCATCTTCGCAGCGCGACGGGTTGCGCCACCGCTCTTGATAGTTCCAGCAGAAGCATCAGCGCCACGCATGAAAGAGACCGGCCCAGATGCAGTTCCGCCTGATTTTAGAAGTTCTTTTGATGAGCGAATTCGGGAGAGGTTTAACCCTGCGCCGGATCCACCTTTGAAAATCATGCCCTCTTCACGGTACCAATTAAGGATTGATTCCATGGTGTCATCGACCGAGAGGATGAAACACGCAGAAACTTGTTGTGGTGCATTAGTTCCGACGTTGAACCAGACTGGTGAGTTAAAGGAGAAAATTTGATTCATTAACATATGAGTTAATTCGTGTTCGAAAATTTCAGCATCTACATCAGTTGCGAAATATCCATTTTCTTTACCAGACTTTGTGTATGAAAGAACTACGCGGTCGATCACTTGCTTTAGCGACCATTCGCGATTTTCATATCCGACAGCCCCGCGGAAATATTTTGTTGTAACAATGGTCGATGCGTTTACCGACCATGAATCTGGAAACTCAACGCTGCGTTGTTCGAAAACAACTTCGCCGGTCCGCCAATTTGTTTGAACCACATCGCGACGTTCCCATGTGACCGTGTCATATGGATGAACGCCAGGAGTGGTGTAAACCCGCTCAATTGTTAAACCTTTACCTGCTTTTGCTTTTGAGCCTACGCGGTTTACGACCGTATCCGACATTTTCATTTCTCCAGTTTCTCTGCTTGATAAATCTAATTTGATTTTTATCTTCTTCTTTTAAAACGTCTTTTTATCTACTTTTCGATGCGTGAAAACTTCACTTAAGTTGTGGGAAGGAAATCTTTTCTGAAAGCTGCGAAGGCATAGCGCGGAGAAGTGCGATCTCGCCTTCGAAATCATCAAGAGAGGAGAAGTTACGGTACACCGAGGCGTAACGTAAGTAAGCAACCTCGTCGAGCTCTCGGAGTGGCGCAAGAATAGCCATGCCCACTTCTTGAGCTTCAATTTCGGCCTGTCCGGTAGCGCGGAGAGTCTCTTCAACTCGCTGCGCCAGTAGAGCTAAATCATCATCGTTAACTGGACGTCCCTGGCAGGCCTTTCGAACGCCAGCGATCACCTTTTCCCGACTAAATGGTTCGGTAGCGCCGCTACGTTTAATAATGGCTAATACCGAAGTCTCTTGGGTTGAAAAGCGAGAGCCACATTGCGTGCACTCTCTGCGACGACGAATTGCAGTGCCTTCTTCGGCCGGACGCGAGTCAACTACTCGAGAATCATCATGTCGGCAGAACGGGCAATTCATTTCGGCGTGTCATCCTTTCAATCCAGATTATTTAGCGATTTTGGGTGTATTAGTGCTATCCCTCAAAACCCCCACTAATGGAAGTCTATCGCATCTTTACCCCAACATCTAGTGGTAACAATAAAGGGATAGTTGAGAGTTCCCCCGCATCTAGAAGCTAGAACTTTTCTGGCGTGTCGAAATCCTAGCGAGCGCTACTTGATTGGGATGTAGATCCGCTGGCCTGCCTTCAACTCCGGAGATTTGAGGCTATTGAGCTCGGTAATTTCATCAACAGCTGCAAGTAGGTCACCATCGCTGATGCTGCCAGCGATAGACCAGAGCGTTTCTCCGGGCGCTACCACAATCTCTTGATAGGTAGTTTTAGTTGAGCTGGTTAAATCTGATTGCGCAAACGCAGAATAGCCCGCCACAATTAAAACTAAACTTGAAGAAATAACCGCCAGCCTTGCAACGAAGCGGCCTCTAGAAGTTAACGAAACGCTTGATTTATAAGGGTTTTTAAGCGAGTTATTGAAAGCTATCGTGGACATTTTTTCTCCTGCTTTATATCTAACCGGCCTTGGTCGATCACTGGGGATAGTGTTCGAACGCCTGTTCTAATACAGAAGGTACACCCCACCACCGACACTCGCAAGTTAATTTAGAACATTTGTTTGATTATTTAGCAATTTTGTTCTAACCTACGGTTATGAGCAAAATCAGCAAGCCCAGCAAAAGCAAGGTAACCGAACTCCCAGATGGCCCTACCGATGAGCATGGCCTTACCCCACGCCAAGCGAAGATCCTCTTTGCAATTAAGCGAGCCATGGAGGCCAATGGTTATCCGCCATCAATGCGTGAAATTGGCGAAGCCGCGGGTCTCGCCTCCCCATCAAGTGTGAAATATCAACTCGAAGCTTTAGAAGAAAAAGGCTTTATCCGTCGCGACCCTTCACGTGGTCGAGCTCTTGAAGTATTACTTCCTGGGGAAAATTCACATGACTCAATCACCCCAGAGCGAACCCATAACGTGCCGCTAGTAGGTCGAATTGCCGCAGGTGGACCAATCACTGCAACGCAAGAGATTGAGGAGCTCTATCCGCTCCCAGCTTCCTTGGTTGGTGAAGGCGAACTATTTATGTTGAAGGTTGTTGGAGACTCAATGATTGACCTTGCGATCTGCGATGGCGATTTCGTGGTTATCCGCTCCCAAAAATCTTGCGAAAAGGGCGAGATCGTTGCGGCCATGATCGATGGCGAAGCAACCGTTAAAACTTTCTCCAAAAAAGATGGCCACGTGTGGTTACTTCCGGCAAACGAGAACTACTCGCCTATCGCGGGAGATGCTGCCGAAATCCTTGGCAAAGTAACAGCGGTACTTCGATCAGTTCGTTAATTACTTTCTAGGATTTATATTTAACAAGCACATGGGCGAGCGCACCATCAACTCGCACATGTAGCGCAGTACCTTCTGGCAAGTACTCCTCGCTAATAATTTCACCGTGCTCATGAATTTGGCTAACTAAATCGCCGCGATCATATGGCAGTAAAACTCTAACTTCTTCTCGTGGCCTTGGCAGCGACGTTTCAATTGCCCGTAATAAAGTAGCGATTCCAAAACCGGTATGAACTGAGATTGCATATGCATCTGGTTCCTCGCGAAGTAACTCCATCATCACTTCAGAATCAGCGATATCAGCCTTATTTATCGCGATTATTTCAGGAATTTTATCGCCACCAATTTCGCGGATGACTTCACGTACCGCTTTAATCTGTCCTTTTGGATCTGCGTGTGAGCCATCAACAATATGAACTATTAAATCTGCGCCAGAAACCTCTTCTAAGGTTGATTTAAATGCATCAATTAATTGATGAGGCAGATGTTTAACAAATCCGACAGTGTCGCTGAGGGTATAAATCCGGCCATCGTTAGTTTCAGTCTTTCTTACCGTCGGATCGAGAGTGGCAAAGAGGGCGTTCTGGACCAATACCCCAGCATTTGTTAATCGATTAAGCAACGAAGATTTACCCGCATTTGTATACCCAGCAATCGCGACTGAGGGAATTGAGTTTCTGCGACGTTCTTGGCGTTTGGTATCGCGCGATATTTTCATCTCGCCAATTTCACGATTTAGTTTCGCCATCTTGTCACGAATTCGGCGGCGATCAACTTCTATTTTGGTTTCACCGGGGCCACGCCCACCAATGCCACCTGCTTGGCGCGAAAGTGAATCGCCCCAACCTCGTAGCCGCGGTAGTAAATAACTCATCTGGGCTAGCTCTACTTGGGCTTTACCCTCTTTGCTCTTTGCGTGTTGCGCAAAAATATCAAGAATTAACGCAGTCCGATCTACAACTTTTACTTTAACTTTATCTTCAAGATTTCTCAGTTGTGAAGGACTTAATTCGCCATCACAAATTACAGTATCTGCACCAGAAGAATTAACAACCGCTTTGAGTTCTTGAACTTTTCCCGAACCGATAAAAGTCGCCGAATCTGGTTTATCACGCCGTTGAATTAGCGCTTCTAATACCGTGGACCCAGCAGTCTCAGCTAACGCTTTTAATTCTGCCATTGAGTTTTCAGCATCAACGATGGTGCCTTCGGTCCATACCCCAACCAAAATGACGCGCTCTAGTCGAAGTTGGCGATATTCAGCTTCAGAGATATCGGTAAGTTCGGTAGATAACCCAGCAACCCGGCGAAGTGCCGCTCGGTCACTTAAATCTTGTTGGGTTGATTCAAATTGATCTGGCTTAAATTCAGCTTCATCAAATTCAGCAGTAACTCTTGCATTCTCAGCCAACATCGCTTCGAACTCGTCTTCATTAAAATCTTTAGCCAAGAAATTGTCCCAAATCATGATCTTCTAAGAGCACTGCTGGCCCGCTTAAGGTGGCATTTGAATGGCCATCAATCTCAACAACTAATCGGCCACCTGGTGGGTTTATCACCCATTTAGCCGGCAAATTAGCGCCTTTTTTGATGGTTGCGGCGAGCGCGACCGCACAGGTACCAGTACCGCAAGAGCGAGTTTCGCCGCTACCGCGTTCGTGGACTCGCATCGCAATTTCACCGTTTTCTAGAAATTGTACAAACTCAACATTTACACCTTCTGGGTAAGTTTCTTTTGGGCGAACTACTGGTGGATGTTTTAAATCCCCTACTTCGGAAATATCGTCAACGAAAACGACGGCATGCGGGTTGCCTACGTTGATATTTAAACCGCTCCAAACTTTTCCGTTATTTGCGGCAGTGATCTCGCCCGCTTCTTGCGCAACTTTCCCTAGGTTTACCGAGATATCTCCAGCATCTGGACAGGCTAAATATTTCGCACCGTCTCTAGTGTTGATTGAAAATATTCCAGAAGTTTGGTGTCCCCGATCTACCAAATAGCGAGCCATCACTCGGATGCCATTTCCGCACATTTCAGCAATCGAACCATCCGCATTTCGGTAATCCATAAACCACTTATCAGCGCGTTTAATAATTCGAATCAAGCCATCAGCGCCGATTCCAGTTTCGCGGTTGCAGATTGCTGCGGTTTGTTTTGAAGAAATATTATTCTCATCGTTGGGATCAAAGATCAAGACAAAGTCATTTTCAGTGCCATGTCCGTAGGTACCTATCAGTGAGCTACTCATCTTTGCCAATCGTAGATGAAAGCACGGTTTCCAGCAGGCTAGTAACCGGGGCTGGATTTATCCATTGGATTCGCTCATCCCGTGAGAACCAGGTTTCTTGGCGCCGCGCATATTGCCGAGTGGTTCGTTTCGTTTCTGCCATGGCCTCAATTTCATCCATCTCGGCTTTTGCGAATTTAATAATTTGGGCATAGCCCAGCGCTGCTTGCGCGGTTCGCCCATCTAATAAGCCTTCTTTAATTAAATCGCGTACTTCAGCGACTAGTCCAAGTTCCCACATTCGATCTACCCGGGCATCAATTCGTTCTTGTAATTTTGCCCGGTCAAGAGCTAGTCCAAATTGCTTTGCAAATGGGTATTTTGTACTACCTTCACGCGGCAAATTAGCGGTGTAAGGCTTTCCAGTAATTTCAATAACTTCTAGCGCACGAACAACTCGTCTAACATTCTCTTTTGGAATTGCAAAACCTGCCGCAGGATCTAACTGGCTAAGCCGAGCATGCATGACATCCTCGCCGAGAGTGAGCGCTTCTAGCGCAATTTTTTCGCGCACAATTGGATCAGTATCCGGAAAATTTAGATCATCTAAAATAGCTTTAATATAAAGACCAGTGCCGCCTACGACTACTACTGGAATTTTTGCTTTCAGCAGCTGATCAATTTTTGCTCTAGCTAACTCTTGATACTGCGCAACCGTTGCATCTTGATTAACCGTCAAAATATCGAGCAAATGATGCGGTATACCGTGCCGCTCTTCTAGTGAAAGTTTTGCAGTTCCGATATCCATCCCGTTATAAAGCTGCATTGAATCTGCATTAACGATCTCGCCTTTTATTTCCTTAGCTAGCGCAACTGCTAAATCACTCTTTCCGGTCGCGGTCGCACCACAAATTACAATTAAGGTCATATTAAAAGTTGTACTTTGGCAAAGTAGGAATCCCCAGCATTACACCGGTGCTCTTGGCTTCTGCTACCCGCGCCTGATATGCATCGCCGCCTCGTGAACGTTTAACCTCTTTTGGCAGCCCAGTTGCAGTAACAAAGAAGGCTTTAGCCGCACCAATCTCAACTGTTACTAAATCACCTGGACGTGGCGAATTTGCTGGATCGATATCGAAATGAACCAATCGGAAATCTCTAGAACGGCCACTCATTCGATCTTTGCCACCATCGCGGCGACCTTCATATTCGGAAACTAAGACTTCGGCGTTCTTGCCAATAAGTTCTTGATTTACTGAGAGCGAAATTGCGCTCTGAAATTCATGCAGCCTGGTGTAACGCTCGGCAACAACTGATTCTGGAACTTGGCCAACCATTGTGGCGGCAGGTGTGCCAGGTCGCTTTGAATACTGGAATGTATAGGCAGCTAAGAACCTAGCCTGCGTGCAGATATCTAGCGTTCCTTGGAAATCTGCTTCACTCTCTCCGGGAAATCCGACAATTATGTCGGTCGTAATTGTTGCCGCTGGCATTGCGCTTCTAACTTTTTCGATAATCCCAAGATAACGATCGGTTCGATATGAGCGACGCATCGCTTGCAGAATCGAGTTAGAGCCAGATTGCAATGGCATATGTAAATGTGGCATTACATTCTCGGTTTCCGCCATCGCTGCAATTACATCATCAGTGAAATCTCGGGGATGTGGCGACATAAATCGCACTCGCGCTAATCCATCTACTTTGCCGCACTCTCTTAGTAACTTTGCAAATGCTGTGGGATCATTGAAATCAACGCCGTAAGCATTAACGTTCTGGCCCAATAGCGTAATTTCCGTAACGCCTTGATCTACTAATGTCCGAACTTCTTTCAAAATATCACTTGCTGGCCGATCTTTTTCGCGACCGCGAAGCGCTGGCACAATGCAGAAAGTGCAAGTGTTATTACAACCCACCGAAACTGATACCCAAGCAGAAAATGCCGAGTGACGGCGAGCTGGCAACGTTGACGGGAAATGCTCAAGCGCTTCTAAAATTTCAACTTGCGACTCTTCCTCAATTCGAGCACGTTCTAACAACATCGGTAGCGATCCCACGTTATGGGTTCCAAAAACCACATCTACATAAGGCGCTCGCTCAATAATATTTCCTTGATCTTTCTGAGCTAAGCAACCACCAACAGCGATCTGCATTCCGGGACGCGCTTTTTTATCTGGCGCCAAGAAGCTGAGTTGACCATAAAGTTTGTTATCCGCATTTTCCCGGACCGCGCAAGTATTGAAAACGACTAAATCTGGGTCAATCCCATCTTTAGCTGGCAAATAACCAGCTGCATCTAGCGAACCGGCAATTCGCTCAGAATCATGAACATTCATCTGGCATCCCAGAGTTTGAATTACATAGGTACGAGGCGCGGACATAGCCGCAATCTTATTGCTGGTGCGCTAACGAGGCGAAATATCTAATTCTCGGAGCACCCGATTTATCAGAGAGGAGCCATAACCTTTTCGCATTAAGGCGCTATGGACTCTTCGATAAATAACTTCTGTTTCAAAACGAGATACCGAGCGCAATTTTCGCGTTGCAAATTCAAGGGCATTTTCATATTCGCCCTCCTCATCAATCTCTGCGATTACGATCTCAATCACATCAGATGAAACACCTTTACCTTGTAACTCTGATGCAATAACGCGTTTTGATAATTTCTTCGCACGTTGTCTTGATTCGCTCCAAGCACGGGCAAACTCTTCGTCATTTACCAAACCTTGTTCCTGTAATCGAAAAAGTACTGCGTTAGCAATATCTTCCGGAATACCGCGTTTTTTTAAATGGGCAAAGAGTTCGCCCCTACTCTTTGCACGAGGTCCGAGTGCGATTAACGCAATCGTTTCGGCTAAAGAGTAGGGATCACTCTCGACGGTTTTAGAAGTCAACGTCCGCTGCAGCTTCATCAATCGCTGCTACTAAAGCAGGATCGAATTCAGTCACCGCAAAGTGGGCGCGAATCTTGGTTTCGATATCGTTTGCTAAATCCGGATTATCGATCAAGAATTGACGGGAGTTCTCTTTTCCTTGACCGAGTTGGTCGCCTTCATAGGTATACCAAGCTCCAGATTTCTTAACAATGCCGAGCTCTGCACCTTGATCAAGCAACCCGCCTTCGCGAGAAATACCGTGACCGTAAAGAATATCGAACTCTGCTTGCTTAAATGGTGGCGCCATCTTGTTCTTCACAACTTTGACGCGGGTACGGTTACCAACAGCATCTTGGCCATCTTTTAGAGTTTCAATACGGCGGATATCTAATCGAATTGATGCGTAGAACTTAAGTGCTTTACCGCCAGTAGTAGTTTCTGGTGATCCGAAGAAAACACCAATTTTTTCGCGGAGTTGGTTAATGAAAATTGCCGTTGTCTTAGATTGATGAAGTGCTCCAGTAATTTTTCGAAGCGCTTGCGACATCAAGCGAGCTTGTAAGCCCATATGGCTATCGCCCATCTCGCCTTCGATTTCAGCCCGTGGTACAAGAGCTGCAACCGAGTCAACGACAACAACATCAAGTGCGCCAGAGCGAATCAACATATCCATAATTTCTAAAGCTTGTTCGCCAGTATCTGGTTGTGAAACTAGAAGCGCATCAATATCAACGCCAAGTTTCTTTGCATACTCTGCATCAAATGCGTGCTCTGCATCGATGAATGCGGCGATTCCGCCAGCTCGTTGGGCGTTAGCAATTACATGAAGCGCTAGCGTGGTTTTACCAGATGATTCTGGGCCATAGATTTCAACAACGCGGCCTCGTGGTAAACCACCAATGCCAAGTGCGATATCTAAGGTGACCGAACCGGTCGAGATAACTTCAATTGCGGCGATTGATCGCTCGCTCATCTTCATCACAGCGCCCTTACCAAACTGACGCTCGATTTGGGCAAGTGCTGTATCTAGGGCTTTTTCTTTCTCACTCGAACGACTCGTAGGTTCGTTCGATTCTTTGGCTTCTTTAGCCACGATTTACCTCTTCCTTTTCACTTATCGCTTTTCAAGCGTTGTTTGTCCAGAAGGTACGGAATGCCACTGACGGTTAGGAGCTAGGCCTAACGGAACTGTGGAACCGCTCTGGTTGGGTATGAGTAGGTTACCCGAACATCTGTTCTAATGCTAGATGAGCCACTTAGACACGCCGCGAGTAGATTTAAGGCGTGAACTCCCCTGATGTCATCGTGATTGGCGCTGGCGTAGTTGGCGCATCGTGCGCGCTCGCCTTAACAAATGCTGGGCTACGGGTTCTAATCATTGATCGCGGCCCGGTGGCGAGCGGTACATCTGGAGCTGGTGAAGGAAATATTTTAGTTTCAGATAAAGAGCCAAGTCCAGAATTAACTCTTGCGCTCCGTTCTCGAAATGCTTGGTTTGAAGTAAATGAAGATATCGGTGGCGGCTTCGAATTGGATGGTAAAGGCGGAGTAGTTATATCGCGAAGTGAAACCGGAATTGCTGGCTTAAAGAAATTAGCTAAAGCACAACGTGAAAATGGAATTGATGCCAGGGAAGTTAATGCGGCAGAGTTAAGAAAATTAGAACCACATATCTCACCAACGATTGAGTACGGCGTTTATTACCCACAAGATGCGCAATGTCAACCAATGTTGGCGGCAGCGCAGATGATTCGTGCCGTAAAAAAACGTGGTGGCAAATTCGTACAGGGTGAAAACGTAATTGCAATTAATTCTAAGAATGGCCAATTAACTGGATTAACCACAAATAAGAATACTTATTCATCTCCAATCGTTTTAAATGCAACCGGGACTTGGGCTGGCGATATTGCAAAGTTGGCGGGCTCTTACTTACCGATCGCACCTCGTCGCGGTTTTATTTTGGTAACTGTTCCCGCTCCAGAATTGATATTTCATAAAGTTTACGACGCCGACTATGTTGCAAACATTGCAAGCGGTGAAGCTGATCTCCAATCAAGTGCTGTCGTTGAAGGAACTGCTAGCGGCACGATTTTAATTGGCGCAAGTCGCGAACGAGTTGGATTCAAAAGTGAGTTCGAAATTCCAATTCTCCGTCAACTTGCCCAGCAAGCCATATCAGTATTCCCAATTTTAAAAGAACTCCAATTACTCCGCGCATATCGCGGGTTTAGACCATACGCACCTGATCATTTACCGGTCATCGGCGAAGATGGAAATATTTCAGGGCTATGGCATGCTGCTGGACATGAAGGTGCGGGCATCGTGTTAGCGCCTGCTACTGCAGAGTTAATAACAGCCGAGATACTTGGGAAAACGCCATTTATGGATTTTACGCCATTTTCACCAAAACGTTTTATGAATCAAAATCCAAGTGCAGGTGTTAACGTTGCTAGTTAAACCAAGTGCTTCGATTACTTTTACCTTTAACGACTTGGAAGTTTCCGCAATCCCAGGCCAATCTGTTGGAGCTGCGTTGCTGGCAGCAGGCGATCGTGTCCTACGTGTAACACGTTTTGAAAAGAAACCTCGTGCCATGTTCTGTGGCATTGGCGTTTGTTTTGATTGTTTAGTTGTAATCGATGGCGCACCAAATCAACGTGCCTGTATAACGGAAGTCAAGGCAAAGATGGTTGTTAGAACGCAAGTAGGTGGCGCATGAAACCAGAACCAGCAAGAGTTGTGGTTGTGGGTGGCGGACCTGCTGGTTTGTCGGCTGCACTTAATGCCGCGCTTTCTGGCGCATCAGTCTTATTAATTGATAGCAGCTCCCGTCTTGGTGGTCAATATTGGCGCCACCTCCCTGAGACTTGGTTGGAGCAATCTGAGTTACATCTAGATTTAGATACCGGGCTCTTATTAATTTCAGCAGTTGCTAATCATCCCAAAATTGAAATTTGGAGCGGTGCTGAAATTTGGAGCGCTACCCATGAAGATGGTGCAGCTACTTTGCGCTTGATTACCAATGGTGTCGAAAAAATTATTACAACTAAAGCGCTGGTTTTGGCTACCGGCGCTTACGATCGAACCCTGCCATTTCCTGGCTGGGATATTCCCGGCGTGATGACACCGGGCGGCGCACAATCACTTATAAAAGGCAATGGAATTGCGGTTGGTAAACGGGTTGTCGTTGCTGGGAGTGGACCGTTTCTTTTGCCGGTAGCCGCAGGGCTAGCCCAAGTAGGTTGCGAAGTAATTGAATTGTTAGAGGCAAACTCACCGCTTCGTTGGCTTAAATCTCTTCCTACACTTATCCAGAACTTATCAAAAATAGGCGAAGCCGCACATTACATCGCTATTTTTAATAGGTTTGGGGTTAGACCGAAATTTAATCGCGCTGTGGTTGCAGCCCATGCAAATCAAGATGGTGAATTAGAATCAGTAAGCATTGCAAAAATAGATAGTAACTTTAAAATTAAGAAAATAGAGCGCGTTAAATGCGACGTCGCTGCAATCGGATGGGGATTTACCGCGGACACATCACTTGCTGGTGCACTTTTGCTAAAACAATTAGTTACAAAAGATGAAGGCGTCGCTGTTTTGGTCGATGAAAATCAAGAGAGCTCAATCGCGGGAATCTTTGCCGCCGGTGAAATCACCGGTATTGGGGGCTCTGAACTATCAATTGCTGAAGGTGTGATTGCCGGATTAGCCGCTGCAAAATATATTGGTTGCAAAGCGGAGATCTCAAATAATCATCACAAAACAAGAGCTAAGAAGCAAAAATTTGCGAAAGCGCTAATCTCTTCTTATCCAGTGAAATCTGGATGGCAAAGTTGGCTCACTGATGAAACTATTATCTGCCGTTGCGAAGAAGTAAAATATTCAAAATTAAAGTTTGCAGTAACTGAGCTTGGTGCCACTGATTCACGTACTGCGAAATTACTTTCACGATGTGGAATGGGAATGTGCCAAGGGCGAATCTGTGGCAGATTTGTGGTGGATTTAGTTGCAAATGAGTCTGGGATCTCGCCATCTGATATTTCCGAAAAAGAACGAATTTCGGTCGGTAATCGACCAATCATTACCCCGATTTCAATTGAACTTCTAGCTAACGGCGAATAAGGTTCGGGCATGGCTAATTCAATTAAGAAACCTTGGCATGGCGTATTAACCGCAACCGCAACTCCATTCCGCGCTGATCTATCAATAGATTTTGATAAGTATGCCGAGCACGTTAAGTGGCAGGCAGATAATGGCGTTGACGGTGTTATTCCAAATGGTTCACTTGGTGAGTACCAAGTCTTGTCAGCAGAAGAACGCACTCAAATTGTTAAAGTGGCGCTAGAAGCAGCTCCGGCTGGTTTCCAAGTTATCCCTGGTGTAGCTGCATATGGCGCAACAGAATCACGCCGTTGGACTGAACAAGCTGCTGAAATGGGTGCCAAATCAGTAATGCTGTTGCCACCAAATGCTTACCGCGCTGATGAAGCCGAAGTTATTGCACACTATAAAGAAGTTAATAAAGTTGGTATTCCCATTATTGCTTACAACAATCCATTTGATACCAAGGTTGATTTAACTCCACAACTTGTAGCAAAGATTGCTGACAGTTGTGAAAATGTAGTTGCAATTAAAGAATTTTCCGGCGATGTCCGTCGCGTCTGGCAAATCCATCACCATGCCCCACGAATTGAAATTTTAGTTGGAGCCGATGATGTTCTAGTAGAGCTATCAACTGGTGGCGTTGTTGGTTGGATTGCTGGTTTTCCAAATGCGCTTCCTAAAGAATCAGTGGAACTTTACAATCTTTGCATTGCGGGAAAATATGCGGAAGCTCGTCCAATCTATGCTGCCGTGCATAATCTATTTAATTGGGATAGTCGCAAAGAGTTTATTACTGCGATTAAATTAGCAATGGATGTGGTTGGTCGTTACGGTGGTCCAACTCGGCTTCCGCGATTACCATTGCCAGCTGCTGATTTAGCGCAATGCCAGAAAGACATTGAACAAGCGCTAGCTTTTTACCGAAACCGTAAGTAAATATGGGAAAGAGTTTGCGCACCGTTACAACGGTGGAATCCCATACTGAAGGGATGCCAACTCGGGTAGTTATAAGTGGAATCGAAGAGATTCCAGGTGCGACCATGTTTGAAAAACGGCTCTATTTTATGGAGCATATGGATGAAATTCGACAATGGTTAATGTACGAACCTCGCGGACATTCTGCAATGAGCGGTGCCATACTTCAAAAATCTACCCGACCTGATGCGGATTGGGGCGTGGTCTTCATTGAAGTTTCTGGTTGCTTGCCAATGTGCGGACACGGCACCATCGGAGTGGCCACAGTATTAGTTGAAAAAGGTTTGGTTCCAGTGGTCGAACCCATTACAACTGTCCGACTTGATACTCCTGCCGGATTAGTAATTGTTGATGTGCAAGTAAAGAATGGCAAAGCTGAAAAAGTAACGCTTACAAATGTTCCTTCGTTCTCATATCAATTAGATCAAGTTGTCGAAGTTCCTGGATATGGAAAAATTAAATATGACATCGCTTTCGGTGGAAATTTCTACGCAATAATTCCGATTGATCGAATTGGAATTGAATATAAACGCGAGAATGGCCAACTATTTTTAAATGCAGGTTTGGCAATTTCAAATGCAATCAACGAGCAAAATCGCCCAGTTCACCCGGAGAATCCGGATATTGCAATCTGTCACCACATAGATTTCATTGCACCTGGCGCAAACTCATTACATTGGAAGAATGCGATGGCAATTCACCCTGGGTGGTTTGATCGCTCCCCTTGTGGTACTGGTACCAGCGCGCGACTTGCACAGATGGTCGCTCGCGGTGAATTTAAAGATGGCGATGTATTGATTAATGAATCTTGGATTGGTTCGCAATTTGAAGGCCGGGTTAAAGAACATGTAACTGTTGCTGGCTTGCCCGCAATTGTGCCAACTATTACTGGTCGCGCCTGGGTTATGGGCGAAGCTACTTGGACGTTAGATCCAAGTGATCCATTCCCAGCAGGTTTTCTAGTTTAAGTTTTATTTCAGTTCGGTAGGCAACAACTCAGTTGGCATATTTTGAAATACAACTGGCCTACGGAATCTTTTTATACTATCGGCGCCAACTGATGTGAAAAGTGAGTTTGTACTTGCAGGATATGGTCCGCCGTGATGCATCGCCCAAGTAACTGCAACTCCGGTTGGCCAGCTATTCCAAATTACTCGACCACTAATTCGAACTAAAATATCAAGCAATCCGAGTGAAATAATTTTGTCACTAGCCTCGCCATGGATTCCAGAAGCTAGCGTGCCGTGGAATGCGTTTGCAATTGCAAGCGCCTCATCGTTGCTCTGACAATTAACTACTACTGCAGTTGGGCCAAATACTTCTTTTAAAGTAACTTCTTGGTTTGCCAATAAATCTGCTCCGGAGATTTCAAAAATAGTAATAGGTTCGATTGCATCACTAGTGGCAACTCCTTGCGCCAATAATTTAACAAATGGCAAGCCAGCATAAGCGCTTCGATTTAGATCGTGCGCTGCTCGAATTTTTTCATTTAGCATCGCATGGGTTGCAACATTTGGTACAAGATTTACGATCTCATTGCGAACTAAATCGCCGTTTACCAAGATTAGATAACCAGGTTTAGTGCAAAATTGCCCCGCTCCTAAATTTACTGAATCTAAAAATCCTTGCGCAATGGTTGTCGCATTTTTGGCGGAAGCTTCTTCGGTAACAAAAATTGGATTAAGACCTCCCAATTCGCCATAAAAAGGAATCGGATCTTTTCTTGATTGGGCAATATCAAATAGCGCTCGGCCTCCCGGAGTCGAGCCAGTAAAAGCAACGGCGCTAACATCTTTATGCTTCACAAATTCCACACCAGCTTCAAAATCCTCAACCAGATTAAATAAACCTTCAGGGGCTGAAAGAGATTTAGCTGCGGCTTGCATTAATGCAAAAACTTTTCTAGATGTTTCTATGTGGCCAGGATGAGCTTTAATAATTACCGGACAGCCCGCAGCAATTGCAGCAGCAGTATCGCAACCACCTACCCCAAAAGCGAATGGAAAATTACTGGCACCAAAAATGCCGACAATTCCAAGTGGTACGGTGGTTTTGCGAAGTTCAGGTCGAGGTGGTTGCAACGTTGGGTCTGCGCTATCAATTACCGTTCCTAAGTAATCACCTTTTTTTAATACTGCAGCCATGTGGCGCCACTGTCCCGACATTCGACCAACTTCGCCAGTCAAACGCACTTCTGTTAAATTTGTTTCGCTTCCTGCAAGTGGAATTAATTCTGATGCTGCGCCATCTAATTTGTGAGCAATTGCTTCTAGGAGCGCAATTATTTGGAAGGCATCCCACTTGCGAAAACTTTCGCGCGCCGTGACGGCCTTGGCCATAACAGAATTCAAATCTTGCATTTAAGAGCGCCTTTCGATTAGTTAAATCCTAATAGGTTAAATCAGGTGCTTTGGCACATCTGGATTATGGCGACAGATTGCTCGCCAAATATCACCAGGTTCAGTCCCAATTGCTAATGCTTCCTCAACGGTATGACCACCTAATTCTGCGTGCACAATATCTTTTGCGTAAGAAGGAGCCCATTCGTCACCGAGAAACTCCGCCATACGACGCCGCAATTCCGTATTACGCATTTAAAAGTAGCTTGCTTAAGAGAGAGCGCGAATTAATCGATCAGCTTGCAACTTTGAATGTTCTTGGGAAAGCGGCGCAGTAACTTGGCCAAGTAACCAGCGCACAATCATGCCAACGCCGATAGCATCAGATGCAAAAATCTCGGCAAGGTGTCTATAAATTCGAACCCATAAATCATGTTCTCGAGAAGAGAGCGCTATTGCGATTGCAGCTGGATCGTGTTCGAGAGCAGAGCGGAGCGCTCCATGTGTAGATATTTCTCTTGAAATGAAATAGAGAGATTCGGCACGGGAGCCAGAAACTTTGGCGAGCGCGGCAATTCGATCAACTTCTGATTCTAGAAGCGCAATAAAAACTTCGTTCTTATCTCGAAAATGGTTATATAAAGATGCCCTAGAAACTTGGGCACGATCTGCAATTTCAATCATGTTTGTATGATGTAATCCAAAATCATTAACTAAAGATTGTGCTGCTTCCAAGATTGCACTTCGAGTACGTCTATGTATGCCGCTCTGGTGTTGATAGGTAGCGCGAAATATTGGTTCTGCCACAATTGTACTTACGCTGCGTTGACATCTGAAAGTTCAGCTTCAGATGTTGGAACGACGGTAAGTACTGGGGTCTCGTGACGTTTCACCAATTCGATGACGTCCGTAAGTACTGAGGAAAGTGAGAGGTTGAGGGCGGTACAGATTGCATTTAATAACTCTGATGATGCTTCTTTTTGACCACGTTCAACTTCAGATAAATAACCGAGCGAAACTCGAGCATCTGATGCGACAGCCCGAAGGGTTCGACCTTGTTCTACCCGAGCAGCACGAAGTGATTGACCGATATGGGTTCGCATTAATTCCATAACCGCTCCTTTCACTCGTTACTTTTTCTTGGCCAAGTTAGTCGAGCTAAGAATACGCTCAAATGCGCCAAGCGCGCTTTCTACCGCGCCGAACCGCACAATTTCCCGCTTTCCAGCGATTGATAATTCAATTCCTTGGGCGATTTTCGGTCCAGCGATTGCAATCCAAACCGTTCCTGCCGGCACGCCATCAGCAGCTCCTGGGCCAGCAACACCGGTACTTGAAATTGCCCAAGTACTTTTAGTGCGCTTCTGGATTGCGAGCGCCATCGCAACTGCAATCGCCTCTGAGACAACGCCAACTTTTTTAATATCAGCAGCAGTAATCCCAAGTTCATCTTTTTTCATTTGATTTGAATAGGAAATTACCCCACCTAAGAAAACTTCTGAAGATCCTGGAACCCCCGTAATTGCTCCGCCAATTAGCCCCCCGGTAATAGATTCGGCAGTAGAAATCGTTTCCCCACGGAGGGTTAGTGTTTTAACTATAGTTTCAGATAATTTTTGGATTGGGCTATTCATTACTTTGAGATCGCTTTTCTTAGGTAGTCAATCCCGGTCACAAGAGTCAAAATCAAAGCTACTCCTAAAAAAATGTCGCGTGGCAAAAATAGAAATGAAGGTAACGGCAAAATGTAAAAGCCGACTGAGAAATTCTGCGTCAGCGTTTTAATTTTGCCACCACGACTTGCTGGAATCACGCCACGCTTAATTACAACTAGCCGGAGTAATGTAACTAATAATTCTCTACTTAGTATGAAAATCGTAATCCACCAGGGCATATCACCAAGAATTGAAAGTCCAATGAGCGCGGTACCAATCACTGCTTTATCTGCAATTGGATCTAGAAAAGTTCCAAGTGGTGTTACTTGATTACGACTTCGAGCTAGTTTCCCATCAAGAGTATCGGTCATCCCAACGATGAAAAAAAGCGTCCAAGCAATAATTCGCCAAGTTGAGTCATCGCCACCATTTTTAAAGAGTGCATAAACGCAAAATGGCAACGCTAAAATTCTAATTATGGTTAGTAAATTTGGTAAGTTGAAATTTCTCATAGTGGTTGCGCTACCAAATCTGCACCTGCAGTTTCAGTAACGACTGCATCAACATAATCGCCAACTTTATAACCAGCGGTAGGACGCCCTGGAGATGTAATGAAGGTCGAAGTATCTACCTCCGGACCCTGGTGTTCGGCTCGTCCCTCTTGTGCCGCTTCATCTTCTATCAATACGCGCACCCGCTCGCCTATCCGAGCTTCCGCACGTTCATAGGTTAACGCTTCGGTAAGCGTTGCCAATTCGGAAACCCGTTCATTAATTAGATCTTGATCAACTTTATTTTCCAACGTTAGCGCTTCGGTGCCATCTTCATCGGAATATCCGAATATTCCGATCGCATCCAATCTAGATTCGATTATAAAACTCTTGAGTTCCTCGTACTCGGCTTCGGTTTCGCCGGGGAACCCAACGATAAAGTTAGATCGAATTCCGGCTGCTGGTGAGAGGGCACGGATTTGCGACAATAAAAGTAAGAACTTTTCGGAGTCGCCAAAGCGCCGCATTCTTCGTAGCAAAGCTCCGCTTGCGTGTTGAAATGAGATGTCAAAGTAAGGCAGCACTTTTTCCGTCGACACCATCGCTTGTAAGAGCGTCGGTCTAATTTCGGCGGGTTGTAAATACGAGAGTCGGATCCGTTCGATTCCATCAATCTTGGAGAGTTCTGGCAACATTGCTTCCATCAACTTCAAATCACCAAAGTCTTTACCGTAGGAAGTCGTATTTTCTGAGACTAAAAATATTTCACTAACGCCATTAGCCGCTAACCATTTAGCTTCTTCGATAATCTCGGTAGGTGGTCTGGAGACAAATGAACCGCGAAATTGCGGAATCGCACAAAATGTACAACGCCGGTCGCAACCAGAAGCGATTTTTAGCGATGCAATTGGCGCGTTATCTAACCGTTTTCTAATTAACCTAGCGCCTTGGCCAAATTTAGATTTAGTAGCTTCATTAACGCTTTGTCGATTGATCGGTGAAATCGGGAGAATAGTTCGCCGATCTCGCGGGATGTGTACATCAATTGAGCCACCGCTAAGAATTGTATTTAGTCGTTTAGAAATATCTTGATAATCATCGAATCCTAGAATTGCATCCGCTTCGGGAAGCGCTGCAGCCAACTCAGTTCCATAACGTTCCGCCATGCAACCTACTGCGACCACAGCCCTAACTTTGCCGTCAGCCTTAAGTGAATGGGCTTGCATTAACGCATCAATTGAATCCTTTTTTGCACTTTCAATAAAACCACAAGTATTGACTAATGCGATATCAGCGTTTGCGGCATCATCAACCAAGGTCCAGCCATCCGCAGCTAATCTGCCAGCAAGCTCTTCGGAATCCACATCATTTCTGGCGCAGCCTAAAGTTACGAGCGCAACGGTACGAGTGGTCATTTGGCGAATAGTACTTGTAAAGCGAGAAGTAATTGTGGCGAAACTAAGGATTAGCCTTGGGTCGAGCCAGTTGGAGTGAATTGCATCCGCACAACTTCACCTACCGCGCCAGTTACGCCTAAATCTGCACCATTTAGATTTACATTAATCGCTCCAGCATTTCCGATTACAACATATAAGGATTGATTATCTGTAAAAACTTGGGATTCACCTTTGGAAATGCGGCCACTATAAATCTGGTTATTTGAACTGTCAAAAATACCAATCCAAGAAACGCCATTAACTCCGGTCAAAATTAAATTTACGCCACTTACTTTTGTGGCAACTGCAGGATCTTTCGTTTCTGGTGCAGTTGCGCTAAGAGCAAGTGGTTTAACACTCTCATTGGAATTATTTATTACAACTACAAATTGCACAGAAGCCACAACTACGACAATTGATGCAGCAATTCCAGAAAGCGCTTTCCAAGAAATTGGTTTCTTTTCACGAGGTGGTCTTGCTGCGCTATTTTCAACTAGCAAATCCATCATTGGCCGTTCTTCCGGTGCAAAAGATTCAGTAAATTCTGATAATAGTTGAGTGCCATCTATCTCAAGAATTCTGGCAATTGCTCGAATATGACCGCGAGCATAAGTGTCGCCGCCGCAATTAATAAAATTATCATTTTCTAACTCTTTGATGAGCGCCGCACGGATCCGAGTACGCGCTGCAAGTTCTTCCACGGATAATCCCGCTGCAGTACGTGCACTCTTAAGTGCGGAACCTAATGACATTTTCAATAACCTTCACGATCGGGGAAGAGCAAGGCTACGGGCATTACCAGGTCTGAATCAACCTCGATCGGTGAATATTAGGTGAATGGAGCGAAAATCACCCCTGCAATACTGCCAACACTCCCGCGAGGTCTTCGGGTTTTACTAAGACGGTCCGAGCCTTCGATCCTTCGGATGGCCCAACAATTCCACGGCTCTCCATCAAATCCATTAGCCGTCCTGCTTTAGCAAAACCAATTCTCAACTTACGTTGCAACATTGAAGTCGAACCAAATTGCGTTCCAATCACTAACTCAACCGCTTGCAATAACAGATCCATATCATCGCCAATGTCATCTTCAATTACCGCTCTAGTTCGGACCGGCGCAAGAATATCTTCGCGGTAAACCGGAGCGAGTTGGGCTTTAACGTGATTAACAACCGCTTCAATTTCACGTTCCGAAACGTAAGCTCCTTGGATCCGCAGCGCTTTGCTAGCGCCCATTGGCAGGAATAAGCCGTCGCCTTGTCCCACTAATTTCTCGGCACCAGGTGTATCTAAAATAACTCGAGAGTCAGCCAAGCTACTAGTTGCAAACGAAAGTCTAGAAGGTACGTTTGCTTTAATTAATCCAGTAACAATATCAACGCTAGGACGTTGGGTTGCAATTACTAAATGAATTCCAGCCGCGCGAGCTAATTGCGTGATGCGAACAATGCAATCTTCAACATCGCGCGCTGCCACCATCATTAAATCTGCTAACTCATCAATTACGACGAGAAGATATGGATAAGGTTGTAGCGGACCTTCTGAGGAATTGGAATTTGTTAACTTTCCAGTTCGAACCGCTTTATTAAAATCATCAATATGGCGGAAACCATAAGTTGAGAGATCGTCATAACGCAGATCCATTTCGCGAACAACCCAAGCTAACGACTCTGCTGCTTTTTTCGGGTTTGTGATGATTGGTGCAATTAAATGTGGCACGCCATCATATGCAGTGAGCTCGACTCGCTTTGGATCAATCAAAATCATTCGAACATCATTTGGAGTTGAGCGCATTAATATTGAAGTCACAAGTGAGTTAATCATTGAAGATTTGCCAGCACCGGTAGCACCCGCCACCAATAAGTGCGGCATTTTTGCTAAATTTGCACAGATAAATGCGCCTTCAACATCTTTACCAAGCGCAACTAACATTGGATGATGATCGTTTCCAGCAACACCAGAGCGTAATACATCACCGAGCGAAACTATTTCGCGATCAGTATTAGGAATTTCAATTCCGACCGCAGATTTTCCAGGTATTGGCGAGAGGATTCGCACATCACTACTTGCTACGGCATAGGAAATATTTTTACCAAGCGCCGTAATAGCTTCAACTTTAACGCCGGAACCTAGTTCTACTTCATAACGTGTCACAGTCGGCCCACGCATAAAACCAGTTACTTCTGCATCAATATCGAACTGTTTGAAAACTTCTGTTAACGCAGCAACAATCACATCATTGGCTTTACTTTTAGTTTTTGAAGCTGGGCCAGCTCGTAACAAATCCATAGATGGCAGTTCGTAAGTATCATCTGAAGCGAGCACCATCTGTACTGGACGTAACGGTTTTGTTGGAGTTGGCAGCGGATTACCATCTGCGGTTCCAGAAGCTACTGGAATTTCAACCGTGAATTCTTCGTCAAAGCTCTCTTCATCTAACTCGGAATCTTCCTCTGAATCTTCGTCGTAGTCGCCATGATCAAGATGTTGCACCACTAATGGCGATTCAAAAGGTGGTGATTCTGAGATTTCGAATTCTTCAATTTTACGCTCGCGCCGATCAGCAACCGCGCTACCAACTTTAGAACTTGCGCCACTAAATAATCGTTTTATTAACGCAAAAACTTCGGAGACTGGCGTTGCAGTTACTACCAACAACCCAAAACCTAAAAATAAGAAAAGGATAAAGGTTGTTAACGTCGAAGATATAACTACATACTTCAATGGAGTTGAAACTCCATAACCAATCCAACCGCCACCGTGGCGCATCGCGGTCGCCCCAGTTCCAGTTGAACCATTAAATATATGGGCTAACGCTGCGCTTGAGAAAATTAGTAATAACGAGCCAATTGTTATCCGGCCATTAGCTGCTTTATCTGTTGGGTTTCTAAATAATCTAAAAGCAAAATAACAAAGTGCTAATGGTGTTGCCATCGCAAGTCGCCCAACGCCACCGTAAAAGAATGAGTGCATGGCGCGACCAAAGAAATTATCTAGATGCCACCAGGTTGTTGCCGCTGCCAGAACGCCAGCAATAAAAAGTAGAAGGGCCAAACCATCGCGCTGGTGGGCTGGATCTAAATCTTTAACACCTCTGGAAACAAATCTAATTACTGCACCAAGTGCGTTAGCGATGGCCCGCCAAATAGCAGATAAGGCGCGAGCAATCCCGCCTAAGAACCCACTTGATTTAGTACTTTTCTTTTTAGCCATAAGCGTTAATCGTATTAGAAAGCGAAATCCTAAGCAGTCTGGCTCGCCGTCATACTTCTATAACAACAGGAACAATCATCGGACGTCGGCGATGTTCTCCGCCTACCCAACTGCCAACTGTTTTTCGCATTATTTGTGAAAGTTGGTGCGTGCCGTTAATTCCTTCCGCAACTGCAGCAGCGAGAGCTTTCTCAATTCTAGATTTCACTTCATCAAATAGCGCGGTATCTTCAGCAAAACCGCGCGCATGAATATCAGGTCCAGCAACAATTTTTCCAGTTTGAGAATCGATTACCACAATTACCGAGATGAATCCTTCTTCACCCAATATTCGTCTATCTTTTAGCGAGCTTTCGGTAATGTCACCGATGCTCTGGCCATCAACATAAACAAATCCACAAGGTACCGAACCAACAACCGAAACTTTATGATCAACCATGTCAATTACAATGCCATTTTCTACAATCACCGTATTTTTTCGGGCAACTCCAGTTTGAATCGCAAGTTCGGCATTAGCTCGCATATGTCGCCATTCGCCGTGGATTGGCATGACATGTTTTGGCTTAACAATGTTGTAGCAATATAACAACTCCCCTGCGGCGGCATGTCCAGATACGTGAACTAGCGCATTCGCTTTATGCACAACGCGAGCACCGAATCGCGTTAGCTCGTTTATTACGCGATAAACCGGATTTTCATTTCCAGGAATCAAGGATGAAGCTAAAACAACGGTGTCACCTTCACCAACTCGAATTTGGTGATCACCATTTGCCATTCTTGATAACGCCGCTAACGGTTCGCCTTGGGAGCCAGTGCAAATTAATACCAAGTTATCGCCGTGGTTATCCATCTCTTTTTCATCGATAAGAACTCCGCTAGGAATCGTTAAGTAACCCATCTCCGCGGCTAAATTCATATTGCGAACCATCGAGCGACCCATAAATATAACTTTGCGCTTATGTGATTCGGCAGTATTAATTATCTGTTGAATCCGATGAACGTGTGATGCAAATGATGCAACCACAACCCGACGGCGCGTGCTTCTAAAGACGCGATCGAGCGCTGGCATAATTTCGCGTTCGGAAGTAGTGAAGCCAGGAATATCAGCATTTGTCGAGTCGACCATAAAAAGATCAACACCATCTGCGCCTAATCGCGCGAATGTTGCGAGATCAGTAATGCGACCATCGAGCGGTAATTGATCCATTTTGAAATCGCCAGTATGTAAAATCGTTCCAGCTTTCGTAGTAATTGCAACCGCAAGTGCATCCGGGATTGAGTGGTTTACTGCAACATATTCCATCGAGAACGGACCAATTTTCTCACGCATGCCGGCTTTGACTTCACGAGTAATAGCAGTGATTCGATGTTCTTTTAGCTTTGCTTTAATAAATGCGACCGTTAGCGCTGTTCCAATAACTGGAATATCGCCACGTTCGCGCAGTAAGTATGGAACTGCACCAATATGGTCTTCGTGGCCGTGCGTTAAGAAGATCGCCTCAATATCATTTAAGCGTTCTCTTATATAAGAAAAATCCGGCAGAATTAAATCAATCCCGGGTTGGTTCTCTTCTGGAAACAAAACGCCGCAGTCGACAACTAATAACTTGCCTTCGGATTCAAATACCGTCATGTTCCGGCCAATTTCGCCGAGTCCACCAAGCGCAACTATTCGAAGCCCGCCAGCAACTAACTTTGTTGGTAAACCTAAATCTGGGTGGGGATGATTCAAACTTTAACGCCTCCGAGTTTTAAATCCTCACGAAGTTGCTCAATTTGTGACGCAGTTGCGTTTACAAGTGGAAGTCTTACAACTCCGCCAGGGAGTCCCATCAGTGTCATAGCTGCCTTCGTGAGAATCGCACCTTGCGTGCGGAAAGTCCCGGTATAAACCGGAAGCAGCTGTTGATGTATCTCAGTAGCGCGGTGCGCATTTCCGCTAAACCAAGAATCTAACATTTCGCGCAATTCTTTTCCAACAGTATGGCCACAGACTGATACAAAACCGACAGCTCCGACCGAAAGTAAAGGTAGATTTAAAATATCGTCGCCAGAATAGACTGGAATTCCAGATCTTTTGATTACCCAAGATGTTGAAGCTACATCACCTTTTGCATCTTTCAACGCTGCGATTCTTGGGTGTTCTGCCAACTTAACAATTGTGTCTGGTTCAATTTGAATCCCAGTTCGACCTGGAATGTCATACATCATTACTGGCAAATCGGTCGCATCTGCCATCGCTTTAAAGTGCGCTTCAATGCCGGCTTGTGGTGGTTTGTTGTAATAAGGAGTTACTACTAATAAGCCATCAGCGCCAGCATCGGCAGCCCATTTTGCTTGTTCTACTGAATGCGAAGTTTCATTGTTTCCAGCGCCAGCAATTACTTTTGCTTTCCCTGCTACCGCTTTTTTAACAACCTTAATTATTTCAAGTTTCTCATCATCACTAGTCGTTGGCGCTTCACCAGTTGTGCCGTTCACAACGATGCCATCATGCCCAGTGCTGATTAGGTGGTTAGCTAATTTTTCCACACCAGCCCAATCAATTGAGAGATCAGGTTTAAATGGCGTAACCATTGCGGTAAGCAATCGACCAAATGGTGGGGTAATCAACATGCCCTAAGGCTACCGCTTTTAGGGTGCAATTCTCCCAGACTTTTCAAAGGCTCCGTATGTGAGCGGCATAAGTTCTGCAAAATGTCGCTCCATTTTCTCGGCAACCATCTCAATTTCTCGTTGTGGGTAGCTTGGAAAATGTGAGCCTTCTCGACTGGTACGAAGCGATAAAAAATTCATAAGTGCGCGAGCATTCATAGTTACATACATAGATGAGTAAAGCGCAACCGGTAAAACTGCTCGTGCAACTTCGCGCGCTACGCCCGCTTCTAACATTTTTTGGTAATTGCTATATGAAAGTAGATAACTCTCTTTCATTGCTTTCACTGTAATTTCATATTGCTCTGCGGTGCCATCAACAAATGTATACGCGCCAGTTTTGCCTACTTGTACAAGTTTGCGTTCTTTTGATGGCAGATAAAAGACTGGACTTAGCTCGCGATATCGGCCACTCTCTTCGTTATAAGAAGCGATTCGGTGGCGCATAAATTCACGGAAAACAAAGATTGGCGCAGAGATAAAAAATGTCATTGAGGTATGTTCAAAGGGCGAACCATGTCGCTCTCGCGCCAAATAATTAATTAATCCGGCAGATTTTGAAGGGTCCTGATTAATTTCATCTAACGAATTTTCACCCGCAGTTGAGACACGGGCCGCCCAAATTACATCAGCATCACTTGCACTTGCTTTTACTAATTCAACGGTGACATCGTCACGGAAGATCGCTGCTTTATCGCTATTTTCACTCACGAGCGTGACCCTATCGAGAGCGATGTACGGATACCGTGATTGATAAGGCAGAATAACCCGCGTGTCATTATCTAAAGCGCAGGTTTTCCGAGACTCAATGAGCGTTGCGCTACCGGTTGGGACTTATGGCATTGCATTCGGTGCCGCTGCGGTTGCAAATGGCTTCTCTGTGATTCAAGCTTCACTTTTTTCAATATTACTTTTCTCTGGCGCATCACAGTTTGCAGTTGTCGGCGTCATGGGCGCGGGCGGGAGTGCGTTGAGTGCGATCACTACGGGATCCCTACTTGGATTTCGCAATGGACTTTATTCAATGCGGATGAAGCCAGTGTTAAATGTGCATGGCTTTAAGAAATTATTGGCAGCACAGATAACCATTGATGAATCAACCGGTGTTGCAATTTCCCAAGAACCACGCGGTGAAGCGGCAATGCGGTATGGATTTTGGGCAACTGGAATTGGGGTATTTGTATTTTGGAATCTATTTACGCTGCTAGGTGCTTTTGGAGCTCAAGCCCTCGGTAATCCTTCTGCATGGGGCTTGGATGCTGCAGTGCCTGCCGCTTTCTTAGGATTAGTTTGGCCACGGCTAATCAATAAGCAAAGTAAATTGATTGCTATTTGCGCAGTAGCGATGGCGCTAATACTTACTCCAGTTGCACCAGCTGGCGTTCCAATTATCGCAACAGTTTTACTTGCAATTCTCTTTGGCTGGAAACCAAAAGCATGAGCGCAATGTGGGTAGCAACTTTAGTATCAAGTTTGATTTGTTATATTTTAAAATACCTTGGCTATGCAATTCCAGAATCATTTTTAGCTAATCCCCGAGTCCAACGAATTAACACCTTGATCCCAATTGTTTTGCTTTCGGCCTTAGTTGGCGTCCAAGCAATCACAAATAAATCTGAAATTGTCTTTGACCAACGGATTGCAGGCGTTGCAGTTGCGGCAATCGCCCTTAAATTTAAGGCACCTTTTCCAGTAGTTATATTCTCGGCTGCGATCACTTCTGCAGCGATTTATAACTGGCTTTAAATAATTTTTAGCGCCTCAAGCTTTGCTTTTAAATCAATATCGGATGGCTCAGTCATGTGAGTTCCATCGGGAAATATAATGACTGGGATAGATCGCATTCCACCATTGATTTCAATAACTTTAGCGGCAGCTGCTTCATCGGCTTCAATATCAATGTAATTACACACAACTTCTAATGAGTCAAGCAAACGTTTCGAACGACGGCAATCTCCGCACCAGTCAGCGCTATACATCGTGATCATATTTTTCCTATCTATTCTAAATCGAGAAACTTCTCGAGGCCAAAGGTTAAACCTGGGTGTGATCCAACTTTGCGGATTCCTAATAGTACCCCAGGCATAAAACCAGTTCGATCTATCGAATCATGTCGAATCGAAAGGGTTTCACCTTGGTCTCCAAGTACCACTTCTTGATGCGCAACTAAACCACGTAACCGAACTGAATGGATTGCCACATCGCCGACTTTTGCACCTCGTGCACCAGGAAGTGCAGATGTGGTTGCATCTGGCATCGGTGGCCGATTTGCAACTTTGCGCGCATCAGTAATTAATTCCGCAGTTCTAGTTGCGGTTCCACTTGGCGCATCTGCCTTATTTGGGTGATGCAGTTCAATGATCTCAACCGATTCAAAATGTTTAGCTGCTTGCGCCGCAAATTGCATCATTAAGACTGCGCCAAGTCCAAAATTTGGCGCGATAAGCGCGCCAACTTTAGGATTATTTGCTAATAGCTCTTTTACTTTTGCAAGTTTTGCACTATCAAAACCAGTAGTACCGACTACAACGTTGATCCCATTATTGATTGCGAATTCAAGATTAGCCATTACTGAATCCGGATGCGTGAAATCGACTACAACTTCAGCGCCGCTCTTTTTTAAAGTTTCGATTGAGTCACCAAGATCCAGCGCTGCAACTAGTTCTAAATCAGTAGCTGCAGTTATTGTGGCAACGGTTTGCGTGCCCATCTTTCCGTTTGCACCGAGTACGCCAACTCTTATCATCGGATTGCCTTTTCAAATATTGAGCCGCTCTTATACGGTCCCACTACGGCAAGGGTAGGACTTTTGGTCAAGTACTCGCTGGCAACGGCGCGAATTTGTGCGCCGGATACGCTGGAAACTTCTTTTAAAATCTGATCGAAGCCTAGATTTTCGCCATAAACCAACTCAGCTTTCCCAATCCGGCTCATCCGAGAGCCAGTATCTTCTTGACTCAAAACTAAACTTCCGCGAACTGCACCTTGCGCTCTAGCTAACTCTTCATGAGTTAGACCGTTATCTGCTACATCGTGCAAAACATCTCGAATAATTTTCACAACTTCGGTGGCTTTATTTGGATTACATCCTGCATAAAAACCAATGACACCTGAGCCAGCAAATTGCTGTGCGTATGAATAAACTGAATATGCCAAGCCACGTTTTTCCCGAATTTCTTGAAATAACCGAGATGACATTCCGCCACCTAAGGCTGCCGATAAAACTCCCATTGTGAATCGACGGCTATCGTCGCGAGCTACCCCGGCCATGCCCATAAATAAATGGGCTTGCTCAGTTTTGCGATTTAATACGCCAACATTCCCACCTTTTGGCGATTTAACTTTTGTATTACTGCGCAAGTTGTAATTAGATTTTGGAACGCTTAAAAAATCATCTCTAGATATTGCTTTTTCAACAAGTTCTACAACTTTCTTATGTTTCAAGTTACCAGCTACCGCAATGACTAAATCACTCGGCAGATAGCGCTTTTTGTAATAATTAAAGACGGAATTTCGCGACATTCCTTTGATTGAATCAACAGTTCCCAAAATTGGTCGGCCAAGTTGGGTGTCACCATAATAAGTTTCGGCAAAAAGATCATGGATTAAATCACTCGGATCATCATCTCGCATTGATATTTCTTCCAAGACTACATTTCGTTCAGCATCGACATCTTCGGCCTTAACTAGAGATGAAGTAATCAAATCTGAAATTACATCGATCGCAAGTGGTAAATCGGTATCAATCACCCGAGCATAAAAACAGGTGTACTCCTTGCTGGTAAAGGCATTCATCTCGCCACCGACCGATTCAATCGCAGAGGAGATATCCATCGCGCTTCTAGTTTTCGTTGATTTGAATAATAAATGCTCAAGAAAATGTGAAGCTCCCGCGACAGATGGTGCTTCATCGCGAGAGCCAACATTTACCCAAATACCAAAAGCTGCGCTTCGTACTCCCGCAACTTCTTCAGTGACAATACGTAAGCCGCTCGGAAGAACGGTTTTGCGTACGGTCATATTATGAAACGTTATTCAGCTTATGCTTCGGCAGCGTCATCAAGTACTGGTATTAACGAAAGTTTGCCTTTAGGGTCAATCTCGCCAATTTCAACATGTACTTTATCGCCGACGTTCATTACATCTTCCAAGTTTTCAATGCGCTTTCCGCCATGCATCTTGCGAATTTGCGAGATGTGTAGCAAGCCATCTTTACCTGGGAGCAATGAAACAAATGCGCCGAATGCAGCTAACTTCACGATAGTTCCGTTGAAGCGTTCGCCAACTTCAGGCATTTTTGGATCTGCGATACCGATAATTTGGGCACGTGCAGCTTCAGCTGCAGTTCCATCGGTTGCACCGATATAAATAGTGCCATCATCTTCAATGCTGATTTCAGCGCCAGTATCTTCTTGAATCTGCTTGATGACTTTACCCTTTGGACCAATCACTGCACCGATTTGATCTACTGGAATCTGGATAGTGATGATGCGTGGTGCTAACGGATTAATTTCATCCGGTGCATCAATCGCTTCATTCATTACATCGAGAATATGGAGCCGAGCTTCCTTGGCCTGGTGCAACGCACCTGCAAGAACGCTTGCCGGAATACCATCTAATTTAGTATCAAGTTGTAGCGCAGTAACGAAATCTTTAGTACCAGCAACTTTGAAATCCATATCGCCGAATGCATCTTCTGCACCCAAGATATCGGTAAGTGCTACGTACTCAATTTTTCCATCTACATCGTCCGAAATCAGACCCATTGCGATACCGGCCACTGGTGCACGAAGTGGCACACCTGCGTTAAGTAGCGACATGGTTGATGCGCAAACTGAACCCATGGATGTTGATCCATTTGATCCAAGCGCCTCTGATACTTGACGAATTGCGTAAGGGAAATCTGATCGTGAAGGTAGAACTGGAAGTAACGCACGTTCTGCAAGCGCACCGTGTCCAATTTCGCGACGCTTTGGTGAACCAACGCGGCCAGTTTCGCCCACTGAATATGGTGGGAAATTGTAGTTATGCATGTAACGCTTATGGTTTTCTGGATTCAACGTATCTAACTGTTGTTCCATCTTAAGCATGTTAAGTGTTGTGATTCCAAGAATTTGAGTTTCGCCACGTTCGAAGAGAGCGGAACCGTGAACTCGAGGGATCACTTCAACTTCTGCTGTTAACGCGCGAATATCGCGAAGACCTCGGCCATCGATACGGACCTTGTCACGAAGTACTCGTTGGCGAACCAACTTCTTTGTCACTGATCGAATTGCAGCAGGAATTTCTTTTTCGCGACCTTCAAAATCAGAAGTTAACTTCTCCTTTACAGAAGCAGTAATCTCATCAATCTTGGTTTCGCGATCTTGTTTCTGCACGATAGTTAGCGCTTTAGTTAAATCAGCCTTAGCTAATTTTTCAACAGCGGCAAAAACATCATCTTGGTAATCCAAGAAGACTGGAAATTCGCCAGTTGGCTTTGCAGCAACTTTTGCTAATTTAGATTGGGCTTCGCAAAGTATGCGAATGAATGGCTTTGCAGCTTCTAAACCTTGGGAAACGATTTCTTCAGTTGGGGCTTTCGCACCAGCAGCGATTAAATCTATTGTCTTAGTTGTGGCTTCAGCTTCAACCATCATGATTGCAACATCATCAGCAGTTACGCGACCAGCAACGACCATATCGAATACTGCATTTTCAACTTCGCTGTGATTTGGGAATGCCACCCATTGGCCATCAATCAAAGCAACGCGCACGCCCCCGATTGGACCAGAGAATGGTAAACCAGCTAATTGGGTTGACATTGATGCTGCGTTAATCGCAATTACGTCGTACATGTGATCTGGGTTTAAAGCCATTACAGTTACAACGATTTGAATTTCATTACGAAGTCCTTTAACAAACGATGGCCGCAATGGACGATCGATTAAACGACAGGTAAGAATTGCATCCTCAGATGGACGTCCTTCACGGCGGAAGAATGATCCTGGGATTTTTCCAACTGCGTACATACGCTCTTCAACATCCACTGTTAGTGGGAAGAAGTCGAATGAATCGCGTGGGGATTTTGATGCGGTTGTTGCTGAAAGCAACATGGTCTCGTCATCAACATATACAACTGCAGTACCTGCAGCTTGGCGCGCTAGGCGACCGGTTTCAAAACGAATTTCTCGTTTTCCGAACTTGCCGTTATCAATTATTGCAACGGCGCTATGTAGCTCTTGACCCTCCATGGGTCTCTCCTTTTTCTTGACCAACCTACGGCACAAGAATGGATCTTCGATCGAAGCCCACGGGTTCTCTATTTTCTAAAACAAATACCAAAATCCGTAAGCCACTACCGAGGACCAATACTTTGGACCGTGGGTTAGTGTTTTTATTTATCGGCGGATGCCGAGTTTTTCGATGATCGCGCGGTAACGCTCGATATCAATTTTTGCTAGGTATTGAAGAATTCGACGACGGCGACCTACAAGTAGAAGAAGGCCACGACGATTGTGGTGGTCATTCTTATTTGTTTGTAGGTGTTCAGTGATCTCTTCAATGCGCTTTGAAAGTAAAGCGACTTGAGCTTCTGGGCTTCCTGTATCTGATGCCGAAGAACCATATTTTGAGATAATTTCTTTCTTAACTTCTGGCTTTAACGCCATTTCGTTCTCCTTCATCAGTCACGAGGGTTTCCGGTTTGGTTCACGAAAACACGCTTACTCGCTCGGGGCAGAGGTTACCAGCGCGAGCATGCGAGAGTGAAATCGGTGGTAATCCCCCGCTTAAATCGGGCTATTCCAACCCTCTCAAACTTGTGAGATCTCGAGCTTTATCGCAATCTTTTTTCATCTGGATTAATAACGGGTCTAACCCATCAAATTTCAAAGTATCCCGAAGCCGCCAACCAAATTCAATAATTGCCTCTTGGTCATATAAATCTAAATCATCTCGATCTAACGCATATGCCTCAACTTGGCGACCGCGCACGCCCACAAACGTTGGGTTAGTTCCAATCGAGATCGCAGCTGGCCAACGGTTTAAACCTACAGTTAACCAACCCGCATATACGCCATCACTTGGAATAGTTGAATTCGGCGCAACTTCAATGTTTGCAGTGGGATATCCAATTTCGCGGCCGCGCGCTTCACCATGAATGACTGGACCAATTAATTGATGCGGTCGAGTTAAAAGTTCGCGCGCAATTTCTACGCCGCCATTTAATAAATGTTTTCTAATTCGCGTTGAGGAGACAATGCCATGTTCGTATTCGACTAATTCGACTCCAGTAACAGTAAAACCATACCTCTCGGAAACTGATCTCAAATAATTTACATCTCCAGCAGCTTTTGCGCCAAAAGTAAAGTTAGCACCAACCACGATATTTTTTGCGTCTAGTTCTTTGATTAATATTGATTCGATAAATTGTTCGGGAGAGAGTGCCGCAAATTCAGCATCAAAACTTATCACCGCCACAGCCTCGGCTCCATGCAACATTAGTTGGTGGGCTCGATCATCTAAAGTTAATAGTTTTGTTGGAGTTCGGTCTGGTGCAAAAACTGAGGTTGGATGTGGGTCAAATGTGAGAACAGTTACTGGATCGCCAAATTCGTTTGCAATGTTAAGAATTTCTTGATGTCCTAAGTGAACACCATCAAAAATTCCAATGGCGACGGTGCCACCTTTGAGCGGTTCGCCAAACCATTTAATATGACCAGACATCTGGCTATTCTTTCACGAAAACTGTGATTGGCTGTGCGCCAGAATTCTTATTCTCGATTAAAGCGCAGAGTTCGTTATCACCCGTGATCGCAATCCCAACTCCAGAAAACTCGGAAGCAGAAAGCGAACGACCAAACTTCAATTCGCTCTTTTCGGAAAGGTCAATCACACGCGCTGGCAATATTCGCTTGGCTACATCTACTACATCTAATAAATCTGCTGGTGATATTGATTCAATAGATACTGCGGCTTCGATAGAAAATGGCGCAACTTCACTTCGTCTCAACTCAGTCAAGTGTCCCCCAACCTGTAACACATCCCCCAAATCTCTAGCAATCGCTCGAATATAGGTTCCGGCAGAGCATGAAACATCAATTTTTATAGCAATAGCACCATCGGTTCTAGAAATTTCTAAGATCTCTAAACTATAAATTGTTACTTCGCGCGCTGGTAGTTCTACAACTTCACCTTCACGTACTCGGTCATACGCTCTCTTGCCATCTATTTTTATAGCTGAGACCGAACTTGGCCGTTGCATGATTGTGCCAATCAATTTTAGTAAATTGCTTTTAATCTCCGCATCTGTGACTTTTGAAATCTCTGAAATTGCGGCTGCAGTTAAAACTTCGCCGTCTTTGTCATCAGTGACTGTTGCGAAACCTAATTTAATTGTGGCTAAATATCGCTTCTTACCTTCAGTAATGTATTGCAATAACTTGGTGCCGTTGTTAATTCCTAAAACCAGCACACCAGTCGCCATCGGGTCTAACGTTCCAGCATGTCCAACGCGTTTAGTTCCAAAAACTTTACGGATTCGAGCAACTACATCGTGGCTTGTGATGCCACTTGGTTTATCAATTACTAAAAACCCGTCACTCACCGGCATCAGTCTCGCGCGCTTTATGGACTTTATAGGGATCCGCTTCTCCTGCTGGGGCGGCACCTTCGCGCAACGCAGCTAATTCTTTATCTTGCTCTCTAACTTTTGAAAGCAAATCTTCAAAATTCTGGGCGGATTCCGCAAGCCCATCCGCGAAGAACGAAATTGTCGGCGTGATTCGCATCCCGAGTTCTTTCCCAACCTCGGAACGAATTAAACCTCGCGCGCTTTCTAACGCTTTCGCGGTTTGAATTTTAGATTCATCATCACCTAAAACAGTGTAGAAAATCGATGCCTGTTGTAGATCACCAGTAATTCGAACATCAGTAACGGTAATGAAACCAAGGCGTGGATCTTTTACCTTTGTTTCAAGAGTTTGCGCGATCACTACTTTTATGCGATCGGCAACTTTTGCGGCGCGATGTGATGTGCCCATAATTAAACTCGCTTTTTCTCACGCATTTCAAATACTTGGATTACATCGCCAGGTTGGATGTCTTTGAAAGATCCAACTCCGATACCGCACTCGAAGCCCTCGCGGACTTCAGTCGCATCATCTTTAAATCGCTTCAAAGATTCGATCGTTAAGTTATCGACAACTAAGACGTTCTTACGCAAGATGCGTGCTTTCGCGTTACGTCGGATGATGCCATCGCTAACAACTGAACCCGCAATATTTCCAAATTTGCTCGACTTAAACACTTCGCGGACTTCAGCATTACCAAGGATTGCTTCTTCGTATTCGGGCTTGAGCAGACCTTTAAGGGCAGCCTCAATCTCTTCAATTGCGTTATAAATTACGGAATAGAAGCGAACTTCAACGCCTTCTTCATCAGCAAAGATTGCAGTTTGTGGTTCTGGCTTCACGTTGAATCCAATAACTACAGCAGATGATGCCGAAGCTAAAGTGATATCGCTCTTGGTGATTGCACCAACACCTCGATGAATAACACGTAAGTCAACTTCGTTGCCAACATCAAGCAATAAGAGCGCATCTTCCAGCGCTTCTACCGAACCACTCACATCGCCCTTGAGAATAAGGTTGAGTGAAGTGACTTTGCTTTGCTCCATAAAATCTTCCAGCGAAACTTTCTTTCTAGCCTTGGATAACGCTGCATGTCGCTCTGCGGCTTGCCGTTTCTCTGCAATCTGACGAGCAGTCCGATCATCCGCTGCGACCATAAATGAATCTCCGGCACTTGGTACCGAAGTGAAGCCGAGCACTTGAACTGGTCTTGATGGACCAGCAAATTCAACCGGTTTTCCAAATTCATCCATCATTGCGCGGACTCGACCAAAAGCTCCGCCGGCAACAATTGCATCACCAACATAGAGAGTTCCACGTTGAACCAAAACTGTTGCTACTGGACCGCGACCGCGATCTAAGTGAGCTTCAATTGCAACACCGCGCGCAACATCATCAGCGATTGCACGTAAATCAATAGCTGCATCTGCGGTTAAGAGAATCGAATCGATAAGTGTGTCGATTCCAGTTCCGTTCTTTGCGGATACATCAACAAATATTGTGTCGCCGCCGTACTCTTCGGCGATTAAGTTGTACTCAGTTAATTGCTGGCGAATCTTTCCTGGGTTTGCGCCTTCTTTATCAACTTTGTTAACCGCTACCACGATCGGAACATTTGCAGCTTGGGCATGGTTGAGCGCTTCAATAGTCTGTGGCATAACGCCATCATCTGCGGCAACCACAAGGACAGCGATATCAGTAACTTTCGCACCACGTGCACGCATTGCAGTGAATGCTTCGTGGCCAGGTGTATCAATGAAAGTTATCGCGCGCTCGGTGCCATCATGGTTATGGTGAATTTGATATGCGCCAATATGTTGTGTGATCCCGCCGGCTTCGCCTTTAATTACTTCAGTTTGGCGAACCGCATCAAGTAATCGTGTCTTACCGTGATCAACGTGTCCCATCACAGTTACTACTGGTGGGCGAATTTCAAGATCTTCCGGATCAATATCTTCAATTTCTTTTGCTAAATCAATATCGAAAGTTTCGAGAATCTCACGATCTTCATCTTCCGGCGAAACAATCTGGATTGCGTAGCCAAACTCGCCACCAAGTACTGCAAAAACATCTTCAGTTACAGATTGGGTAGCGGTAACCATTTCACCTAAGTGGAATAGCACTGAGACTAAAGATGCTGGATCTGCACCAATTTTTTCGGCAAAGTCTGCGAGCGAAGATCCGCGGCGTAATCGAACTGGGGTTGAGCCATTTCCGCGTGGAACTATTGCGCCGCCAATTGTTGGCGCCGCCATGTTATCTATCTCTTCCCTACGAGTTTTTTTACTCTTTATATTCTTACGCTTTTTGCCGTTCTGTTTTCCAAATGCTCCTGCAGTGCCACCGCGTTGTGGTGGCCGACCGCCGCCGCGTTGTGGACCACCAGTTGTTGGTGCTCCGGTTGTTGGTGCACCTGCACCAGTTGCGCCACCTGGACGGAAAGGTGCGCCACCTTGTGGTCGTGTACTTCCACCGGTTTGTGGTGGTCGAGATCCCGCAGGACGCGCCGCAAAACCTGGGCGAACTGAACCAGGACGTGGTCCTGACATTCCTGGACGCGGTCCACCACCTTGTGGTCGATCACCTTGCGGACGTTGACCTGGAGTTGTTGGACGTTGCGGTGGTCGTGGCATTGTCGTGCCAGCCGAACCAAAAGGATTATTTCCAGCACGAGGTGGTCGCGCAGCTGGTGGTCGCGGTGTTGCAAATGGATTATTTCCGCCACGTGGTGCACTTGCTCTGACTGTTGGTGCAATCGGAGGAGTTGGCGCAGTTGGCATGACTGTTGGTTTTGGCGCGGCTGCGATTTTCTTATCCATCATCTCTTGCAACGCTGCTTCAATTTCAGGAGTTATCTCGGGTGTTGGATCTGCTTTCTTTGCAGCAGTTTTTTTCGCAGCGGCTTTCTTAGCTGGCGCTTTCTTTGCAGGTTTCTCATCGGCAGACTTTGCAACTACTGGATATTTCTCCAGCATCTTGCGCACAACTGGCGCTTCAACTGTTGATGATGCAGAACGGACGAATTCGCCCATCTCTTGGAGTTTTGCAAGGACTTCCTTGCTATCCATCCCTAAATCTTTTGCTAATTCGTAAACGCGGACCTTTGCCACAGTTCTCCTGTCTGGGCCTCGCGTTCTTAATTTTACTTAGGAGCGCGAAACCGAATTTCCTGACTTACTCATGATGTTGCGGTGCTCATTAGAGTGCCATTGCCTTAGCTCCTAAATAGATTTCTGAAAACCCTGCGGTTTCCAATGGCGTTACCTTACCCCAATTCTGGTTGAGAATTTTCAGCACTTTCTGCCTGATTTGTCGTGGTTTGCGCATCAGAATGAATATCTATCCGCCATCCAGTAAGCCGCGCCGCCAATCGGGCATTCTGGCCATCTTTACCGATAGCAAGTGATAACTGATAATCCGGAACCACAACTTTTGCAGATCGAGATTCTAAATTAACCACTTCAACGCTAGTAATTCGAGCTGGCGCCAACGCATTGCCTACATAAGCTGCTGGATCTTCTGACCAATCGACTATGTCAATTTTTTCGCCGTGAAGTTCATCCATCACGGCGCGAGCTCGCGCACCCATCGGGCCAATTAGCGATCCTTTTGGACTCACGCCAGCGCGGTGAGTTCGTACTGCGATTTTGGTGCGATGACCAGCTTCACGGGCAATTCCCATTACCTCAACAACGCGTTCTCTTATTTCTGGAACTTCTAACGCAAACAATTGTTTAACTAACGCAGGATGGCTCCGCGAAAGTGCAACTTCTGGGCCACGCGTGCCTTGCTTTACTTCTACAACGAAACATTTAATTCGTTCGCCATGGGTGTAAATCTCACCCGGAACTTGTTCATGCGGTGGAATCTTTCCTTCAACTCTTCCAAGATCGATGTAAACCATTCGATGATCTCGTCCTTGTTGAATTACTCCCGAAACTATGTCGCCAACTGAGGCTGTGAACTCGCCAACAATTTCGGCATCTTTTGATTCGCGCATCTTCTCTTTAATAATTTGGCGGGCCGTCGAAGTTGCTACCCGACTAAACCCAGTTGGCTCATCAACAATTTCATCAATCTTTTCGCCATCCTCACCAAAAATTGGAACCAAGATTCGAATTTCGCCGGTATCTCGATCTAACTTGGCATGTGCATATGGTTTTGCTTCATCGGTACTTACATACGCAGCCTTAACGGCAATTTCAATCGCGGTAATTAAACGATCTAACGGAATATCTCGCTCAGTAGTAAGTGAAATAAGTGCTTTCATATCCACATGCATTATTTGGCACCATCTTTCTCTTTGCGATTAAATTCAATTTCAATAATGGCGCGCTTAATATCTCCGCGTAGTACAACGACTTCAGATTTTGGCAGCGTAATTACAACTTCCTCTGTGGAAAATGACTTTATTCGACCATTAATACTCTGCTTATCATTGGTCGTAATCTTCACTAGTCTGCCAATATTTTTGCGCCAATGGCGATCTACGGTCAATGGTCGATCCACACCAGGTGAGGTAACTTCTAGCGTAAAGGCTTTATCCCCTAGTTCAGGCAACAGATCAACAACTTCCGAGATTTGTTTTGAAACAGATGTGACTTCATCAAGTGAAAGATTTCGATCTTCGCCATCAACAAAAACTGTAAGCAAACGTCGCTTACCGGCAGGTGTAATCGTGATTTCTTCTAATACAAACCCCGCGCGCTCAACTATCGGCGCGATATAACGAGTTAATTCTGCGACGCTTGCCATGTTAAACCTAACTATTTAGTTGTTATTAAATTGTTGCGAAAGTATATTAAAAGAAAGTATCAATCGCAATCCTAAGAATCAATAGGGCTGTCACTACTAAAAATACCTTACGGATTAAAGCTGACCCACCCTTAATTGCCCATCTTGCTCCAGTAACTGCGCCTGCGATATTTCCTACCGCCATGGTCAGGCCCAATAACCACATAATGTGTCCATTAAATCCAAAAATTAAGAGGGCGCCCAAGTTGGTACCCCAATTAACAATTTTGGCTGTTGCAGATGCTTGTAAGAATGCAAAACCAACTGCTCCTACCAAAATCACCATCAAGAACGAACCAGTTCCAGGACCGAATATTCCATCATAGAAACCAATTACTGTGCCAGCTACTACTGCAATTAAAATATTATGTTTTCGAGCGAATCGAAAGTTTTCATTTAAACCAAGTTCTTTTTTCCGCCAGGTGTATATAGCAACTAACACTAATAGCGCTAAAACTATTGGTCGAGCTGCATCTTTAGGGAAATTGCTAGCTGCAAGTGCGCCTAGCATCGAACCAATAAATGCCGGAATTGCCATCGCAAATGTCAAGCGCCAATCCGGCCGTAACCGTTTTACATATGAGTATGCAGCGGTCGAAGTTCCGAGAAATGACGGTAATTTATTTGTACCTAGCACATCGGGAGTAGCAGCATTTGGAAGCGCTACCAATAGCGAAGGCAATGAAATTAAGCCACCACCGCCGGCAACGGCATCAACAAAACCAGCAAAAGCAGATGCTACAAATAAAAATATGATTGCAAGAAGTGAAATATCCACAAACTAAACCAGTAGAGCTAGTACTTCAGTAACTGCGCTTTCCAGAGCAACTTCCCGCTTCTCGCCGCTTTTACGAATTCGTAATTCAACTTTGCCATCGATTAGCGCTTTTCCAACAATCAGAATAATTGGATTACCAATTAACTCGGCATCTTTAAATTTAACACCAGGGCTAGCATCGCGGCGATCATCTAGCATCACAGTTTTACCGCTAGCCTCAATTTTTTTCGCTAAATCTTCAGCAACGTTAAACGGTTGATCATCTTTACCGGTTGCAACAATATGAACTTGAGCCGGCGCAATTTCGATTGGCCAAGATAATCCGATCTCATCATGCGTTTGTTCTGCAATCGCAGCAACGGCGCGCGAAACACCAAGTCCATATGAACCCATTGTTACTACTCGAGATTTACCTTCATGATCTAAGACAGTTAAATCTAAATTTTCTGCATATTTACGACCGAGTGCAAAGATATGGCCAATCTCGATAGCGCGATCAATAATTACTGGATTTTCACATTTAGGACAGAGATCGCCAGCTTCAATTTCTACCGCTTCCACAAATGCATCAACTTGAAAATCTCGGCCATTAGTTACATAGCGAGCATGTTTATTTAATTGGTTGGCCCCGGTAATCCAATGAGTTCCAACAGCAATTCTAGGATCCGCATAAAGTTTAAGTCCGAATTTCTTCGCATCTTGCGGACCAACATAACCTTTTACTAATTCTTTTCGCGTTGCAAAGTCAGCTTCTTCAAAGAGCCGCAGATCTTTAACGCCAGGCATGTTTGCTTGTAATCGTTTTACATCTACTTCACGATTGCCTGGGACCAAGACCGAAATCGCAACCCCATCTGCCATTAGCAAAATATTCTTTAAAGTATCGCCCGCGCTAAATCCACCACCGTAATTCTTATTCATTACTTCGACTAACGAATCAATCGTTGGGGTATTTGGCGTATCCATCACTTCAACCGGAGGTGGTGGCGTAATATCTTTAACAACTATTTTTGTGGTCATGGCTTCGACATTTGCTGCATAACCGCATTTCTCGCAGAGCACGTAAGTATCTTCGCCAGTTGGACATGGCGCTAAAAATTCTTCAGAACGCGATCCCCCCATAGCGCCAGACATCGCGGCCACTATGTTGTATTTCAATCCAAGTCGATCAAATGTTTTAATATAAGTCTGGCGATGTTTCTCGTAGGAAGCATCTAACCCAGCGTCATCCAAATCAAATGAATAAGAATCTTTCATGACAAATTCACGACCACGGATTATGCCACTACGAGGTCTTGGTTCATCACGGAATTTAGTTTGGATCTGATAAATGTGAAGTGGCAGATCTTTATAAGAGGAGTACTCACCTTTGACCATCAGCGTGAACATCTCTTCATGGGTTGGGCCTAAAAGATAATCGCCACCTTTTCGATCTTGCAATCGAAATAAATCAGCGCCGTATTCTGCCCAACGATTAGTTTTCTCATATGGCTCACGTGGCAAGAGCGCAGGAAAATTAACTTCTTGAAAACCGGCAGCATTCATCTCTTCGCGGATTACCCGCTCTATATTTCGATAAGTTAAGTATCCAAGTGGTAGCCAAGAATAAATCCCAGCGGCAATTCGCCGAATATATCCAGCTCGAACCAATAACCGATGGCTAGCTACTTCTGCATCCGATGGATCGTCGCGAAGTGTACGTAAGAAGAGCGTAGACATTCGCAACATGGCGCAACCTTACCGAGAACTAACGAAAATTAATGAACATTTACTGATGGTTCGCCGCTGGCGGCTCCCGCAGCTTCCATTTCTTCCGCAAGACGCATCGCTTCTTCAATTAAAGTTTCAACAATTTGAGCCTCGGGTACGGTTTTAATAACTTCACCCTTTACAAAAATTTGACCTTTGCCATTTCCGGAAGCAACACCGAGATCAGCTTCGCGCGCTTCACCGGGACCATTCACAACGCAACCCATTACTGCAACCCGAAGTGGCACCGTCATTCCTTGTAACCCCGCCTGTACTTTTTCCGCGAGAGAATAAACATCGACTTGGGCACGGCCACATGAAGGGCAAGAAACTATTTCTAGTTTTCGTTGGCGCAAATTTAATGATTCTAGAATAGACAATCCTACTTTTATCTCTTCAACTGGTGGCGCCGATAACGAAACTCGAATTGTGTCGCCAATTCCTTCAGCTAATAAGATTGCAAATGCGGTTGCAGATTTAATTGTGCCTTGGAAAAGTGGACCGGCTTCGGTTACGCCAAGATGTAGCGGGTAATCGCACTTTGCAGCTAGTAATCGATAAGCCTTAACCATAACTACTGGGTCGTGGTGTTTTACCGAAATTTTTATATCGGAAAAGCCATGTTCTTCAAATAGCCCAGCTTCCCAAAGTGCGGATTCAACTAAAGCCTCTGGGGTGGCTTTGCCATATTTTGCTAACAACCTTGGATCTAGCGATCCGGCATTTACACCGATTCGAATCGGAACCCCAGCATCGCCAGCGGCTTTTGCAACTTCTTTAACTTTGTCATCAAATTGTTTAATATTTCCTGGATTAACTCGAACCGCAGCACAACCAGCATCAATTGCCGCAAAAATATATTTTGGTTGGAAGTGAATATCTGCAATTACTGGGATCTGTGATTTTTTAGCAATCTGCGCCAGCGCATCAGCATCATCTTGACTCGGTACCGCGACTCGAACAATCTGACAACCTGAAGCGGTTAACTCTGCGATCTGTTGCAACGTAGCATTGACATCAGAAGTAACTGTTGTGCACATCGATTGGACGCTTACCGGCGCATCGCCACCAACTAAAACACTGCCTACCTTTAATTGCTTAGATTTACGACGAGGCGCCAGCGTTAGCGGTGGCGCACTTGGCATTCCTAAATCGGTCATGTGCCTATTCTGCCCTAAAGCCCAAGCGAAATCGGATTGAAAATATCAGCGGCAAGCAGTAATAACGTTAAAGCAGCAAGTAGGACGAAAACCAGCATCGTAATCGGAGTTAATCGTTCTACATCTATTGGACCTGGATCGAGCTTCCCTCGAGCCAGCGCAATTTTTCGGCGCACCCCCTCCACAATCGCAATCGCCATATGTCCGCCATCTAGCGGCAGAATTGGAAGTAAATTAAATATTCCAATAAAGATATTTAAGCTAGCAACTATTAACACAAATGATGCAATTTTTTCAGGAAGAGTAAGCGCACCACTACTTGCAGTTTGGGCTGAGACTCGCGCAACACCGACAATACCGACTAAACCATTTGCATTTCGAGCTTCGCCACCAAATGTTTGGCGGACTATAGATGGAATTTGGGTTGGCAGTGAAACTAGGGCTTTAACCGAGCCAACTACTAAATCTTTAGTAATTAATAGCGATACTTTGCTTGCAGATATCGGGTTCTCTCGAACTAGCCCGACTTTATTCCTAACTCCAATAATCCCCCAACTTTTTCCATCTGATGTGATCTGTACTGGAGTAACTGCAATCGCTAACTTTTCACCGTTACGTAAAATTGAAAGCGTAATTTCTTTACCTGAAGATTGCCGAATTATTGGGACTATTTCCGACCACTTCAAATTTTCTTTCCCGTTGATTCCAACTATCTGATCGTCAGCCAAGATTCCCGCAACTTTGGCTGGGGATGGCGCTGAAGTTGATAGACATACGGTCTCAGTAGTTCTAATACAAGGCAGTGTCTCTTCAACTGTTGGTAGTACTTGTGAAGTTCCGATACCGGCAATTAAAAGAAAAAGTAAGAAAATTCCTAATACAAAGTGATTAAACGAACCCGCTCCTAATACAACTAGACGCCGCTTTGAAGATGCTTTGTAGAAAGCACGATCACTATCTTCCGGCGCTAGCTCTTCTCGTGGCGACATCCCAACTATCTTGCAATATCCGCCCGCTGGAATAACTTTTATACCAAACTCAGTTTCACCTCTAGTAGTTGACCAAATTCGTTGGCCAAATCCAAGAAAAAATTCAGTCACTTTCATGCCATACCGTTTTGCCGTTATGTAATGACCGAATTCATGGACCATTACCGAAAAAAGCAGTGCTACTACAAATGCAATTACCCCAAGAATTCCCACTTAAACCCCTAACGTTTCACGAGCTACTCGTCGGGCATCATTCTCGATAGCGCTGACATCTTTAAGATCACGCAATTTTATTGGCGCACCAGCGCCGATTTTCTGCAACACAGTTTCGATGCTATCCACAATTGCTGTGAATTTAATGCGACCTTCAAGAAAAGCTGCTACTGCAACCTCGTTGGCAGCATTAAATATGGCAGTTGTGCCACCACCTAAATCACCACACCTCCGCGCTAAATCAATGGCTGGAAATTTCTCATTATTGATCGGCTCAAAACTCCACTCATGTTTTGCTTTCCAATCAATGGCCACCATTAAATCTGAGGTTCGCTCCGGAAAACCTAAGGCATAACCAATCGGCCCTTTCATATTGGGTGGGCTCGCTTGCGCCAAAGTAGAACCATCTTTGAATTCCACCATTGAGTGAATCACAGATTGCGGATGAACCACCGCTTCGATTTTCTCGTAAGGTAAATCAAATAAATAATGTGCCTCGATGATCTCTAACCCTTTATTAACTAAGGTTGCGGAGTTTACGGTAACCACGTTACCCATACTCCATGTTGGATGAGTTAATGCTTCTGTCACTGTGACTGTAGAAAGATCGCTTCGATCTCTAAATGGCCCACCGCTTGCAGTGAGAATAACTTTTTTTACATCACTCAACTTTCCGGCAAGCATGCATTGGTAAAGCGCTGAATGTTCGGAATCAACTGGGATTATTCGATCCCGACCATAAGCCATCACTAAATCGCCACCGGCAACTAGCGACTCTTTATTTGCTAACGCAACTAAGTTTCCGGCAGCAAGGGCTGCCAGAGTTGGCTCTAATCCGATTGAACCGGTTATACCGTTTAACACAATGTCACATGGAAGGGATGCAATTTGTGCGGCTGCGGTTGCGCCGTCAATAACGTGCACTCCGGCAATTCCATCTTTTATCGCGGAAGTATCGGCCGTGGTACCAACTATGGGAACGTTAAATTTCTTTGCCTGGGCTATCAAAAGTTCCAAGTTATTTGATCCTGCCGATAGGCCTATAACTTTAAATTTACCTGGATTGGCAGCGACAATTTCGAGGGCCTGAAATCCGATTGATCCGGTAGAGCCCAAAATGACAATCTCGCGCATGGGGTTATCTTCTCAGGTCGAGCGGAAAACTCCACATTTAAGCGTTATGGAATTAGTGGCGTTGGGAATTTAGTTTGGCTAAGCACCACTCCTAACATAATCGCCAGCGCCATTAAGAAGAGCTCAACACCAACAAGCCGAGTAAATAGTTGGACTCCTTTTATTGAAAGCGAATCCAAAGTATTTAGAATTCGAGTTCTATAAAAAGCACCAAAACCACCGAGAGCAATCAAGAGCATAATTTTGCTTAATAAAATTAAACCGTACCTACTATTAAGCAGATCATTAAACAAATCTATTCGTAGTGAAGCATTCACTACGCCGCTAATAACTACGCAAATAAAACAAATTAAAGCTATCGGACTAAATACTTTTACTGCTGGAAATAGATCAGAGCTCTGTAGCGCCACTAAAATCACCAGGCTTAATACACCAGCAACCCAGAGTGAGACCGAAAGAATATGTAGCCCCCAACTAGTTATCGCTAATAAATGCTCCGAATTTGATCCGGAATGGCCACCTAACGCTGGCGGCAATAATGAGAGTGCTGCAAAAAAGGTAAGTACTCGAGCGCCGACTTGGCTCTTAATTAATTGCGCCCAAATCGCAATAATGATTCCAGCAAAAGTCTGTGCCAACATTACTTGGCCAGTGCGAACCTGAATTAAGAAACTTCTGAGCATGATTGGTTCGCTTAATACCATTCCAATTGAACCCGCAAAAATATCGGCAAGCTTTAAAATGGAAAGGAAGAAAACATCAGCAGCCCATGCAAAACCTATAAATGAAATCCAGTTATAAGTTCGCTTTGAAATCAATTTCGATCCCTGCGGCAAAAAATGCGACACCAATAGAAGCAGCGCAATTATGCAGATAGGAAGTAACCGATCAAGCCACTGAACTAGTGGAATCAGCCCTTTAACAATCGGATCAGTGGTTGGAATTGGGCAATCCCCTGATTTTTAGGTAAAGGAAAGTGCGAATGCGCCAAGCGCAGCGGAGACTGTCATCCAGATCCACCAAACTTGAATGATTTCTACATGCCAATGATCGGTTTTGTATAAACCAAGTCGGGCGCGATTCCAATTACCGAGCGAAATAAATGCAGTTAGGGCAAGGTGTAAGGCATTCAGACCAGCTATCAAGTAATAGCAAGACGCATAAGCACCCATTCGCATTGTAAATGGCGCACTATTCATCTGCTGAATTTGATAAACCAAACCAATCACGCTCATCGCAAATGCAATCATGGCGCCTAATGTAAGTTGGGCTTGATTTTTAGCTTTAGCGCCTTGAAGAGCATAACGATTTAGCAACATTCCGAATCCGGAAATGATCGCAATATATAAAGCACCCATGCTAGAGACAGGAACGGTCGCAGGCACTTCTTCAGTTGCTGCCGGCAGCCACATGTTGTTTACATTCTGTCCTTTTAGATAGAAATAAACAAAGAGAATACTTAACGCCATTGCAACATCTGCAACGATGATAAGAATTACACCTAATCGATTACGACTTCCAACTACATCTGGATGTTCGTGATGGGCGTGGGTTGTCTCTTGGCTCATGACTTTGCCTTTCCGTAACCGTAAGCATCTGTTGTGACGACTGGAAGCGTTGCAAAGTTTTCTAGCGGAACTGGAGTAGGAACGCTCCATTCCAAAGTCTTTGCAAACCAAGGATTGTCGGAAGCTTTAATTCCATTACGCCAAGAATCAACTACTGCGAATAGAAGGATGAGCATGCCGGTCATAATTACATAAGCACCAGCGGTTGTGACCATATTTCCACGGTTAAACATTGCGTTATAAGCCTCAACTCGTCGAGGTTGACCAGCAAGTCCAACTAGGAACATACCCATGAATGCCACGTTAAATCCAATTTGTACCATCCAGAATGAAACCCAAGAAAGTCGACGATCTAACATTCGACCGGTCATCTTTGGGAACCAATATGAAAGCGATGCAATTGCGCCAGTTAAACCAGCACCCATTAGTGTGTAATGGAAGTGCGCAGTTACGAACATGGTGCCATGCAAAGCGCCATCAGCTGGAACATCCGAAAGGTAAATACCTGTGATGCCACCAACCATAAAGTTCCATAGCAGCGCATAAATAGATGCCATTGGCACTGTCAACCAAAGTCGACCTCGCCATAGCGTTCCAACTAATACTAAGAAGAGCATTCCAGTAGGAATTGAAATCAATTCTGTAGTTAACATAAATGGACCATTAAGCAAGGGAGCCCATCCGCTCATATACATATGGTGTGCCCAAACTAAGGCACTTAATCCGCAGATTCCGGCTATTCCCATAACAGCAACATTGAAACTAAATAGCGGTCGGCGAGTAAATACTGGAGCCATTTCCATTAGAGCCCCAATTGCTGGAAGCAGAATTACATAAACCTCTGGGTGTCCCATCAGCCAGAACAAGTTTTCGTAAAGCCAGCCACTACCACCACCAGCTGGATTATAAAAAGTTGTACCCATTGCGCGATCAAACGCCGACATAATTTGAGAAAGGAAGAAGACTGGGAAAGCAGGAAGCGCCAGCGCAACAGATGCCACAACACCATAAATAAATATTGGAGTTCTGTTCCATGTCATGCCGCGAGCGCGCATCCGAACAACGGTTGCAGTTATGTTTGCACCGGCGACCATCGTGGAAATCGCGAAGATACAAATGAACATTATGTATCCATCCATACCTGCAGGCGATTCTGAAGCTAACGGTTCATAAGCCGTCCAACCAGTCATGATTCCACCTAAGAAGAAGGAGGAGAGGATTGGTGGAATAGCCGCAACGATTAGCCAGAAACTAAGTGCATTTAATCGAGGAAATGCCATATCTCGTGCGCCAATCATGATTGGCATTACGAAGTTACCAAATGGTCCAGTGATCATGATGATAGTTCCAACAATCATGATAATTCCGTGAATACCAACGATCGCGTTGTAAGCCTGTGGGTGAATCCAACCACCTTCTGGATTTCCTAAGTTGGTCCGGATCAGCATCGCAAGAATTCCGCCAACACCGAAAATGATCATAGTTGTTACTAAGTACTGAATACCTACAACTTTGTGATCCGTTGTATATCTAAAATATCGTTTTGTGCCTAAATCTTTTCCAGCATAAAACATATTTTCATCATGTGATAAATCTTTGCCGAGCAACCAGCGGAACGGTCCAATAAGTGCGCCAATTCCAACCATAAACCCAATGAACCATCCAATCATCGCCAACAAAATTATTTGATCATGTTTGGTATGAATCAACATTGCGTCGGTATCTTCCGGAATCAATTTAGCTGCCAATACATAGAAGACGACAGCCAAAATAATTCCTAGGCCAAATGCAGTAAATACATTTAGTTTTTCAATTAAGGGACTCTTGGCAGAATGACCTGCTGATGCAGTTCTACCCATTGTGGTTGTCATTAAGCTCTGCCTCCTTGACTCTTAATCCATGCGTCATAATCTGCTTGGCTAACTACGTGCACTTGACTCTGCATATAAGCATGTAGGAGGCCGCAAAGTTCGGCGCACCGAACGTCGAATACTCCAATTTTGTTTGGCGTCACTGCCGTTTGGGTTATATATCCAGGATTCGCATCGACTTTAACCCCCATCTGCACAATCCAGAAAGAGTGTTTAACATCCTTTGCAGAAACGTTAAAAATCACTGGTCGATCAACAGGTAGATATAAATCATGGGAACGTACGCCAGCATTATCTGGATAATCAAAGTTCCATAACCATTGTTGGCCAGTTACATTTACGTGAATTGCATTTGGCGCTTGCAGAGATTTAGCATCTTCTTGCATCACAATCATTCCAAAAACCAGTGCAAATAAGCAAAGAAGTCCGGAAGTTACAATCCAAACCGCAGCTGCTTTAGGGCTATTTGCAATTTCATGATCAGATTCTGCTGGCGGCGTATCGCCATAATGCCGCTTCTGCAATAAAGACTTAAGGGCAATTGCGCCAACTAAACCTGCTACTGGGGCAGATACCCATGTGAAAACTTTCATCATGCGAATGGTGTTTGCCATCGTCTCTGATGCAGGTGCCCCCATTGAGCGAGCAATTACTTCACCAGCTATGCCACCAAGTAATACGCTAAGGATTACCCATAAAATAGCCGTCTCTTTAACATCTTTTCGTTTCCACCAAGGAGCTTTATCCTGAGTTTGAGTTTGACTCATTTTTCTGCTCCTTAGTTATCTGTAACGATAAAGTGACCGGACATAAATCCTTGTGATGACATTGGGCCACCAAAGCGAGCGAGCGTTCCATCGCCGCAAGGGAATTCGCAGTTCCAAACATATTCGCCGGCATCGCCAGTAATAATTGTGAATTTAACAATTGTTGGATTTATATATTCGCCTTCGTTTTCTGACATCTTGTCTTCAGGAACCATCGGCATCGGAACATTTATAAATACATTGCTTTTGCCATTTGATAAGCCACGAACTGTAAAAGTATGCCCGATGGTATTTGCATCAACTTTCGTAACATCCTTGCCATTTATATTTATGGTCCCATTCATAGTTCCGGCAACCCGGGCAAAGAAGTCATTTGTGATCGGCTCACCGCTGTCGTATTGCTTCATTGTGAATGTGATTGCGGAGTGCGCTGGAACCCTGAAATTTGTTGAAGGGCCGTAACTAACCCAATCTGGATGCGGGCTGCTAGTTTTGAAAAAGCTATCCGGATAAATAGAGAGATCCATTGTGTAATGCTTTAGCGTGCCTTGCGGAGTTTCTAACGTTCCAGCTGGAGTAGCATCTAAAATTGTGGTGTCGGCTTTTGCGGCCGAGACATAAGTTCCAATTCCAGCAATCAATCCAGCACCTAGTACTACTGTGGCAAATGCTCCGACTATCCGTCTATTCATTGAATTCACTCCATTGCTTCATCAAGTGGTGGCACCTACCTAGACAAGTCATTAAGGTAACCCTCGTCACGCCAATAACCAAGGACAATCACAGGTGAATTTGAGTTTTATAACTCGAGTTCTAGCGTTTAGTGGGGAGCCAAAGCATGGTCCATGGAATCCCGCCTAATTTCTGGGCTTGGTGGCAACTAGCCCCGGAGAGTTCAATACCTCTCTTATTGCTTGCTTACCTTTTCTTCACTTTATCCAAAGCCAACTCAATCTCGCTACGGGATCAATGGTTCTTCTACTTGGGCCTGCTTAGCGTTGTGTTAGTGGTTAATACCCCAATTGGTACCCATGCGCCAACGCTTTTCTGGTGTCACATGATTCAACATATGGTTCTGATGATGATCTCTGGACCGCTTTTAGTTTTGGGCAGCGTGGCTCACTTCAAGCCAAAGAATTCACTTTTTGAATACTTAACGAACCCTTGGATTAGTTGGGCTATTTATGCAGCGCTAATGATGGGGATACATTTCACAACTCTGCATGAAATCGTAATGAAAAAAGTTTGGATTCATAACTTCATTGAGGTGCCGGCATATGTAATTGTCGCTTATCTCTTTTATTACAACTTATTGGATAAGAAGACGCCGCAGAGCCGAATCTCACCAGCCATCTCGGTTTTCTCACTCTTTTTTATGATGGTTCCTGAAACACTTACCGGTTTCTTTATTTATGTGGCACCGAAATCTCTTTACGATAATATGTTTGAAATAAATGATCAACGCCTTGGCGGTTCACTAATGTGGTCTGGAAGTATGATTATTGATACTGGCTGGCTGGCATTTGCAGTATTTCATTGGATTAAGAGCGAAGAACGTAAATCAATTGAAATTGATGCCGAGATAGCTGCGGAGAATCGGAAATAATGAGCGAGCCAGAATGGATTCATGAAGAATATGAACCAAAACCTGCGACTAAGAAACAGAAATTAATTCTAAATATTTCACTTGGATTAGCGTTGCCATTTTGTATCTGGGCTGGTTGGTTTGAACTTTCGCGGGCGCAAACTGGAAATTGGCGGGCCTGGGTTTACACATTTGAATGGCCATTTTTCGGTGGTGTCTGCATCTACCTTTGGAATCGACTTCGCAAAGGTGATATCCCAAAAATACCGAAACCGAATCTGCCTTATACGATTACCGATGAGAATGAGGTTGATAAATAGCGCTAGAATCGAGCTATGTCTACTGGCTCAAATATTCCGCAAGTTCGTAAATTAGTAACTGCTATCCCAGGTCCAAAATCCCAAGCCTTAATGCAACGGCGTAGCGATGCCGTATCCACAGCACTTGGTATGGCCATCCCAGTAATGGTTGAAAAAGCTGGTGGCGGTGTGATCGTTGATATCGATGGCAACTCCATCATCGATATGGGTTCTGGAATTGCAGTAGTTAGTGTTGGAAATAGCGCCGACCGCGTTGTGAAAAATGTTATTGATCAAGTGCAAGCTTTTACTCACACCTGCTTCATGGTTGCGCCATATATGGGATATATCGAAGTATGCGAAGCGCTAAATCGCTTAACTCCAGGAACTGGTAAAAAGAAATCTGCGCTATTTAACTCCGGCGCTGAAGCGTTAGAAAACGCTGTAAAAATTGCCCGACGCTTTACAAAGCGGGAAGCGGTTGTGGTATTTGAACACGGTTATCACGGTCGCACAAATTTAACTATGGCAATGACCGCTAAGAACATGCCATATAAAGATGGTTTCGGCCCATTTACTCCAGAAATTTACCGGATGCCAATGGCTTACCCATACCGATGGCCAGGTGGTGCTGATAATTGCGCAAACGAAGCGCTCGATCTTGTACTCCATAAAATTGAAAAAGAAATCGGCGTAAATCGGCTCGCTGCAATTGTGATTGAACCGATTCAAGGCGAAGGTGGCTTCATCGTGCCACCAAAAGGATTTATCGCTGGCCTTTCTAAATTCTGCACCGACAATGGTGCGCTCTTTATCGCAGATGAGGTACAGACTGGATTTGCTAGAACTGGCGTTATGTTTGCCTGCGAAGATGAAGGTGTGGTTCCAGATTTAATTACAACCCC
>Ga0194050_1000006_pt1 | contig 61362 bp, 54 predicted proteins | sample SepL2310m_MetaG_FD_148657 | JGI IMG/M metagenome (GOLD analysis project Ga0194050, IMG submission 148657) | Anoxic zone freshwater microbial communities from boreal shield lake in IISD Experimental Lakes Area, Ontario, Canada - Sep2016-L239-10m | ecosystem: Environmental > Aquatic > Freshwater >...
AAGAAGAAGTGGGAAAAATAGGTGTTCCGTATGTATTTACTGGGCGTTTGACGCAAAGTGAATTGAAAAATGAATGGGCTGCTATTTCAGTTCTGCTATCCGCAGCGCCAACAGAAAGTTATGGGATGGCAATGCGCGAAGCGGTATTACAGGGATGTGCTGTGGTTTCTTTTGAAAATAGCGGGAGTAGGGATGTGTCGAGGCAATATCCTGATTCTGTAAATCTTTTTAAAGATGTGGAACGTGGAGCTCAGTTGATTGCTGAAGCGCTGAATAAAAAGATTTCAATTAAGGAAGTTGAGCGTTACCGAATCGAATTTTTAAATACTCAAAGAGAGAACATCAGTAAATTAGTTAAGAGTTGGGCATGATGAAGTGGTAAAAAAATTATTTGCCGTTCGGTGGATGGGGCAATTTACCGATGGTCTCTTCCAATCCGCGCTAGCTTCCTTTGTTTTATTCTCACCAGAACGCCAACCAAGTGCGGGTACCGCTGCTTTAGCTTTTAGCGTGGTTTTATTACCGTACTCACTTATTGGACCATTTGTGGGAACCCTATTAGATCGATTCTCAAGGCAGCGCATTATTTTTGCTTCTAACTTATTTCGCGCAATCACATTAATCTTTATCGCTGTATTAATTAGAAATGGTGTCACTGGCGCTCAACTAACCATTTTTGTTTTAGTGGCGTTCGGAGTCAATCGTTTAATCCTGGCCGGACTTAGCGCGGGGTTGCCATTATTAATAGATAAGAAGCAATTGATTTCTTATAACGCAGTTGCGGTTACAGGTGGAACGGTTTTTGTAGTTCTCGGTGGTGGAGCTGGGATTGGGTTTAGGCATTTATTAGATTCCCAAATAAACGCAGATAGCGCAGACGGTTATTTAATTGTGTTTGCATCGGCTTGTTTTACGATTGCCGCGCTATTGGCGTTGTTGTTACCAAAGCATTCAATTGGCCCGCTCGCGCATGAGATTAAAAAAAGCAGTTTTATCGATGGATACCGCGAAATGCGCGACGGCTTTCGGCTTTTACGTAGCCACCGAGATTGTTTTCTTGGGATATCCGCTACTGGAATTCAACGAGGTGGCTCAACCGCTATAACTTTGATGGCACTCTTGTTAATGCGTAATACTTTTAATGATCCAGCAAATCCAGAAGCGGGATTAGTTGGGTTTGCATTTGCAATCACACTTTCTGGGGTTGGTATAACTATCGGAGCGATTATTGCGCCGTTCGGGGTAGCTAAATTCGGTAGACATAAGTGGATTAGATCGATGTTAATAGCCTGTGGTTTTTTCCCATTTCTGTTGGCGATTGCTCAAACTGAGGCGATCTTGATTTTTGTAATATTTTTTGTTGGTTTATTTGGACAAAGTTTGAAAGTCACAAACGATGCGTTGGTGCAATCTCAAATAGTTGACGAATACCGCGGCAGAGTTTTCGCAGTTTATGATGTAATGATTAATGGCGGAATTGTTTCTGGTGCCGTTATTGCTGCAATGCTGTTACCCGCTAATGGCGCTGGATCGTTGCTACCATTTGTAGTTAGCGTTACTTATTTAACAATGGCATTAGTATTTCTTAAAGCTAAGAATTTCCGCGCTGGTGTTCACGCCACCAATTAAGTAGCTCGGCTTTAGCGCGTTCTTCACCAAGTGGGCCGTGTTCCATTCGTAAATCCAATAAGTGTTGGTATGCGCTACCAACAGTTCTTCCTTTAACGCCAAGAATTTCCATAATTTGATTACCATCTAAATCTGGGCGAATTTTTGAAAGTTCTTCTGCTGCCATTAATTCTGAGATTCGAATCTCAAGTTGATCGTAGGTATGCGCAAGAATTTCGGCTTTTCGTTTATTTCGGGTTGTGCAATCAGCGCGCGTTAAAACATGAAGGTGCACTAAATATGCACCGGCATCGCGAATGTATCGACGCACTGCAGAATCGGTCCATTCGCCGCTGCCATAACCATGAAATCGGAGGTGAAGAAAGACTAATTCGGAGACCGCTTCAATTGTTTCCTTATCAAAACGCATTTTGCGGAGCCGTTCCTTAGTTAGTCGAGCTCCGACAACTTCATGATGGTGAAATGAAACCCCGCCGCCTGGTATTAGCTCTCGGGTTTTTGGCTTCCCAATATCGTGCATTAATGCAGTTAACCGAATAATTAGATTAGGGCCACCGAGGCGTTCTTCGTCTGCCATTGCTTGTTCTAGAACGGTAAGAGTGTGTTCATACACATCTTTATGGTGATGGTGTTCGTCAATTTCTAAGCGGAGTTTAGGTATTTCTGGAATTACCAAGTCCGCAAGCCCAGTATCAACCATCATTGTGATTCCAATGCGGGGATTATCTGACATTAATATTTTTATAAATTCATCGCGGACGCGTTCGGCAGAAACGATTAAAATTCGATCTGCCATATTTTCAATTGCGGTAATAATTGTTGGATCAACATCGAAATTAAGTTGACTTGCAAATCGCGCAGCTCGCATCATCCGTAGTGGATCATCGGTAAATAACTCTTCGGCTTTTCTAGGAGTTCGTAAAACTTTTTTCGCCAAATCCATTACACCATCAAATGGATCGATGAATTCGGGTTCTTTGGTGGTGAGTTCTAAAGCCATAGCGTTTACCGTAAAGTCGCGACGCGCTAAATCACCCACGATATCGTCACCAAAATTAACTTCTGGTTTGCGGCTATTTACATCATATTTTTCAGAACGGTAAGTTGTTACTTCAACTGTGATGTCATCTTTCTTTCCTGCAACAGTTCCAAATTGAATTCCAGTATCCCAAATTGAATCTGCCCATAAATTTAAAATCTTTTTTGTATCCTCGGGACGTGCATTAGTTGTGAAATCTAAATCCGTAGATAACTTTCCTAAAATCGCATCACGCACTGGGCCACCCACTAGGGCTAATCGGAAACCTGCTTTTGCAAATGCGTTAGCCAACGATTGCGCGTGTGGTGCGCGTGCCGAAAGCGTAGAAATCGCAATTTCTGCTGCGGCTTTAGTTGGAGTGTTCATGATGGATAAGGCTAAAGCACTACCCTTACCCCATGACCCCGGCACCAAGTGCGGGCGGCGAAGATACGCGTAAAAAGCGTCGACGTAGGCGGCCCCCACGAAAAAAAGGCAATACCGATACAGCGGTAGGTACTGCGGCGCCACAAAATAAAAATACGCCGCGGAAACAAAAGCAAAACTATGTAAAACGCGTAGATGAAGTTAGTGCTGGTGGTTTAGTTATTGACTCAACTGGAACAAAAGGTTTGCTAATCGGGCGACGCGATATTAAAGATCAAACTCAAGAGCGATTACTTTGGTCGCTGCCAAAGGGACATATTGAAGAAGGTGAAACTCCAGAACAAGCTGCACTTCGCGAAGTAGCGGAAGAGACTGGGATAGAAAGTGAAATTTCAAAATCTTTAGGTGTGATTGATTTCTGGTTTATGGCCGGCGGAAAGCGAATTCATAAAACTGTGCACCATTTTTTGTTTAAAGAAACGGGCGGAAAATTAGCGCCGCAAGTGACTGAAGTTGATGATGTGGCTTGGTTCCCACTTAATGAGATCGTTGAAAAGCTCGCATACCCTGACGAAAAGAAATTAATTGCCCGATCTGGCGAGTTAAACGGATGAGACGTTTGTTGGTTTTGCTTCCCATGGCGTTAATTTTGCTAATAGTGCCGGCGCCAGCCAACGCTGAAAATAATTATGTTTTACTCTCGGAACCTAGCCATCGTGGGTTGGATAATGTTTTTTTTAATGACGAACTTGCAACTGCTTTAAAGCCTGAAGGGCGGCTAGGTAATTTAGTTTATGCCAGCCCTAAGAGTGGTAGAAGTTGGATTATAGATATCGCATTGGTTGATGAAGTAATTGCCATGAGTAACGGTTATGAAGTTGCCAAACCTTTGGATAAAACAAAAAAGAATCCAAAACGCGAAACGTTACCTGGTGTTGGAGATTCGGTCGCAAAAGCTTGGTTGGCGGCGTTAAAAACAAGTGTGCGACGGGATTTGATTTCGGTCTTGCCTTATGGTTCACCATCCTCTATCTGGCTGAAAGATGCCGCCCCAAACGAATTAAAGTTTTATCAATCGCAATCACTCTCGCGCGGCACTGAATTTTTTGGTCGTAGCGTTGCAAGTGTTGATACCTACCCAGGCCAACCAAAAGCAAATATTCCGCGGGATGTGCAAGTTAGTTACACCTTAACTCGGAAGCGAATATTTGCGCTAGCAACCGTGCTACCTCAAGAAACGTTGTTAAGTTATCGATTGGGAATTGCTGGCTTAACTAATCCAGAGTTAAATAGAAGTGATTCACTTGATCTTGCTGCGACTTACGGTCCACAATTTGCGGCGTTCGAAAATAAGTTACGGTTAATTGTTGGGAAATATCGGGTAACTTCCGAACGTGAAAAAATCCCAGTCACACTAGTTAATGATTTTGATATTGAGTTAAAAATAAAACTTGTGGTTACCCCACTTAATGGGAAGGTTATTGCTACACCACTTCCGGTTCTGACTTTAGCTCCTAATTCAAAATTGCAAGTTGCGATTCCGATTCGAGTGATGGCTTCTGGTTCCACGATTTTATTAACCCAAATAAAATCTGAAAAAGGGATTCTTTTAAAGGAACCAGTGCAGTTGCCGTTGACGCTCTCGGTAATTAGCCCAATAACTACATGGTTCACAACCGGCTCTGCCATAATTCTTTTGTTAGCTGGTGTGGTGCAGAGCGTTCGCCGAGTTAAACGGAAGCGGGTTTAGTTATGAGCGATGACGCGCTATTAATTCGCTCCTCTGCGGTCATGGCGCTCGGCACGGTCATCTCAAGAGTTACTGGTTTGGTTAGAAACTTATTATTGGTTGCGGTTTTAGGAACAGCGCTATTGGGTGATACCTACAACGTTGCAAATACCATGCCTAATATTCTTTATAACTTATTAGTTGGTGGCGCACTAACCGCAGTTTTTGTACCGCAAATTATTAGAGCTGCGCGTGAACCTGATAAAGGAAGCGCATATATATCAAGGCTTTTTACGGCCACTAGCGCAGCGCTCTTGATAATCGTTGCGATTGCAATGCTGATAGCTCCGCTGCTGGTGCACTTATATGCGCCTTCATTTAGTGGTCGCGCTCTTGATATCACGGTTGCATTTATGCGGTATTGCTTGCCACAGATATTCTTTTTAGGAATTTTTGCGCTGCTCGGTCAGATCGCAAATGCTCGTGGGGTTTTTGGGCCGATGATGTGGGCGCCGATACTCAATAACTTGATCGCGATTGCGATCTTCGGCTATTTCTTGGCTTCAGTTTCAAATCTCGAGTTTGGCGGGATTACTAACTCCCAAATCCAGACGCTGGGGCTAGGTACAACGCTGGGCATAGTTGCCCAGGCTCTGGTTTTAATTCCAGTGTTAAAGCGGAGCGGGGTGTCATTACGAATTCGTTTTGATTGGCGCGGCGCCGGACTTGGTAAATCCCTCCAGTTAGCCAGTTGGACTTTTCTATTTGTTTTAATTTCTCAAGTTGGCTATTTAATTACAGTAAACCTAGCCACTAGAACTTCAGTAGCTGCAATTATTGAAGGGATTTCTTACGGAGTTGGATATACGCCTTACAGCAACGCTTATTTAATATTATTGCTACCGCATTCGATTATCACAATTTCGGTTGTAACAGCGTTACTCCCTAAACTTTCCGAGCTCGCAATTGATAATAAATTAGCAGAGCTACGTGCACAAATTGTAAAAGCTATTAGGTTGGTGGGGATAGTTACAGTACCAAGCGCATTCTTCTTTCTATTCTTTGGTCCATTAATTGCTCAAGTTTTATTTTTTGGAATATCAGATAACGATGCAATTTTTATTGGAAAAGTCTTAGGCGGGTTTGCACTTGCTGCGATACCGTTAAGTTTAAACTTGATTGCAATTCGTGGTTTAAACGCATTTGAAAATACTAAATCCCAAGTAATATCAAATTTATTAATAAATGTAGTTTCGATTGGTTTCTCGGTGGTAGCCTATTTAACGTTTCCAACTGAATGGATCACTGTCGGGTTAGCAGCTTCATTCACACTTAGTTATTGGGTGGGTAACGCGCTTACCTTTAAATTATTGGCTCGTCATTCCGGATCTATTTCAACTTCAGAATATAGAAAGCTTTACGTATTGTTGGCTTTGGTATCGCTTATAATTTTTATACCACTTCGATTTTTAGTTGGCGTTGACTTAATTCCTGGTGGGAATATTGTTTCATTGTTAGTTGTTATCGTTGTTGCTGATTTTGCCTTCTTGGGACTGGCAAAACTCTTCCGAATAGAAGAGGTAGCACAGACGGTGAAATTGATTTTGCGTCGTAAGTAATTGGTCTGTGATTTTCTAGATAAGGTGGGCAAGTGAGCGAAACAAAAGTGCATGAAGTAGTAATCGTTGGTTCTGGCCCTGCTGGATATACCGCGGCTATCTATGCTGCGCGCGCCCAATTAAACCCAGTTATGTATGAAGGTTCGGTAACTGCTGGCGGTGCGCTAATGAACACCACTGAGGTAGAAAATTTCCCTGGTTTTGAAAATGGCATTATGGGACCAGATTTAATGGATGCAATGCGTAAGCAAGCTGCGCGATTTGGCGCACAATTAATTACTGACGATATTGTTGAAATGAAATTAGATGGTGAAGTTAAAACGTTAAAAGATGGTTCTGGCAATACTTTGTTAGCTCGTTCCGTAATTTTGGCAACTGGTTCTGCATATAAAGAAATTGGAATTGAAAACGAGAAACGTTTATCAGGCCGAGGTGTTTCGTGGTGTGCAACTTGTGATGGGTTTTTCTTTCGTGGGCAAGAGATCGCAGTAGTTGGTGGCGGCGATTCGGCAATGGAAGAAGCTAACTTCTTAACTAGATTTGCAACCAAAGTTGTGTTGATACATCGTAGAGATTCGTTGCGCGCATCAAAAATTATGGCCGAGCGCGCAAAAGCAAATCCAAAGATTGAATTTCTATTTAATACCGAAGTTATTGATGTGTTGGGAGCTGAGAAAGTTAGTGGGCTGAAATTGCGCAATACAGTTTCGGGGGCTGAGAGCGTTCGAGATTTCACCGGGTTATTTGTAGCGATCGGACATTTGCCTAGAAGTGAATTGGTGCTTGGCCAAATTAAGACAAATTCTGAAGGTTATGTAGAAGTGGATGGCCAATCCACTCGCACCAACTTAAAAGGTGTTTTTGCATGCGGTGATTTAGTTGACCACACCTACCGACAAGCGATTACTGCGGCGGGTTCGGGCTGCCAAGCTGCTCTAGATGCGGAAAAATTCCTAGCGGGACATTAAAGTTCAAATAACAATAAGATAAGAAAAGAAGCGATAAAAGGAGAAGGTAATGTCAGCACCAGTAGCGGTAACTGCAGCAAATTTTGATGAATTGGTTTTGAAGAGCACAACACCAGTTTTGGTTGATTTCTGGGCCGAGTGGTGTGGCCCTTGCCGCGCGGTTGCGCCGATCTTGGCTGAAATTGCAGCAGAGCATGGCTCTAAAATTAAAATCGTGAAGCTTAATACCGATGAAGAACAAGCTTTGGCAATGCAATATGGCATCACCTCAATTCCAACTATGAATGTATTTGTTGGTGGCCAAATTGTGAAAACCATCGTTGGCGCTAAGCCAAAACCAGCACTTTTGAAAGATCTTGAACAATTTATTTCCTAAATTCACGATAATTCATTTACGCTGAAGTATGGATACTGAGCAATTAAACCCGGGTGACCGTGGCGATCTTGTTACAGTAATTACAAACACTCTGCATCGCCTTGGATATTTAGCCGCGCCCACCAATATTTATGATGGTTCGGTCGAAACCGCAGTACAAGCATTCCAACAAGAGCGCGGGTTGACTGCAACTGGAGTTGCTAACCCAATGACGCTACGTGCGTTAGATGAAGCGCGTTGGAAGTTGGGTGATCGAACTTTAGTTTTTAAGAAAAACGATAGCGGTTTATTGATTCGCGGCGACGATGTTGCAACGCTACAAAGCCGCTTAATAGATATGGGGTTTGATTGTGGTCGCGTTGATGGAATTTATGGAGTTCGCACTGAAACATCGGTAAAAGAATTTCAAAAATCTGCTGGGGTAGTTGCGGATGGAATTTGTGGACCGGCCACCGTCATCTCTCTAATGCGGTTGTTGCGAACGGTTTCTGGTGGTGCGCCAACGCTATTGCGAGATCAGGCGATCCGCGAAAAACGTGGTCCGGTATTAGCTGACAAAATTATTGTGCTCGACCCAAGTTGGGGTGGAAAAGATGTTGGTAGAGCTGTTAACGGATTGACTGAAGCTGAAATTGTTTTCGATGTTGCGCAACGAATTGAAGGTCGGTTAATTGCACTCGGGGTAAACGTTTTCCTAACTCGAAACGAAACAAGGTCGCCGCTAGAACCAGAGCGAATTGATTTTGCTAATAGCGTTGCTGCAGACTTGGTTATCTCGATGCATGTTGATAGTTACAAGAATGAAAACGCACAAGGTGTTGCAACTTACTTTTATGGTAGCGATCAACATGGCGTGCACTCTGTGGTTGGCGAAAGATTTGCAACGCTAGTGCAGCGAGAAATTTGTGCACGAACTGATTTACACAATTGTCGAACTCATGCAAAAACTTGGGATATGTTGCGGCTGATTAAAGCGCCAACTGTTCGAATAGATTTGGGATATATTTCTAATCCGCACGATGCGGAGCGGCTCGGAGATCCACAATTTAGAGATTTGATCGCAGAAGCGTTAGTTATCGCAATACAGCGCCTTTATTTAGCCGCTGAAGATGATGCAAAAACCGGCACGCTTAGAATAGAAGATTTGCGGCGTGCGGGAATTAGACGGTAATGAAATTAATTACAAACCGCATTCACGTTAAATGTGGCAGAATAATTAAATGACAGATGTAACGCGCTTTCATACGCACGAGCCTGAGAATTTAGATGAGCGGTTTGCGCGCCGAGCAAGCGGTATGCAGGCTAGTGAAATTCGTTCGCTATTTGCGGTTGCCTCTCGTCCAGAAATTGTTTCACTTGCTGGTGGTATGCCAAATCTTTCAGCGTTACCGATGGAGATGATGGCTGGTTTAATTGGAAAATTAATTACTGAACACGGCCAAGAAGCGTTGCAATATGGCAGCGGACAAGGCCATCCGAAATTGCGCGAACAAATTTGTGATGTGATGGCGTTGGAAGGCATTCGCGCAAACCCAGATGATGTTGTTGTAACTACCGGTTCGCAACAAGCACTTGATTTAATTTCCCGGATATTTATTGATCCAGGTGATGTGGTTTTAGTTGAAGCACCTTCTTATGTTGGGGCGCTCGGAACTTTCAAACAATATGAAGCGCAAGTGGTCCATGTCGAGTTAGATCAAGACGGCATAGTTCCCGAGTCGTTACGTGAGGCGATTAAGACAATTCGGTTTTCTGGTCGAAAAATTAAATTTTTATATTTGATTCCCAACTACCAAAACCCGGCCGGTGTATTGCTTCCAGCAGATCGCCGCACTGAAATCCTAGAAATATGCCGGAAAGAAAAGATTATGGTGGTGGAAGATAACCCGTACGGCCTTTTAGGTTTTGAGCGGCCATCGCCAAATGCAATGCGGGCAGAAGATTCTGAAAATGTTATTTACTTAGGATCGTTTTCAAAAACGATTGCGCCCGGACTTCGAGTTGGGTGGGTGTTGGCGCCGGCGGCGTTGCGGGAAAAGTTAGTAATCGCGAGTGAATCATCGATTCTCTGCCCTTCGAACTTCACCCAGATGGCGATTTCTAGCTATTTGGCTGACCAACCATGGCGTGATCAAATCACCGCATTTTGCAAGCTTTATAAAGTTCGAAGAGATGCGATGTTAGAGAGTTTGGATCAATATTTTCCTAAAGGCGCGACTTGGACAAAACCGCAAGGTGGTTTTTATGTTTGGGTTAATTTGCCGCCAGAGATTGATACTAAAGCGATGATGCCAAAAGCGATTGTTGCAAAAGTTGCTTATGTTCCAGGAACTGCGTTTTATGCTGACGGTTTGGGTTCATGGTCGATGCGGCTTTCTTATTGCCATCCAACCCCAGAAAGAATTCGTGAAGGTATTAAATCTTTGGGTAGTGTGGTTGAGCAGGAGATGGAACGACGTAGTGGTGGGATTGCGCTTAATTAATCTATAACATCAATAATTCGATGTAAGTCTTCCAGAGATCCAAATTCAATAACAATTTTGCCACGTTTTTGAGTCATCTCAATATTTACCCGCGTATCTAGCGCATCTGACAACCTGACCCCGAGTTCTTTAATTTCAGGTGATGTGGTTGTTTTATTTTTAGTCGTAGTGGTTTTGCTCTTACTACCGAGTGAAATAATCTCTTCAACCGCCCGAACACTTAATCCTTCGGCGACAATTCGGTTCGCGAGTTTTTCGATTTCATGTTGATCAGCCAATCCAAGTAGCGCACGCGCGTGGCCAGCTGAAATTGTTCCGGCAGCCACCCGGCGTTGTACTGATGGCGGTAAATTTAATAAACGAATTGTGTTAGAAATTAACGGACGTGATTTTCCAAGTTTTGTGGCCAACTCTTCGTGGGTATAACCAAAATCTGTAAGTAGTTGGTTGTATGCAGCCGCTTCTTCTAGCGCATTTAGTTGGCTGCGATGAATGTTTTCTAAGATTGCTTCGCGGAGTAATTCGTTATCGGGAGTTTGGCGAATAATCACCGGGATTGAAGTTAAGCCGGCTAGTTTTGCAGCGCGAACTCGGCGTTCACCCATGATTAATTCATAAGTATCTGCGCCACTTTTTCTAACCACGGGTGGTTGTAATACTCCAACCTCTTTTATGGAAGCAGCTAATTCTTTTAAAGCATCTTCATCAAAAACTGTTCTTGGTTGTTTCGGGTTTGGTTTAATTGCAGATAATAAAACTTCATCTCGGTCCGCAATTACAGTTTCGTTTCCTGGAAGTTTGATGGCGGTTGGAATTAATGAATCTAAATTCCGGCCAAGCCCGCCTTTGCGCGCGTTCATTAACTAATCTCCTGTTGTTGAATTGGATTGACCGCGCTGCCACGAACCGCGATTTCGCGCGCAACGGCCATGTATGACTGCGCGCCGATGGAAAGTGGATCGTAAGTCATAACAGTTTGGCCATATGAAGGCGCTTCTGAAATTCTAACCGCTCGTGGAATTGGAATATCAATTAATTCTTTTGGATAATGTGCGCGCACACTGTCGGCCACATCATTTGCTAATCTAGTTCTACCGTCAAACATTGTTAAAACAATTGTAGTTAGTTTGATATTTTGATTTAAATGTTCTTGTACTAATGAAACAGTGTGAAGTAATAACGCTAAACCTTCTAAAGAATAATATTCGCATTGAATTGGAATCATTAACTCTTCTGCTGCTACAAGTGCATTAATAGTTAATAAACCTAAACTTGGTGGGCAATCAATAATTACATAATCAATACGTTCGCCTTTATTTGCGCGTTCTAGTAATAATGTTTGTAACGCTTTTTTTAATCTAAGTTCGCGCGCAACCATTGGGACAAGTTCAACTTCTGCGTTTGCTAACGATTGTGTTGCTGGTGCGCATTCAAGATGCGGATAGCCAGCAACTTTAATTACAACTTCACTCATTGGAAGATCGCGTGTAATTACTTCAAACATTCCAGCAACATCATCGCGCGCAATTGAAAACGCAGTGCTTGCATTTCCTTGTGGGTCTAAATCAATCACTAAAGTGCGGAGGCCACCCATCGAAAGCGCGGCGGCAATATTGACTGCGGAGGTAGTTTTGCCGACCCCGCCTTTCTGGTTGGCGACAGTGAAAATCCGAGTTTTAATCGGTTTTGGCATCGGCTCTTTGAGGCGTTTGATTCCGATTACGCGCTTTTCGGAATTTGTTTCACGTGAATCAGCCACGGCGGTAGTTAACCAGCCTTTATGACCTCAGCTATGCGGCTGACGGGCAGTTCTCCGATATTTAACTCAATTATTCGTGCGGTCGCACCCTTTGGCAGGATCGATTCACTCAATTCGGCCGCCGCTGACTCCCCTTTGATCGCCAAAAGTGCGCCATTGGGTCGAACCAGGTGCCAAGTGGATGGAATTAGCCGGGCAAGGGGTGCGACTGCACGGGCGGTTACGTAATGAAAGGGTTTTGTTAAAGATTTGGCCTTACCGCGATGGACTGTTACCTCTAATCCAAGCTCTGCAATAACCTCGTTTAAAAAATCGACCCGGCGTTGTAGCGGTTCAATTAGGGTAATTTTTAAATCTGGGCGAGCGAGCGCAATTATGATTCCAGGAAGCCCAGCACCAGAGCCGACATCCCCCACTGTTGCGCCTTCAGTAAAAAGGGTGGTTATTGGAACGCAGTTTTCAATATGGCGTTCCCATACTTTTGGCCCTTCGCTTGGGCCAATGATCCCGCGCTCAACCGCCACGGTTTCGAGGAGTTCGGCGTAACGGGCTAACTCAGGGCCTTTTTTTGGGAAATAGGTCTGAGTTAAAGTTTCACGTGAAACGCTCAAGCGGGAAGGACTACCACGCAACGATCTGGGTCTTCGCCCTCGGATTCGCTGCTCAACCCAGTCTTTTGAATGGTGTCGTGGATGACTTTTCGCTCAAAAGCGTTCATTGGGGCTAGTTTCACTGATTCCCCGGAAGCTTTGACCTCTTCGGCGATCTTTAGCGCTAGTTCGGCTAAGGTTTCTTTTTTATTGACGCGGAAGCCGTCAATATCGAGCATTAAACGAGAGCGTTCGCCAGTAGCTGTTTGGACTGCTAACCGGGTCAACTCTTGGATTGAGTCTAGAACTTCACCTTCGCGGCCAACTAGGTGGTTTAACTCGCCACCTTCAATTGAAAGCGTGGCGCGATCGTTCTCCATCCCAATTTCGATATCGCCATCGAGGTCGGCGATATCCAACAACCCTTCCAAATAATCCGCAGCGACATCGCCCTCTTCTTCTAAACGAGCAATTAAACTTTTTTCCTCAGTTTTTTCAGCTGTATCTACTACTACTGCTTCCTTATTTGGTGCCATGGTTTTACCTTTCGTTAGGTACTAAATCTCTGGGCGATTTGATAGTTTTTATACTATTTGTCGCTTTTACTTCCGTTTCTTCTTTTTATTACTTCGTTTTGGTTGCTGGCGTTGGCTCTTAGGTTCCTCAACCGCTACCCCGCCGCCAATCTCTTCGGTTGGGGTAATTCCAGATTTTTTAGCTTTTTTTGCTTGAAGTTCTTCATAGGCCGGTGACCCTGGGGTTGGGTTTCGTTTAATTACATAAAATTGTTGCGCCCAAGTCCAAAGGTTTGTTGTGGACCAATAAATTAAAACTCCGACTGGAAAGTTAACACCAGATACCGCAAATATTACTGGAAATAAATAGAGCATTATTTTTTGCTGTTGCAACATCATGTTGTTTTGGGTTGACATCTTTGGCATGCCTTTTGTCATCAACTGTTTTTGGGTTGTGAATGTTGTTGCCGACATAAAGGCAATTAAAATGACAGTAACAACCTTAACGGTTGTGATATCTGATCCTAAAAATGTTTGCGAGATTGGAGCGCCAAAGAATTTAGCAGCGGCCGCAGATACCACATCGTCTTGGGTTAGTACACCATGTTTTTGTGGCGGATTTTTTCCAATTCCGTTTAATACTGTAAAGAGCGCAAAAAAGATTGGGGCTTGTGCAAGTATTGGAAAACAAGAAGCTAATGGGTTTGTTTTGTGTTCTTTATAAAGCTTCATCATCTCTTCAGATTGTTTTTGACGATCATCTTTATATTTTGTTTGAATCGCCTTCATATGTGGTTGTAGCGCTGTGAGCGCGCGTTGACTTTTAATTTGCTTAACAAACAATGGAATTAAAATAATACGGATTAAAATAACTAAACCGACAATTGCGAGCGTCCAAGTTACACCACTGTCAGTTCCAAAAATTGGGCTTAAAACTTTATGGATCGCCATAATTACCGCAGATACTGCGATGTAAAGTGGATTAAGAATTGATCCCATTAGTTAACTCCTGCTGATTCTCTTGATAAATCAAGGTTTTTTGCCGGGTTTTCGTGGTGTGTTTTAAAAGTGAAATTGGTTGGTACGTAATCGACGCCACCGTGTGACCATGGGTTACACCGAACAAAGCGCCATAACGATAAAAATAAACCTTTAAAGCCAAATTGTTGGATTGCGTTCATTGTGTAGGTTGAGCAAGAAGGGTAGTACTTACAGCGTGGCGCAAATGCGGGCGAGATCCATTTTTGATAACCGGTGATTAAAAAAATTAATGAGCGTCTCATTTCACCACCGAACCCGGATTGAACTTCTCAGATAATTTATTAAACAACTGTGTTGTGTCGCTTGAATAGTCTTTAGTGTTTTGGATAGCGCGGACCACAACTAATGATTTTTGGGGAAGTAGGTGAAATTGTTCTTTGGAAAGGTGACGAAGTTGACGAGTTACTCTATGGCGTGAAACTGAGCCACCAATTGATTTAGAAACGATAAAACCTATTTTTGTTTCAGGTAGCGTAGGCTCGGCAATAATGTAACCAGCGAGCGTCCGCGTAGAAGCTCTAGCTCCGGATTTTGTAGTGCGAGCGAAATCGGTGCTAGAAGTGAGTCGGTTTAATGACGCAAGCACGAGTTACGCAGATGCAGAGATGCGAACGCGACCTTTGGCACGACGAGCAGCAAGAACTGCACGACCACCACGGGTTGCCATACGTGCGCGGAAACCATGCTTCTTTGCGCGCCGACGATTGTTCGGCTGAAAAGTGCGCTTTGTCATTTCTTGCTCCTTTGATAATTTAAAGCTCTAAAGTTTTGACTTTCGTCCACTCCAAGCGGGTCGAAATGCACCGACCTTTTTTGGGGCCACAGCAGGGGGTAACGGTAAAGGTCGTGGATAACTATGGTCAAACTGGGGCGTTTCGGTCAGATCGCCAATATTGGTGTGGATAACCACTTGCTTTTATTTAGTTTCCCCTCTAGTTTTCGGCTCTATCCACAGGAACCGCTGAAAAGGGTGGTTTTTGAGGGTTAATAAAGGGTAAAGGTTGGGTTTAGACCACAGCCTGTGGATAACTATGTGGATATCGAGGTAGCTAGGTGTTGGTCACAAATCAAAGCACGGGCCAAGAGATGGAATTAGACCTTAAATCTTTATGGGGTGCTGTGATTGAAAAAATATCAACCGACGCACCGCAACACCGGGCGTTCTTAACACTTACCAAACCTCTCGGATTAATTAAAAGTGATGGTGGATCAAATTTGTTACTTGCTGCGCCAAATGTTTTTGCTAAAGATGTTTTAGAGAGCCGGCTCCGGGTAATTTTGAATGAAGCTCTTTCAAATGAAACTGGTGAACGAATCAGCATCGCGGTAACCGTAGATGAAGAGTTGGAAAATTTGGATGTGGTTCAACCGTTAGAAGTTGAGATTGATTTAGATCCAGTTACACCTCGCGCTGGAACTGGGCGTACTGACGCCACTCCAAATAAAACTAACGAACAATCACAATTAAACCCTAGATATATTTTTGAAACTTTTGTAATCGGTGCATCTAACCGGTTCGCGCACGCGGCTGCGGTAGCGGTAGCGGAAGCGCCAGCAAAAGCTTATAACCCGCTATTTATTTATGGTGAATCTGGGTTGGGAAAAACCCATTTATTGCATGCTATTGGCGCTTACGCAAAAGAATTATATGGCGGGCTTCGAGTTCGTTATGTCTCTAGTGAAGAATTTACAAATGATTTTATTAACTCGATTCGAGATGATAAAGCTTCGGTCTTTCAACGCCGTTACCGTGATTTAGATATTTTATTGGTTGACGATATCCAGTTTTTAGAAAATAAAGAGCGGACTCAAGAAGAGTTTTTCCATACCTTTAACACTTTATATAACGCTAATAAACAAATCGTAATTTCAAGTGATCGGCCTCCGAAACAATTAACAACTTTGGAAGATCGGCTGCGTAGCCGGTTTGAGTGGGGTTTAATTACAGATATCCAACCGCCGGAGTTAGAAACTAGAATTGCAATTCTTCGGAAAAAAGCCGCGCAAGATAAATTAAATGCGCCGGATGATGTGTTGGAATATATCGCTAGTAAAATTTCAACAAACATTCGCGAGTTAGAAGGCGCGTTAATTCGTGTGACGGCTTTTGCTAGTTTGAACCGACAAGGTGTTGATCTTTCGCTTGCGGAGATTGTGTTAAAAGATTTAATTCCTAGTGAGGGTGGCCCAGAAATAACTGGCGCGACGATTATGGCCCAGACCGCGGCTTACTTCAGCCTTAGTGTTGAGGATTTATGTGGTAGCTCCCGATCTCGGGTTTTAGTTAATGCCCGCCAAATCGCAATGTACCTCTGTCGGGAATTAACCGAACTTTCGCTTCCTAAAATCGGACAAGCTTTTGGTGGCCGTGACCACACCACGGTTATGCACGCTGATCGAAAAATCCGACAGTTAATGGCCGAGCGCCGTTCAATTTTTAATCAGGTTACAGAACTAACTAACCGGATTAAACAGCAATCGCGGGGGTAACTCTGCATACCCCCAACCTGGGGGTAACTTGTGGATAACTGTGGATAACTGCAGTTATTAGGTGTGTGTATTAGGTGGGTTTTTTCGAAGAAACCGCTTCGGAATAGTTATCCACCTTTTATCCACCCACCACCCACAAGTGAAAACGGTGAAGATATCTTGGTTGACCTGCGGTTATTAGGGTTACCCACAGAAATCTACTCTGGTTACTACGAATATCTTTATATATAGAGAAAGGGTTGTGCGCGAACCACCATCGCACATTAGGTTTACTTTATGAAGTTCACAGTTGAAAGCAATGTATTAACAGAGAGTGTTAATTGGGTTTCACGGAGCCTTTCCTCCCGACCAATAATGACGGCGTTATTAGGAATTGTTATAGATGTAAGTAATGAAATAACACTATCCGCCTCTGATTTAGAAACTGCCGCAAAATCTTCATTTAATGCTGATATTAAAGAAAAAGGAAAAGTTTTAGTGCCAGGACGGTTATTGGCGGAGATAGCTAGATCGCTACCAAACAAACCAGTTTCATTTATGTTAGATAACAACCGAGTATTAGTAACAGCTGGCACCGCAAAATTTACACTTCCAACTTTACCAATAAATGAATATCCAAACCTACCCACTATGCCAGAAAATTCTGGATTTATTGCAAGTGATGTTTTCGCAACCGCAATTAACCAAGTTGCCATCGCCGCCGGCAAAGATGACTCACTCCCAACTCTTACCGGAATTCACGTCGATATAAATAAGGAAACCATCACATTAGCCGCAACCGATCGATACCGATTAGCTGTGCGTGAAATTCAATGGCAACCAAACAACACTGATATTGCAACCTCCGCTTTATTGCGGGCTCGAACACTTGCCGACGCCGCAAAATCCCTTGTGGGTGTAACTCAAGTTTCATTAGCGGTTGCACCAATCACCGCAACCGAAAGACTTGTTGGTTTTGCCAGTGAAGCGAAAACTATGACATCAAGAATGTTGGATGGAACTTTCCCGCCTTACCGACACCTACTTCCAAAAGAAAGCATTGCGCAAGCAACCATAGAAGTTGCGCCATTTTTAGATTCAGTACGCCGGGTTGCGTTAGTGACCGACAAAACCGTGCCGCTCCGGTTGCGATTTGCTGATTCCAAACTGCAACTAGAAGCAGGCGCGGGCGAAGAAGCGCAAGCAACTGAGGAATTAACCATTATTTACAACGGTGAAGCTATTGATATTGCTTTTAACCCAACTTTTTTAATGGACGGTTTACACGCAGTCGGAACTCCTTTTGTACATATTGCATTTACTGGATCAAACAAACCAGCAGTGCTGTCTGGCAAACACGAGAAAGATGGCCCAACAACCGAAAATTATCGGTATTTGTTAATGCCTATGCGTTACGCGTCATAACTCCCGCATACTTAATTTACCGTGCACATAACACACCTCTCTTTACAAGATTTTAGATCTTATAAAGTTTTAGAGTTACCGTTAGAAACCAAACAAAGTATTTTTATCGGGGAGAACGGCGAAGGCAAAACTAATATTATTGAGGCGATTATGTATTTGTCTTTACTTTCTTCCCACCGTGTTTCACAAGATGTGCCACTGATAAAACTAGGTGCAGAACAAGCGTATATCCGCGCAAAAGTTTTACAAGATGAACGAACCCAATTAATTGAGTTGGAAATAAATTCAAATAAAGCAAACCGCGCAAAAGTTAATCAAAACCCAGTTCGAAGTCAGAAAGAAATACTTGGGATCACCCAAGCAATAGCTTTCTCTCCAGAAGATTTAGATCTAGTTCGAGGCGATCCAAATGAACGCCGAGCTTTTATAGACCAATTATTAATCCAAAGAAACCCACGAATGTCTGGGGTTATAACCGATTATGAACGAGCTTTAAAACAACGAAACGCGCTACTTAAAAGCCGAGCCTCTTTTCAAACGTTAGAACCTTGGGACGAACATCTTATTAAATTTGGCTCAGAACTAATAGCCAGCAGAATTGAATTAATAGAAGTCCTACAACCTTATTTTATTAACGCCTACAAAAATTTAGCTGAGAAAAAACCAGCAGGAATCAACTATAAATCGAATATCGATAAGCTTTCAAACAATCGTGAATTAAACCAAGTCTTATTAAAAACCAAACTTACAGAAGTTAGAGAGCAAGAGCGAGATCGCGGCATCACATTAGTAGGACCGCATCGCGATGATGTTTTACTATCACTAGGAGACCATCAAGTAAAAGGTTATGCCAGTCATGGAGAATCTTGGTCTATTGCACTAGCTCTTAGATTAGCGTCATTCCAATTATTAAAAGAAGAAGGTAATCGACCAATTTTAATTTTAGATGATGTATTTTCAGAATTAGATGAGGCCCGTCGAGAAAAACTAGTGCAATTAGCGGAGGAAGCAGAACAAACATTTATCACAGTAGCTGTGGAAAGTGATCTCCCAAAAAGCTTGAATGGGGTTCGGTATTTAGTTAAATCTGGAACGGTAAAGAAATTATGAGTGAGCCTAAACCAAAACGGGATATCGCTCGTGAACTTTTCAGATCTTATAAAACTCAAATAAAAAAACCCAAGAGAATTATTGAGTCAGAAGAACGAATAAATATTTCTGACCCCCAACCACTAAGTTCGGTTTTTAATGAAATTATTACAAACCGAGATTGGCGCCAAGGAATCGCAGAAGGAAATTTATTTAGTGATTGGGAAAAAGTTGTAGGCGAAGATATTGCACAACACACAACTCCAATAACTTTGCTAGAAGGAAAATTAACCATTCAAACTTCATCAACTGCTTGGGCGACTCAACTTAGGTTAATTTCAAACGATCTTTTAAAAACACTCCAACAAAGCGCGCCAGGCGCATTAGTTGAAGAATTAGTTGTAATTGGCCCACACGCGCCTTCTTGGAAGCGTGGGCTGCGCACCATCCGTGGAGCTAAAGGGCCAAGAGACACATACGGTTAACCACCAAGTAGGGAACCTCACCTTTCGCTCACTAATCGCCCTAACCCACCACAGAAGGCTTTTTTGGGCTATCACAGTTTCAAAAACCCACTAGGATTACGGGTTGAACCCCGGCCAAAACTGACGAGGTTTGGCTATAACAGGTTTGAGCCCTAAACCACCTGCACGGCGAACCAGAACGAAAGGCGTTTAAGTGCCAACCCAAACCCCAAAAAAAGAGAACGCAAAAGCGTATAACGCTAGCGCGATCACAGTTCTTGAGGGGCTTGAAGCGGTTCGCAAACGGCCAGGTATGTACATCGGCTCCACTGGAGAGCGCGGGCTACACCATTTAGTTTATGAAATCGTTGATAACTCAGTTGATGAAGCTCTCGCTGGTTACTGCGACGAAATTTCAGTAACACTTTTAGCAAATGGCGGCGTGCAAGTAATTGATAACGGACGCGGCATCCCAGTCGACATGCATCCGATTGAAAAAAAACCAGCTTTAGAAGTTGTGCTAACAGTTTTACACGCTGGTGGAAAATTTGGCGATGGCGGTTACTCAGTTTCAGGCGGTTTACACGGTGTTGGTGTCTCGGTAGTAAATGCGCTTAGCCAAGACTTAGAAGTAATTGTTAAACGCGATGGCTTCATATGGAATCAAAATTACAAACTAGGTGTGCCACAAGCCTCACTCAAAAAAGGTGAGGCCACTGATAAAACCGGAACCCAAGTTACATTCTGGCCATCTGAAGAAATATTCGAAACCACTGACTTTTCTTTTGAGACTTTATCGGCACGATTCCGTGAAATGTCTTTCTTAAACAAAGGTTTAACGCTATCTTTAAAAGACGAACGCCCAAGCCATGTGGACGAAAACGGCGAACCACTATTCATTAAATTTAACTTCCCTGGTGGAATCGCAGATTTTGTAAAACATTTAAATTTAACAAAAGGCGAAGGCCATAAATCCATTATTTCTTTTGGCGGCGAAGATTTAAAACAAAAAATGTCGCTTGAAATATCAATGCAATGGAACACTGGATTTACTGAGTCGGTCTACACATTTGCAAACACAATCAACACTCAAGAAGGTGGAACCCACGAAGAAGGATTTCGAACTTCACTAACCTCACTAATAAATAAATTCGGTGAAGACTGGGGTTATATTAAAAAGAAAGAAGATCGTCTTACCGGAGATGATGTTCGTGAAGGTTTAACCGCAATAGTGTCGATAAAAATGGCCGAGCCGCAATTCGAGGGCCAAACAAAAACTAAATTAGGAAACACTGAAGCGAAATCTTTCGTTCAAAAATCACTAAACGACAACCTTGGTTCATGGTTTGAACGAAACCCAACCGAAGGAAAAGAAATTGTCCGTAAATGTATTGATGCCGCAGCAGCCCGAGTAGCTGCGCGAAAAGCTCGAGACTTATCAAGAAGCCGTAAAGGTTTATTAGAAGGCCGCGGAATGCCTGGAAAATTAGCGGATTGCCAATGGACCGAACCGGAAAAATGCGAACTTTATATTGTTGAAGGGGATTCAGCCGGTGGTTCAACTAAAGGCGGACGAGATTCAAGAAACCAGGCAGTACTTCCAATCCGCGGGAAAATTCTAAACGTTGAAAAAGCACGGATTGATCGAGTGTTGCAAAATAACGAAGTACAGGCCTTAATTACTGCACTTGGAACTGGCATCCATGAGGATTTTGATGTTGCAAAACTTCGTTACCATAAAATTATTTTAATGGCGGATGCTGATGTCGACGGACAACACATTCGTACACTTTTATTAACTTTATTATTTAGATTTATGCGGCCATTAATCGAACAAGGTTTTGTTTACTTAGCACAACCACCACTTTATAAAATTAAATGGGGTGGGAAAGAACCAGTCCAGTATGCATTTTCCGACAGAGAGCGCGACGGTTTAATTAAAATTGGTCTTGACGCTGGCAAACGCTTACCAAAAGAAGATGGCATCCAGCGTTTTAAAGGTTTAGGCGAAATGCCTGCAAAAGAACTTTGGGATACCACAATGGATCCAGCGCACCGCGTGTTAATGCAAGTAACTTTACAAGATGCAGCCGCAGCCGACGATCTCTTCTCAGTATTAATGGGCGAAGATGTTGAACAACGCCGTAATTTTATCCAACGCAACGCTAAAGATGTTCGCTTCTTAGATATTTAAATAAACGAAACCAGGAGAAAAAATTGGAAGAGCAAGCACCGGTTACTGATCGCGTAGAGGTAGTTGATCTACAAGTCGAGATGGCACGTTCCTATCTCGATTATGCGATGAGTGTTATCGTCGGTCGCGCGCTCCCGGATATTCGAGATGGTTTAAAACCAGTCCATCGCCGAGTGCTTTACGCAATGTATGACGCTGGTTATCGCCCAGATAAGGGTTACTACAAATCTTCACGCATCGTTGGTGACGTCATGGGTAATTACCATCCACACGGTGACGGCGCGATTTATGACACTTTAGTTCGGTTAGCGCAACATTGGTCGTTGCGTTACCCACTTGTTGATGGAAATGGAAACTTCGGATCGCCTGGAAATGATCCAGCCGCGGCAATGCGTTACACCGAAGCTCGGCTCGATCCACTCGCCATGGAAATCATGCGAGATATTGATGAAGACACGGTTGATTTTGTTTCTAATTACGACGGTAGATCACAAGAACCTGTTGTGCTTCCAAGTCGTTTTCCAAATTTATTAGTTAACGGATCTGCCGGAATTGCAGTTGGTATGGCTACTAATATTCCACCGCATAATCTGCGCGAAATTTGCGGTGCTGTGCAATGGGCTTTGGATAATCCAGATGCCACACCAGAAGATTCCTTAACTGCAATGCTCGGAATCGTTAAAGGTCCAGATTTTCCAACCAAAGGTTTAATTGTTGGCCGCAAAGGCATTGAAGATGCCTACCGAACTGGTCGCGGTTCCATAATCATGCGCGCCGTTATTGAAGTTGAGGAGATTAATAAACGAACCTGTTTAGTTGTAACTGAACTCCCATATCAAGTAAACCCTGATAATTTAGCGTTGAAAATTGCCGAACTGGTAAAAGATGGGAAAATCAAAGGAATTGCAGATGTTCGAGATGAAGGTAATGAACGCCTTGGCCAACGCTTAGTAGTTGTGCTGCGCAACGATGCAGTTGCAAAAGTTGTAATTAATAATCTTTATAAACAAACCCAGTTACAGGATTCATTCGGAGCAAATATGTTGGCGCTGGTGGATGGCGTGCCACGAACCCTTAAATTAAATGAATTTGTCCGGTATTACATTGACCATCAAATCGAAGTTATTGTCCGTAGAACTAAATACCGATTAAGTGAAAAAGAAAAACGCGCACATATTTTAAGTGGTTATCTAAAAGCCTTAGATGCGCTAGATGTTGTAATCGCGCTGATCCGCGCCAGCGCTAACTCTGATGCTGCGCGCGAAGGTTTAATGAAACTTCTTGAAGTTGATGAGATCCAAGCAAATGCAATTTTGGATATGCAACTTCGCCGCCTTGCGGCTTTAGAACGCCAAAAAATTATTGACGAATACGACAGTTTAATGTCCGACATTGTTGAATTAAATGAAATTTTGGTTAGCCCAACCAAACAACGTTCGATTATTAAAAACGAACTACTTGAACTTGCCGAGAAATATGGAGACGATCGTCGTACCCAAATTATCGTAGGTGACACTGATTTATCAGTCGAAGACTTAATCCCAGACCAGGATGTAGTGGTAACTATTACGCGCGGGGGTTATTCAAAACGAACCAAAGCTGACGCATACCGAGCCCAAAAACGCGGCGGTAAAGGTGTTCGTGGCGCTGCATTAAAACAAGATGACATTGTTGAACATTTTTTCACCGCGTCAACCCATGATTGGTTGCTCTTCTTAACAAACCAAGGCCGGGTCTATCGTGCAAAAGTTCATGAATTACCGGACGCCGGTAGAGATGCTCGTGGTCAACATGTCGCGAATTTATTAGCGTTCAAACCAGGCGAGACCATCGCATCTGTAATTGGAATTAGAGATTATCAATCGCTACCGCATTTAGTTATCGCTACCAGAAGTGGTGTTGTTAAAAAAAGTCCGTTGGTTGAATATGACTCAAATCGGACCGGCGGACTTATTGCTATTTCACTTCGAGAAGGCGATGAAGTCGTATCTGCTTCGGCAATTACTTCATCCGATGAAATTTTATTAATCTCACGAAAAGGTATGGCACTTCGTTTTACCGCAGATGATGATTCGTTGCGGCCAATGGGACGTTCTGCAACTGGTGTAATTGGAATGAAGTTCCGAAAAGACGACGAATTATTAACAATGGTTTCGATTCCAAAAAACACCGAAGACGCAAAACAATATGTATTAACCGCTACAGATGGCGGATTTGGGAAACGAACTCCACTTGCTGAATACCGTTCTCAAGGGCGTGGCGGAATAGGTGTAAAAGCCGCAAAAATTGATGAAGGCTCGCGCGGTATTTTAGTTGGAGCTTTAATTGTTAATGAAACTGATGAAATTTTAGCAATCACATCAAGTGGCAGCGTTATGCGAACTGAAGTTTCACAAGTACGTGAAACCGGTCGCGACACAATGGGAGTTCGTTTGGTGAATTTAAATGATGGGATAACTGTCGTTTCGTTAACCAAAGTAAGCGAGGAATAACGGATTTTTGGTCGCTACCAATTGTTCGGGTAATCTTGCGCCTCGCACTGATCTAGGTCAGGGCGAAAAGAAGGGCCTATAGCTCAGCCTGGTTAGAGCGCTTCCCTGATAAGGAAGAGGTCAGTGGTTCGAGTCCACTTAGGCCCACACTCGTTAACTGCGAGGTTTCTTAGGATTTGCATTTTAAACTCCTACGAAATAGTTTTGCCGAACGCAAGTACTTAATGCAGTTTGGGGACCTAGCTCAATTGGTAGAGCACCGCCTTTGCAAGGCGGGGGTTAGGGGTTCGATTCCCCTGGTCTCCACGTGACTAATACACCAAACACAAAAGCAACTTTGCACACCAATAAAGGTGACATTGTTGTTGATTTATTTCCCAACCATGCACCAAAAACCGTAGCTAATTTTGTCGAGCTAGCTAGTGGTTCTCGCGAATGGGTAGATCCACGAACCGGATATAAAACTTCAGAAAAACTTTATGACGGCACAGTTTTTCATCGCGTTATTAAAGGTTTCATGATTCAAGGTGGCGATCCACTTGGTCAAGGAACTGGTGGACCAGGTTATAAATTTGCTGATGAATTTCACCCAGAATTAAATTTTGATCGCCCATACTTATTAGCAATGGCCAATAGCGGCCCCGGAACCAACGGCTCACAATTCTTTATCACAGTTGCCCCAACCGCTTGGTTGAACCGCAAACACAGCATATTTGGCGAAGTCACCGATGTTGCAAGCCAAGCGATTGTTGACGCCATCGCTACTACCGCAACTGGCGCACAAGATCGACCAATCGAAGCGGTAAAGATTAATTCTGTTTCACTAAGTTAATTTTGTTATTTAACAACGTGAAACGATTTGCAACAGATTCGTTAACAAATTTAATCCTTGTAATTATTGCTGGCAGCTATTTATTGCAAATGATTATTCCCGGGTATGAAGCCGCATTGTTATTAGCTAAAGATCCAGTTCTAAGCGGCGAGTACTACCGAATTCTTACCGTTGCCCTATTACATGGCGGACTACTTCACTTAGGTTTCAACCTTTACTCACTACATTTGTTGGGCTCGCCAGTTGAAGCATTTTTCGGTAAAAGTCGCTACCTTGCGATTTTCATCGGATCACTAATAGCCGCCTCAATAACTTCAATCATATTTAACCCACCTTATGTTTATTCAATCGGAGCCTCTGGTGCGATCTTCGGGTTATTTGGCGCGCTTGCAGTCGGTGGAAAACGAATGGGCGTAGATTTCCGAAGCATTGGGACAATTGTGGTAATTAACTTTGCACTCGGATTTATGATGAGCGGAATTGATTGGCATGCACACCTAGGCGGCTTGTTTGGCGGCGCAGCAGTAACTTGGCTTTTACAGAACACGAGAAAGCGCTAAAAGTTATACACAGCTTTATCCACACTGTGGAGAATTACAACAGTGTAATTAATAAATAGGTATTAGCGCCATTTAGTGGCGAGCGAGAATCCAACGCCAATAAATGCAAAACCGACCAACATGTTCCAAGCGCCGATATTAGGAATCGGGTAGGCGGTCTGCGAGATGTAGAAGACCACAATCCAAAGCAATCCAAGCAAAAAGGCGGCGACCATTACAGGGGCTAACCAAGCTGGGCTTTCGACCGGACCAGATTCCTGTTCCAATATCTCAGCTGGAATGTAGTTATCTTTCTTCTTCTTGCGGACTTTTGATGTAGGCATGGGCTCAGATTACACCTGAATCTTTAGATTTGGGTAGCGGGAGTAGTTAGAAATAGCCAGAAAGGGTGCAAATGAAGATATTGGTTGTAAATAACTTCGACTCATTTGTATTTAACCTGGTCGACTACTTAAAACGTTTAGGTGCTGATTGCACTGTTTTGAATAACGATCAAATTAATATCTCTGAAATCGAAAATTACAACGGAGTCTTAATCTCTCCAGGCCCGGGAACCCCAGAAGGCGCCGGAGTAAGCATCGATGTTGTAAAAAAATGCGCTGAATTGAGAAAACCACTTCTTGGTGTTTGTTTAGGCCATCAGGCAATCGGAGTTGCGTTCGGCGGGATTGTGGAACGTGCACCGGAGTTGTTGCACGGAAAAACTTCGGAAGTAACCCATAACAATGTGGGCGTGCTCCAAAACATTGCTTCACCTTTTACCGCTACCAGGTATCACTCGTTGATAATTAAAAGTAATCCGTTACCGCAAGAATTAGAAGTTACTGCAAAAAGTGAATCCGGAATAATTATGGCGATAAAACATAGAACGCTCCCAATAGAGGGTGTGCAATTTCACCCAGAGGCAATTTTAACCGAACACGGTTATCAAATCATGGGCAATTGGTTACTCCAATGTGGTGATCAAGACGCAAGAAAAAGATCTGAAGGCTTTAATCCAATAGTTGCAAGAGGTTAGTTTGTAGCCGCTCTATTAATCGTGATAGTTACTGAACTTCCAATCGTTTTTACTAGCCCAGCATCAGGTGCCTGCGCCAACACAACGCCAACTGGTTGGCTCGCATCGATAGCATCAACAATTTTTACCAGGAATCCAGCCTGGGTTAATAATGTACGGGCTTGAATTTCGCTAACCCCAACAAGATTTGGAACTTGTACATTTCCGCTCGCAATATCAAGAACCACACCGCTACCGGCCCTAACGCTCTCCCCAGATTTTGGCGCCACACTTAAAACTGTGCCAGGCGCTTGTTCTGAATCAACTGGGTTTGTTCGCAATATAACTAAACCGGATTGAACTAAAAGTATCCGAGCTTCTTCAAGTGATTTTCCGATTAAACCAACTGGAACAATGGCATCACCTGGGCCATCAGATAACGTCAACGTAACGCTGCTTCCAGCCGAAACTTTAGAAGTCGCCAATGGCAGTTGTGAAACCACGCGATCTGTTGGGATTCTAGGATCGTGTGCACGATTAATTGTGATTGTGAAACCAACTAATAATTCGCGCGCTTGCGCTTCAGTTAAACCCACTACGTTTGGCAGACCAGCGCTTAATGATGAGTTAGTTTTAGAAAATATAGTGAAGTTCGCAATTACACCTAACCCCAACAAAATTGCGGAAATAGTTGCAACCACCTTTAATCGCTTGGCGGGCTTTTTAGTTCTTGGGATTTCCCGAGTGATTGCTTCGCCGCGAGCTAACCGCTTTAAATCATCCAACATCGCGATTGCACTTTGATATCGATCATCTGGATTCTTTGCTAGCGCAACTGAAATAAAGTTGTCAACCATCGAATTTAGAGTTGGCTGTAATTGGGTTGCGGGAGTAACCACACCCGAAACATGTTGGTAAGCAATTGCTACAGGTGTATCGCCGGTAAATGGCGGTTTGCCAGAGATTAATTCGTAAAAAAGACAGCCAACTGAATATAAATCGCTTCTGGAGTCAGCTTGGTCGCCAATTGCTTGTTCGGGTGAAAGGTATTGCGCAGTTCCCACAACATTCCAAGTGCTAGTCATGGTTGCGCCGACATCATCGAGCGCTCTTGCGATACCAAAATCCATCACTTTGACTGCACCTGATTTAGTTAGCATGATGTTTCCCGGCTTTATATCGCGATGGATTATTCCGTGTTGGTGCGAATAATCTAAAGCTGCCAAAATTCCTTCTGTTATCTCAATCGCCCTCTCAAACGAGAGCCGATCACCGTTCTGCAAGATGGCGCGCAAAGTATGGCCTTTTACATATTCCATAACTATGTAAGAAGTATTCTGGGTTTCATTAACTTCTTCGCCTGAGTCAAATACTGAAACTATCCCGGGGTGGTTTAACCCAGCCGCAGCTAACGCTTCTTTTTTAAACCGAGCGATAAAAGATGGGTCGCGTGCTAAATCACTTCGCAATATTTTTACCGCGACTTGCCTTGATAATCTTTTATCTTCAGCAATATATACATCAGCCATACCGCCAGTACCGATCATTTCACCTAATTCGTAACGGTTACCTAAAAGTTTTTTATTCATTAGCGGCACCAATAAACTTTGCGTCAAACTTTTCAACCGAACCACTTATTTGAGCGAGAATCACAGTCACATTATCTGGCGCGCCCTTCTTGTATGCACCATCTATTAATAAACCCACAGCAACTTCTAAGGGGTTCTGCTTCACAATGTTCAAAATTTCTAAATCAGAAAGTACTCCAGAAAGGCCATCGCTACAAAGAAGGTATATGTCGCCATCAATAGCCGGATACTCAATGAGTACTGGTTGGATGTTTTCATTTCCCATCAAAGCTTGTGTGAGCATTGAGCGCTGCGGATGATCTGCAATCTCATCGTGTGTGATGCGCCCTTGGTTTAACAATTCTTGTACCAAAGTGTGGTCGGTGCTGATTTGTGCAATTTTCCCAGAGCGAATTCGATAACAGCGCGAGTCGCCGACATGTAGCAGCGAAACATTTTCATTAAGAATAGCAAGAGCGGTAATCGTTGTGCCCATTCCCTCTAATTCCAAATTAGCTCTAGAAACGGCGGCGATTTCACCATCCATCTCATGAACCATATTTAGATATAAATCCTCTTTGGAATCCAAATCAACCTCGGGTGCTGCTAATAAAGATTGCAACGCGGCCAGAGTTTTAATTGCAGTTTTCGAAGCAACTTCGCCACCGGCATGGCCACCCATGCCATCGGCAACCGCAATCAAATTTTGCGAAACAAATCCGGAATCCTCATTACCGTCACGGATTAAACCAAGTTCAGATCTTGCGATTACAGGAGAGAAGTTGAAGTTACGCAAAACTTTCTCCGACTTCTCTCGATAAGGTTATGTTATGGAAAAACCTAATATGGCTAGCCTAACGCGACGTTTAACGGATAGGAACTGGCGCTAGGGTTCCCCGCGCTTAACAACGGCAGATGCGACCAAAAATATTTGCGCACCGCGGCGCTAGTGCAGATTTTGCCGAACAGTCCTATGAGAGCTACGCCGGCGCGATTTCACAGAACGCAGACGGTTTCGAATGCGATGTGCAATTAACTGCTGATCGCGAAATTATCTGCTGGCACGACGACGACACCAATCGCCTTACCGATAAACAGTGGTTGATTTCAAAAACACCAATGAAAGATCTTTTAAAGCTAGAAATTAAAAACGAAGGGAACTTAGGCAGACCGATAACATTTTTAGAATTGTTACAAATCTCCATTGATTCTAGAAGGGATTTGTTGGTGGAGACAAAACATCCGGTTCCAAATAAAGGATTAATTGAAAAACTTGTTTTACAAGAGTTAAAAAAACGAAAATCAGATATTAAAAAAAGTGGCATAAATATTAATATTATGTCGTTCTCATTTTTTGCCACTCAAAGAATTGTAATTTCTAAGCAATTCACACCAGTATATTTAGTCGCTAAGGCGCCACAGATAAAATACCTACCCGCAGAAATTTATGGTGTATATATCAACCTTCTTAAAGCGAAACCAGAATTAATTGAGTTAGCACATAAACGCGGCAAGAAAATCTATGTTTGGACAGTAAATGAAGCGGAAGATATGGAGTTCTGCGCACGGAACGGTGTTGCTGGGATAATTACAGATAATCCGGCGCGAGCAAAGAATGTGCTCGGCTATTCTTAACCAATGAGTACGTATGCCTATCTTGGTCCGGCCGGGACATTCACTGAAGCCGCGCTCAAAAAAATCAGTAAGAACTCTGATCAATTAATTCCGTTCGCCAATGTAACTGCAGCGCTAGACGCGGTTAGAAGTAATAAAGCGGAGTTCGCGCTTGTCCCAATCGAAAATTCTGTTGAAGGGGTGGTTGCGCGGACGCTTGATGAATTGGCAATCGGTGAACCACTTGTGATAATCCAAGAAACCACACTCCCAGTAAGTTTTTCGTTAATGGTTCTCGCCGGGAATAAAAGTAAAAAAATTAATTCCGTTGCTACCCATCCACATGCCGAAGCTCAATGCCGCGCGTATATCGCAAAAAATATGCCTGGCGCGGAAGTAATTACGACAGCGTCTACTGCAGCAGCAGCAGAGGGTTTAGCTAACGGAAATTATGATGCCGCGATCGCGGCACCAATTGCGGCGTCACATTACGGATTAGAAATAATTGCTGAGAATATTGGCGATAACACCGCAGCGGTTACGCGATTTGTGCTTGTAGGTAAACCTGGAAAAATTCCGGCTAAAACTGGCCATGACCGAACATCGTTAGCAGCTTTTATCGGCGCAGATCACGCTGGCGCACTTTTGGAAATCCTTACCGAATTTTCAGTTCGTGGAGTTAACTTAACTTTCATCCAATCACGGCCTACTGGCCGCGAACTTGGAAGCTACCATTTCATTATTGATGCCGAAGGACATGTAGATGACGAGCGAGTAGGCGATGTTCTTATGGGGTTGCGCCGAATTTGCGAAGATGTTCGTTTCTTAGGTTCATATCCGCGCGCCGATAAAATTGCGCCAACAACTACTAAAGCGACAACCGATACTTCATTTCAAAGCGCATCGGCATGGTTGGTTGAAGTTCGCCAAGGAAAAAAGATTTAGTCGGTAGGCTCACAACATGATTGATTTGAAGGTTCTTCGCGAAAACCCAGAAGTTATGAAGAAATCGCAAACCGTACGTGGCGAAAACCCAGATTTAGTTGACGCAGTCCTTGCGGCGGATGATGCTCGCCGAGCCGCACTTTCTGAATACGAATTATTGCGAGCGGAACAAAATGTAATTTCTAAATCGGTAGCTTCCGCAAAAGGTGACGAAAAGGCGGCATTGCTCGAGAAAGCCAAATCACTTTCCGCATCTGTGAAAAACGCCGAAGCAAAGAAGAACGAAGCAGAGGTGCGTGCCAAGGACACCCTAATGGGGCTTTCTAATTTTATTGATCCGATTGCACCTGTTGGCGGCGAAGCAGATTTCAAAGTTATTGAAGAAGTTGGAACGCCGCGCGATTTTAAAAAAGAAGGATTTGAAGCAAAAGACCATGTCGAACTTGGGAAAATCCTTGGTGCTATTGATGTTGAGCGCGGTGCAAAAGTTTCAGGTTCGCGCTTTTATTATTTAACCGGGATGGGTGCAATGTTGGAATTCGCGCTCGTTAATTATGCGATCGCTAGCGCGAGTAAAAATGGTTTCATACCTGTTATCCCACCGGTGCTTGTTAAACCGGCAGCGATGGAAGGAACCGGCTTCCTCGGTCAAGCGGCAGAAAACGTTTTCCATCTAAAAGAAGACGATTTTTATCTAGTAGGAACAAGTGAAGTTCCGCTTGCGGCGTATCACATGGATGAAACATTAGACGCAAATAAATTACCACTTCGCTATAGCGGTTACTCTTCTTGTTTCCGCCGCGAAGCTGGCACCTACGGTAAGGACACCCGCGGCATTATCCGGGTGCACCAATTTGATAAAGTTGAAATGTTTTCATTCTGCAAACCAGAAGATGCCAAGGCTGAACATTTAAGAATTTTGCAATGGGAAAAAGATTTCCTAGATGCGATGGAGATTCCTTATCGAGTTATTGATGTAGCTTCCGGTGATCTAGGCGCTAGCGCCGCTCGTAAATTTGACTGTGAAGCTTGGATACCCACTCAAGGAACTTATCGGGAAGTTACCTCCACCTCTAATTGCACTGAATTTCAAGCGCGCCGATTAAATATCCGAATGAAAGATAATGAAGGCACAAAAGCAATTGCTACTTTAAATGGCACTTTGGTGGCAATCCCGCGCATGATTGTTGCGATATTAGAAAACCATCAACAACCTGATGGCTCAGTAAAAATTCCGAAAGCACTGCAGTCATTCTTAGGAACCGACAAATTCCTGCCGGTGAAAAATTGAGCGGTTTGCAAAAACGACCTAAATTAATCGCGAGTGATTTAGATGGAACCGTGGTTGCACATTATGGCGCTATTACTGACCGGACGATTAATGCATTTCGTCGAGCGCATGAGATGGGGATTCACATCTATTTCGTAACTGGAAGACCACCCCGATGGATGCCAGAAATAAAGGAAGCGTTTGGTTTTGGAACTGGAATCTGCGGGAATGGCGCACTACTTTTTGATATTCAAAATCATAAAGTTTTAGAAGAGTGGTTAATTCCAATCGAAGCTCAAAAAGAAACCGTAAAAAGACTTCGTAATGCAATCCCACCAATCTCATTTGCCATCGAAACACACGATAATTTTCACCGCGAGGTTGCTTATATTCCAAGATGGGATGTCGGTGTAGATAATAAAGGTGTAACGAAAATTGAAGAAGCCATGACTGAGCCAATGATGAAGATGTTGGCACGTTGTTCAGATTATGAATTTACCTCAGATGAGATGTTGGAGATTGCAACTAAAGAAGTTGGCGATTTAGTAAACGTTACTCATTCAAACCCCAAAGAATCTTTATTAGAAATCTCGGCGCACGGCGTTAGTAAAGGTGCAACTCTTGCAAAAATTGCGGAGCGATTAGGGCTAACCGCCGATGATTGCGTTTCATTTGGCGATAATCCAAACGATTTTTCAATGCTTTCATGGACAAGCAGATCTTGGGCGATGGCCGATGGTCATCCAGATGCTCGAAAATATGCGAAATCAGTTGCGTTGCCACACCAAGAAGATGGTGTCGCAATCGTTATCGAGGAGTTACTAGAACTTCCCGCGTAATTTTGAAGAGCCTCGTTTAGAAGGTAAGTTTCTCCACGGAGGGCTCGCATAGCGGCCGAGTGCACCGGTCTTGAAAACCGGCAAACGAAAGTTTCGTGGGTTCAAATCCCACGCCCTCCGCCATTTTTTAAGTTCTATCGGTCATGTGCTCGAATTCATAAGTAAATACGCTTAATCTACCTAGCGCGATCTCTATGAGGATAGGAAACTGGTCTCAGGGATTTTAGGATTGGGACGAGGAGCCGTAGCTATGGATACTGGCGTATTTTCTCAATCTCGCGCAGCCATTAAAGAACGCACGCTCCGAACCGATCGATGGTGGTTACAGCCAGCAATTACATTTGGAGTCCTTTTTAGTTTTGTAATTTATGCAACTTTCCGAGCATTTGAGAACAAATATTATTTCGCAGAACCTTTAGTCTCGCCTTTTTATTCACCATGCCTTTCAAGTGCATGTATTGAAGGCACATCACTGCTAGGTCAACCATTCAACAATAAATATTTCGGAATCGGTATCTCACCCTCACTCTTTATTTTGATTTTCCCACTTGGATTCCGAATGACTTGTTACTACTATCGCAAATCTTATTATCGAGCATTTTGGATGTCACCACCTGCTTGTGCAGTAGCAGAACCACATTCAAAATACACCGGCGAAACTCGTGCACCACTAATTTTACAGAACGGGCATCGCTGGTTTTTTTACGCGGGATTAGTTTTTAATGTACTACTTACTTATGATGCTTTCTTGGCATTTAAAAATGCCGATGGCGAGTGGGGCCACATGAGCGTCGGAACCTTAGTTCTGTTAAACAACGCAGTTCTACTCTGGCTTTATTCACTTTCTTGTCACACATGTCGCCACACACTCGGCGGCAGATTGCGCCACTTCTCCAAACACCCAGTGCGTTATAAATTATGGAGTTGGGTATCGGTTTTAAATCATAAACATCCGACATTTGCTTGGATTTCATTATTTGGTGTGGCATTTGCCGACATTTACATTCGCGCTGTTGCATCAGGCGCCTGGACCAATTTCTACTTCTTTTAAAAAGAGCGATCATGGCGAATCTCGAGCGATATAAATACGATGTAGTTGTCATCGGTGCAGGCGGAGCTGGACTTCGAGCTGCAGTAGAGGCGCGCGAAGCTGGTTTAAAAGTTGCCATTATTTGTAAGTCGTTATTTGGCAAAGCCCATACCGTTATGGCTGAAGGCGGCGCTGCTGCATCAATGGGTAACGTAAATTCTGGCGATAACTGGATGGTGCACTTTCGCGACACAATGCGCGGTGGAAAATTTCTTAACCATTATCGAATGGCAGAGTTACACGCTAAAGAGTCGCCAGATCGAGTTTGGGAGCTAGAAACTTGGGGTGCGTTATTTGATCGCACTAAAGAAGGAAAGATCTCACAACGTAATTTCGGTGGACACGAATACCCACGCCTGGCACATGTCGGTGACCGCACTGGTCTTGAGTTAATTCGAACCATGCAACAGAAAATTGTTGCGCTGCAACAAAAGGATGGTCGAGATTATGGCGACATGGAAAGTCATATTAAAGTTTTTGCTGAATTAACTATTACTGAAATTATTAAAGAGAATGGAAAAGTTGCTGGAGCGTATGGATACTGGCGTGAATCTGGCGCTGAAGTTTTATTTGAAGCACCTGCAGTAATTATTGCAACTGGCGGCGTTGGAAAAACTTTTAAAATTACATCAAACTCTTGGGAAGGTACTGGCGATGGCCACGCACTTGCGCTTAAAGCAGGAGCTAATTTAGTTGATATGGAATTTTTGCAATTCCATCCAACTGGAATGGTTTGGCCGCCATCAGTGCGCGGAATTTTAGTTACGGAATCAGTTCGTGGCGAAGGTGGAATTCTCACTAATAATCTTGGCGAAAGATTTATGTTTAAGTACATTCCAGATGTATTCAAAGATAAATATGCCGATAATGAAACAGAGGCCGATGGTTGGTATATCGATCAAGATAACAATCGTCGCCCACCAGAGTTATTACCGCGCGATGAAGTAGCACGCGCGATTAACTCTGAAGTAAAAGCAGGTCGAGGCAGCGAACATGGTGGTGTATTTCTTGATGTTTCAAAACGAATTTCAGCCGAAATAATTAAAAAGCGGCTTCCTTCCATGTGGCACCAGTTCTATGAATTAGCTGGTGTAGATATAACTAAAGAGGCGATGGAAGTTGGCCCAACTTGTCATTACATAATGGGTGGTGTTGAAGTTGAACCAGACACTGCTGCTGCCGTTGGCGTTCCTGGTTTATTCGCTGCAGGTGAAGTTGCCGGAGGAATGCACGGTTCAAATCGTCTTGGTGGGAATTCACTATCTGATCTTTTGGTCTTTGGTCGTCGCGCCGGAATGGGCGCATCCGAATATGTAAAGAAGAGCAGCTCTAATCCAGTTAGCGAATCATCAATAAGAGCTGCGGCGGAAAGAATCGAAGCGCCATTTAGTCGAAGTGGTGGCGAAAACTCATATTCGCTACATGCCGAATTACAAGAAGTAACTCATAACTTAGTTGGAATTATTCGCACCGGCGAAGAATTAAAAACTGCAATTGAAAAAATTGCCGCAATTCGTGAACGAAGTGCGAACGTTTCAGTTAGTGGTGGCCGCAAATTTAACCCTGGCTTCCATCTTGCTTTTGATTTAGACAATATGTTATTAGTTGCCGAAAGCACTGCGAAATCTGCAATTAAGCGAGAAGAATCTCGCGGCGGACATACTCGTGATGATTTCCCGGGTATGAACAGCAAATGGCGCCAGGTAAACCACATCTCAAGTTTTGACGGCAGCAAAGTAAGCGTGCGCGAGCAAGCACTTCCTGCGATTCCTAAAGAACTATTCGATCTCTTCGATGTGCATGAACTTGAGAAGTACTTGACGGCCGAAGAAGTCGCGGAAGGTGGTTCCAAATAATGAGTCGCAAACTTAAACTTCGAATTTGGCGTGGCGATGCGGATAATGGCGGATTACAAGATGTTGTTGTAGATGCCAACGAAGGTGAAGTTGTGCTCGATGTTATTCATCGCGTACAAGCCACCCAGATGGGCGATCTTGCAGTTCGCTGGAATTGCAAAGCCGGTAAATGCGGATCTTGTTCGATGGAAATCAATGGAAAACCACGGCTTGCATGTATGACCCAAGTAGCTGCATACGGCGATGATGAAGCCATCACAGTCACACCGCTACGCGCATTCCCAGTCATTAAAGATTTAGTAACTGACGTTTCCTTTAATTACAAGAAAGCTATGGAAATTCCAGCATATGAGCACCCTAAAGAGTTAAAACCTGGCGAAGCACGTATGGAACAGATAGATGTAGAACGAAGCCAAGAATTCCGCAAATGTATTGAATGCTTCCTTTGCCAAGATACTTGCCATGTAATCCGTGACCACGAAGAGAATAAAAAATCTTTCGCCGGCCCAAGATTCTTTATCCGAATTGCAGAGCTAGATATGCACCCACTTGATCGGTTACGAAACCGTAAGCGCACCGCACAAGAAGAACACGGCCTAGGAATGTGCAACATTACAAAATGCTGTACTGAGGTTTGCCCAGAACATATCCGCATCACCGATAACGCGATCATTCCTATGAAAGAGCGCGTTGTAGATACTAAGTACGATCCAATTCGATGGTTAGGTTCAAAGATTCGCAAACGCGAAGGCATGGAATGAAACTTGCGCTTCGCTGGACGGGTTTAACTCTTGCAGTTTGGGTAGCGTTTTCCCGAAAAATAATTAAGCAGCGTTAACATTTTAATCAATCTACTTATTGTCTCGCTTGGCGGGGTAGTTGGTTCCGTATCAAGATGGCAAATAATCGAAATAGTAGGCAGTTCATTAATTGGTGTATTCATAGTAAACATTCTTGGCGTATTAGTAGCTGGAATAGCGGCTTATCGAATGAAGGCAACGGAGGCAAAACAATTATTTTGGATTACTGGGTTTGCTGGCGGCTTTACTACATTCTCTTCGCTGGCTCTGATTTCAACTGAAGAATCAATCGTCACTTCGAGTATTTATGTAACGGCAATGTTGGTGGTAAGTATGTTAGTTCTTACAGCGCTACAGCCAAAGGCTAAAAAATGAGATCTCTTGCTTTTATTTTCGGATCCGCTATCGGCGCACCGCTTAGATTTTTAATCGTTCGATTATTTCAATCTAAATCACAATTCTTTACTGGAGTGTTAATTGTCAATGTTATTGGTTCTCTTTTGCTACCAATTTTCTTAGCAAACGATCAAGCAACTGGCGCATTTCTAGGGATGGGGTTTTGTGGCGCATTTACAACCTGGTCAGCGCTAGCGTTGGAGCTAGATCAAGAGCTGACTGAAGGTGAAAAGCGAAAGTTCTTGGCTAACCTTGGGTTAAATCTCTTCCTTGGATTTGGAGCTGCTGCTCTCGGAGCCAGTATTTAATAGTTAAATTATTGACTTAAGATCTCTTTAAAATTAAATTACTCTAATGTGGAAAGCCTCTAAATCAATACTAACCTTGCTATCCACGCTCTCTTTGATGGTTTTTGGTTTAACAACTCCAACAATTGCAGCAACACCTAAAGCTGGTGCAGTTTGCAGTAAAGCTGGGCTAACCGCAACAACTAGTGGCAAGCTTTTTACTTGTATTAAATCTGGCAAGAAATTAGTTTGGAATAAAGGTGTAACAATTCCTAAACCAGTTACCACTCCAGTTACTCCAACTCCAACTCCAACTCCTTCACCAACTCCTTCACCAACTCCCTCACCAACACCGAGCCCTACTCAGAGTGCGACCCCAACTCCCTCACCATCAGCCAGCGTTGCGGATGTTGTGACACCAAATGGTAAATGTTACAAAGAGGGCGACATCCAACCGCTAAACGGTGGTCAGATGATTTGTAGTAGCGCTAAATGGCAACCATATGCAGGATCGGCACCATCGGGGTCTGGAACTTCAAATAATCCTTCAACTACCGTAGTAACACCCTGGGGATATTTAAGTGTCATTAATAGTGGTAATGGTCTTGGAAACGTTTCAGATGCTGCGTTAGTCCAAACCAGCACCGGAGATATCAGAGTTTATTTTAAAAATGGTAACGACTCAGGAGCCAAACTCACGGGTTTCGATAATTTTGTTCACTCGGCGATCTCTAAAGATGGTGGAAAAACCTGGACGATTGAGTCTGGCGTGCGGATGCAAGTCACATCTCCAGTTGAAGTATTACCAAAAGCTGGCGGCGGATTTCAAGCTTGGGGTTGGGGACATTCGCCTGGAAAAGATTATATGTACTACGCAGAATCTTCTGACGGATTAACCTTCACTGAAATTTCTGTTCCTGGGTTGGATGTAAATAAATGCTTAACTACAACAGGTGTTGCATTTGGTCCACTCGGTGATCCAGCCATTGTGAAGCTAGCCGATGGCACTTGGTTATTGCACGCACAAGGATTCGGTGTTGGTAACACAGGACCTAATTATGCGCGCTGGGCATGTGTTGCCACATCTCCCGATGGGAAAACCTGGACCCCTGTTCAAAGCAGGTCTTATGGCGGCACCATTGATGTTGAAACGAACCCAAATATTTATCTTAATAAAGATGGCAAAGTTGAATGGATGTGGCCTGGAGGTAGAGGTGTTGAGACAAAGATTGGCGACGGCACTACCTATGGTGAGGCAATTTCATATCCAAAAGCAGGAGATCCAGAGCGTTTAGACCTAGCCGACGGTACCGAACTCTTTGCAATGGGAGGGTTTGATGATCGCGGCGGCGGTGCGATAATTTTTGCCAAACGTGTCACTAACTCTTATGTAATTACACCTACTCCAGGCGCGCCAACGGGCGGTTCACCAAATCGCTTATTAACCTGGACCGTTAAAGGCGCATCGGCTGGTGATATCTCTGTAATGAACTTCTGCCTTAATAAAAAAGTGACAGAGATTTCTGGAGCCACCGTAACCATCACAACAAGTAATGGCGTTGTAACAGTCGTTTCAGCCGATCCAGCTAATGATCACGCCTGTGTTTACCTGCAAGTTGGCCCCGAAAAAATTATTGGCTAATTAAGTAACTTAGCCATCCAAACTTCAATTTCATCGGGATGTCTTGGTAGCCCACTACTCATTACGCGACATCCAGTTTCAGTAACAACAACATCGTCTTCGATACGAACTCCAACACCACGGAACTCAGGTGGAAATAGTTCGTCATCAGGTTGGATATAGAAACCAGGCTCAACAGTAAGAATCATTCCTGGTTCCAAAATTGCATCTGCATATTGGTCTTTACGCGCTTGCGCACAATCATGAACATCTATACCTAGGTGATGACCTGATCCATGGAACATCCATCTACGATGCAAACCATTTTCAGGTTTCAAAGATTCTTCAGGCGACATCGGTAACACGCCTAATTCAGCAGCACCTTTTGCAATCTCTTCCATACACGCAGCATGAAAATCCTTAAATTTAGCACCAGGCTTTACCGCTGCGATTCCCGCTTGTTGCGCTCGATAAACGATCATATAAATCTGCTTTTGGGCCGCGGTAAATTTGCCGGTTACTGGCAAAGTACGTGTGATATCTGCGGTGTAGTGAGATTCAACTTCAACGCCGGCATCAATCAAAATCATCTGACCTGGCTTTACATCACCATCGTTTTTAATCCAATGCAGTACGCAAGCGTGTGATCCAGCGGCAACAATGCTGTCATAACCAATGTCGTTACCTTCAAGTCGAGCACGGCCAAAGAATGCACCTTCAATTACGCGCTCGCCTCGCGGTGTTGCGGTAGCGGCTGGGAAAACTCTAACCATGTCAGAAAATCCGCGCGCAGTTGCATCGATCGCTTTCTGCATTTCATCTATTTCATATTGATCTTTAACCATTCGGCTCATTGAAAGCACATTTAAAAACTCTTCTTCACGAGCGTGAGCTGGGATTAACTTATCTATATTTGCATCTTGCTCGCGCACTACTAAAGTTTCTTTCTTATCACCTAAGAACTCAGCGATACTTTCTATTTGTACAACTTTAATACCATACATTGTCTGTGTTTCTTCTAATGTCATTCGGCGACCAACCCAGAATTCACCGTGTTTGGAATTACGATAAAACTCATCAGTGTTGCGAGGCGATCTAGGATGTATAAATAGCAGAGCATCGTGTCCAGAACCGTTTGGTTCCATAACTAGAACCGAATCTGGAACTGCGTCACTTGCTGTTATTCCAGTTAACCAAGAATAAGCAGAGTGCGCACGGAACCGGTAATCAGAATCGTTACTTCTTGCCTTTAACGAACCAGATGGAAACACTAATCGCACACCGGCAAATTTCTTGGAAAGATTTTCTCGACGAACTTTGCAAAAAGTGATTGCACGAGAGGGCGTAATTCCGGTTAGCGGTGATTCCGCCCACCCTTTTTTCATAAATTCAGTTAGCGCTTCGGGAGTTGGGATGTCGTGGGTTCGCAAACCTTTCTCCTTATCTTCAGCAGCTTGCTGTTCTGGGCTTTTATCGAAGGTAGCACTACTCATGAATGCAGGATACTTCAGCGCGCATGGCTATTGCCGTCAGATGCTGAACATAATCAGGAGATTCATTAGTAGATAGACCTGTAAACTAAGCCCACCACTTGGAGACGTCGCATAGCCCGGTCGAGTGCGCCTCACTGCTAACGAGGTATACCCCTTAAAGGTATCGGAGGTTCAAATCCTCTCGTCTCCGCCAGTAAGAAAAATAGAGAACATTTAAAACTTTTTGTATGGCAATAGTTGGCACGGGCCCTGCAGGTTATTTTGCTGCGCAAGCCGCTTTCAGTCCAAAATATTAAACATGTGTATCTTTCTAAAATTTGATATGAAATTTAATAATAGAGAAGCAAATGAAACTATACTTTTGCTAAAGAAAAAAATTTGAGGTAATTAATTCGAACAAGAAGGAGTGGTTAAGTGAGTGAACTTCGACAGAGCGCTCCTCTCCTTGATGCTTATCTTTCCTACTTTGAAAGTAAACGGCTACCATTTACAATTCCGGGACATAAACAAAGAGCATCCGGTCTCGATCTCGGGCTCGGCGCAGTAGTTGATGCAGATATACCTCTCTACGGAGGACTCGACGAGATCAAATTATCACTAGGAGTTTTAGCGAAAGCTGAAAAACTAGCTGCTTCTTTCTGGGGTGGAGATTATGCGCGCTTTTCTACCGGCGGTTCTACCCATGTAAACCAAGCGGTTATTTTTGCACTCGGTAAACCTGGCGACAAGGTTGCCTTGTCGCGGACTGCTCATCGATCAGTGTTGAGCGCGCTAGTACTTGCTGGGCTAGAACCGCTATGGCTCTCACCAGATATAGATATAACGACGGGTGTGCCTATTGGAATTTCTGTAGCTGAATTTGAAAAAGTTTTATCTCAAAAACCAATTGCACTATTACTAACGGAGCCAGGTTATTTAGGAACCATCTCGGATCTCCCGGCACTTATTTCTAAAGCCCATGAACTATCCATCCCAGTAGTCATTGATGCCGCGTGGGGAGCACACTTTGGATTTCATTCGGAACTACCTCGCAACGCAATTCAATTGGGAGCCGATGCACTCATCACCAGCACTCACAAAGCCTTACCTGGATATAGCGCATCAGCACTTCTTATTGCACGCAGCCAATATTTAAACATAGATCGTCTGGAGCAAAGTTTCGAAACAACACATACAACATCGCCTGCAGGCGCTCCTCTTGCGTCAATTGATGGTTGTCGAGCGCTATTACAAACACGTGGTGAAACATTGATTTCAAATCTGATAAAAAATGTAATGAATTTTAAAAAAACTGTAGCGAAAGAATTTTCAGACGATGTATTTCTTAATTCTACCCATTTCCCAATTGGGCGTTTTGATATCACTAAAATTGTGCTGCGAACGAATCAGTTAGGTGCATCTGGATTGGATGTTGAAAAAGCTATTGGAAAGTTCGGTCTTCGTGTTGAAATGGCCGACCTAGATACGGTGGTTTTTCTCGCAACACTTGCCGATAATTCTGCTGACTTTTTAGAGATGTCCACAATCTTAATTCCAGTTCTCAAAAATTTAGCAAGCACTCCTCGCCAAACGGCGACCGCTCTGAGTTGGTCAGTATCACCAGTTACAGCGATCTCTATGCGCGAGGCATATTTTGCTGAGACTGAAATAGTTAGCGCTGAAAATGCACTTGGTCGAGTTTCTGCAGATTTAATAGCCCCATATCCGCCAGGGGTGGCTGTTGTGGCGCCGGGTGAAGTACTAACTCGACAAATAATTGACGGCCTTACGGAATTAAAAACGACAGGCGTCCGGATCGCCTATGCAACCGATAGTAACCTGACTACTTATAGAGTGGTAAAGATTTGATTGGTTTCTAACTATAAGATGGCTAGATATTTTCAGCACTCATCTTGTTAGAAATTTAAGTTAGGTAAATTAAGAATATTTCAGTATCTTTAACGGATGAAAGATGAAGCTATAAATAAAGGGATTGTGGCGAAGGTAGAAGCCCTTGATATTCGTTTAATTCGCTACCTCTACTGCGATCTTGCTGGCGTAATTCGCGGCAAAACAGTTCATGCTTCTCAATTCCCCAAAAAAATTAGTGAAGGTGTTGGACTTACTCGAGCACAAAACGCAGTAAATCTTTTCGAAGAACTTGTACCTGTCGAAGGCATGGAGCCAGTAGGTGAAGTTCGAATTATTCCCGATCCGGAAACTTTTACGATTTTGCCATGGGTGGATCGAACAGCCGGGATGTTTTCTGACCTGCTTGAACAGGATGGAAGTGAATGGGGTGGTTGCACTCGTTCTGTATTAAAGCGCGCCATTGATTTCGCTGCCAAACAAGGGATTGAAGTAATGGCGGCTTTTGAAACCGAGTTTTACCTTGCCGAAGAACGCGAAGGTGGTCCAATTCCTTGGAAAGATGCACCAGTCTATTCAAGCTCAGGGATGGATCGCGCGAGTGAAGTCATGAATTCCATTGTTGATAATCTCACCACGCAAGGGATTATTGTTGAACAAGCGATTAATGAATACGGACCAGGGCAACAAGAGATTGCTATTAAATATGACAATGCGCTACGAGCAGCAGATTTACACCTTAAGTTTCGAGATACTGTAAGAGGAACTGCCGAAGTTGAATTTGGATTACTTGCTTCGTTAGCACCCAAACCGTTTCCTAACGGAGTTGGCTCGGGGGCACATCTTCACTTCTCACTCTGGTCAATTGAGAATAAAACAAATCTTTTTTATAACCCAAAAGACCCAACAAAACTCTCAGAGCTTGGCCTAAATTTTGTAGCCGGCGTACTTGATCATTTACCAGGATTATTAGCGCTCACATGTCCTTCCTATGTGTCACACCATCGCCTAAAACCACACTCTTGGGCGGGAACAACGATCTCCTGGGGTTATGACAATCGGGAATGTGCAGTTCGAGTTGCGAGCCCATTTAATGGTCGCGAAATGGAATCCATTAATTTAGAGTTAAAAACTTGCGATGGATCTACAAATCCATATCTCGCGCTTGCAGGGTTAATTTTAGCTGGACTTGACGGTGTGGCTCGAAAACTAAAACCACCTTTACCCGCACACCGTGACCCAGAATATTTAACTAATGAAGAGAAAACATTGTGCCAAATTCGGCCATTACCCTCCTCTCACCTTGAAGCCCTTGAAGCGCTTGAAAAAGATGTACTTCTTACAAACGGCCTTGGCGAACTCATGACACGCGCTTACCTTGCAACAAGAAGAGCGGAGAATGCGAAAGCGAAACTTGAAGGCGATGAGTGGGCACGATTAGCAACTTTTAGCACCTTTTAACCCCCTGGTACGCTCAAAAAAGACCCCTTGTTGCAAAAATTTAAGAACAACACTCTTCACTTTTACTTTCTTTTAACAGAGAATTAACTCGACCTGCGCATCAGAGCCAGGCATTTTTATTGGAGGGGTCAATGCACGGAGAATCAAAAAATGGTTTACGGAAGAACCTCAACATCTGGGAAACAATCGGTATATCCGTTGCACTTATGGCGCCTTCCATGGCCGCGAACATAAATCCTCAAGGAACAGCTGGATTGATTGGTCGCGCAGTTCCAATTGCATTTGCGATGGCATTTGTTGGAGTACTTTTATTAGCTTACGGATTTGTTCGACTCTCGCAGAATTTTAATCACGCCGGTAGCGTTTATGGATTTGTTGGTGCGACTATGGGACCTCGGCAAGGAGTTGTTGCTGGGTGGGGCTTACTAGGCACTTACACCTTTTACACCTGCGTTTCTGTGATGGCTACTGGTATTTTTGGTGCAAAATTTTTAGATGCTGCTGGCATTTGGCGTAATCAGCCAAGTTGGGCTGCATTTCTTATCGCACTTATTGCGTTGATTGGTGGCTACATACTTGCAGTGGTGCCCGCAAAAAACGGAACTCGCATTCTACTTACCGTTGAAGGAGTTACCGTAGCCCTGATTCTCATTACCGCGTTTGCTGTTCTCGCTAAACTGATTTCAGGTACTGCTCCTGGCGGACAGAAAATCGATTGGAGTGTTTTTAGTGTTCCGGAAGGAACAGGAGCCAGCACTGTTTTCCTCGGTGCAGTATTTGGTTTCTTATCTTTTGCTGGCTTTGAAGCCTCAGCAACTCTTGGTGAAGAAGCATCAAACCCGCGTAGAGATATTCCACGCGCACTTCTTGGTACAGCAATTTTTGGCGGAATCTACTTTGTTTTTGTAACAACAATTGAAGCAATGGGATTTGGTACCAATGAAGCTGGAGTAAAAGCTTTCCAAACTTCTGGTTCCCTCATGGGAGATCTAGGATCGAGTTACATCGGTTCCTGGATAGGCACTTTAATTACTCTCGGGGCTTCCATAAGCGCCTTTGGTTGTGGAATTGCTTGCATAGTTGGCGCGTCACGTTTACTTTTCGCAATGGGACGCGACAGTGGCAACGCTTCGCTCGCAAAAGTTTCTGCAAAGAATGCGACACCTGTACAAGCCACTAACTCTGTAATTATCGCAGCTCTAGTCATTATGGTTGTATGGAAGTTGATTTTTCGTAGTCAACAACCATTCGACATTTTCGTCGGGTCTGGAACTATTGGAACTTTGATTTTGCTAGTTGCGTATGGGATGGCAACAGTTGGCGCGATTAAGTTTATATTTTTCACTGGTGCACCTAAGGCAAAAAGTTGGGAAATTATTATTCCAATTCTCGGGCTCATCGTGGTTGCCTATACTCTTTATCGGAACGTGATTCCATTCCCAACAAGCGGAGTGGCAAGAGCTTACCCAATCACCGCAATTGTCTGGCTAGTAATAGGAATTGTGGGAGTTTTAGCCAGACCAGCGCTAGCATCTAAGATTGGTTCTCAACTCACTAAAGATGAGAATCTTTCACCAAATCGATAAGTAAAAAATGTTAGAAAAAGTAAAAGTTGTGGACCTAACGATTCCGTTAGGTCCACAAACAATTATGTGGCCAGGCGCACCATCTCCTGAAGCGGAGACATTGGTTACCATCGCACATGATGGATATTTTGCACGTCGTGTTAGCTTTTATGAACACACTGGAACACATTTTGACGCTCCTTGTCATTTCGTTAACGGTTCGACAACAGTTGATAAAATTCCGGCCACTTCACTCGTTAAACCAGCAATTGTTATTGATATTTCCAAAAGGATTGGAAACGACCCAGATGGTGAACTTTTATTAAGCGATGTTGAAGCATTCGAAGAAAAGAACGGTCAGATTCCACTTGGTTGTGCGGTACTACTGCGCACTGGGTGGGAAGAATTTAATTCGAATGAAATAAAATATGTCGGCGCACCTGGAAATATTCGGTTTCCTGGCTTTGGGGTTGAGGCGGCAAAATTGCTCGTTAATGAACGGAAAGCAGTAGGGCTTGGAATCGACACTTTAGGAATTGATCCAGGTGGAGTTACAACCTTTCCTGTTCACGCAACGGTTAGTCATCCAAAAGGGCTCTGGCACTTAGAAAACCTACAAAATCTCAAGATGTTGCCACCTACTGGGGCATGGATTGTGGTGGGAGTTTTGCCGTTAATAGATGGTTCGGGAAGTCCTGCAAGAGTAATTGCTCTCGTACCGTAAAACTGCAAATATAAAAGGACAGATAGAAATATTGGTTTAGTTAATTTGTAGTTATTTACCTAGCAATGTGAAAGAGTGCCGCAGTGAAAGAACCGTTAGCGTTTGCAGCTACCTGTGATCTCGTAAGTATTGTCCGCGGCAGGTCACTACCACTTTCAGAATTATTGCGATCTCCTTACGGCGTGGGCTGGGTGCCAGCGAACCTTGCACTTACATCCTTTGGCCCAATAGCCGAACCTAACTCATTTAGCTCTTTAGGAGATTTGCGTTTGATTCCTGATCTTTCAACAGAAATTTTGCTCCCACCAATTGCAAATGGGATCTCTGATGGTTCACCGCTCCATCTTTTTCTCTGCAACCAGACATTACCGGATGGTTCACCATGGGATTGCTGCACTCGCACGCATGCAATTAACGCCATTAAAGAATTAAAAGAAAAACACAACATTGAAATTACCGCGGCTTTCGAACATGAGTTTACATTGACTGGATTTGCTAATGGAGCACCTTTTAGTTTGGAAAAACTTAGAGGTGCAGAGCCATTTGGGAGCGACCTTTGGCACAATCTCGAAGCCAATGGTTTAGAACCAGAAAATTGGTTGCCAGAATACGGAACAGGGCAATTCGAAATAACTCTACGTCCGAAAGATGCGCTACGAGCTGCAGATAACGCAATTCTGCTCCGTGAAATTGTTAGAGATACGGCGCGATCTCATGGAATGCGAGCAAGTTTTGTACCACTTCCTCGTCCGGATGGGATCGGCAACGGGGTTCATGTACACATTTCACTCTCGCGTGACGGGAAGCCGATCACTTACGATCCCAAAGAACCAAAAAATCTTTCATTGATTGCATCTAAAGCTGTCGCTGGCATTTTAAAACATGCCGAAGCTTTACTTGCCTTTACTGCTCCAAGCCAAATTTCGGCGCTTCGTCTCACTCCACATCGTTGGAGTAGTGGTGTTATTGCTATCGCCGAACATAATCGTGAAGCTTTATTAAGAATCTGTCCTCTGGTAGGCAACGATGAAAAAAATCACATACGAGCATTTAATGTTGAATATCGTGCGGCAGATGCTACCGCTAACCCCTGGCTTATTATTTCACTTCTTATTCGTTCACTAACCGACGGCTTAGATATGAATGAAGCAGTGGGCGAAATTTTAACCGGTGAAACTGAAGGGCTTCCGGGTGTTCGCCTACTACCAACGACTTTGCAAGATGAGTTAGTTTATCTTGCCAAAAACGAAAAAGTTAAATCATGGTTTCCGCCGCAACTTCTCGCCACCCACATTGCTATTCGTGAGAGTGAAGCTAGAGTTCTTGCTGGGCTCACAGATGCAGAAAAATGCGAAAGGTATGCAAATGTCTATTGATTGGCGTCAACTTCCAAGCGGACCTGCCACCGAGGCACTTGTGGATTTTCCCTTACTCGATCATCACGTACACGGAGTTGTAATAGAGAATCCAAGTGTTGATTTTTTTGCTGGCATGATGACAGAGTCAGATCGACAACCAGCATCACTTGAGGATGCAATGTTTTCACAAGTTGGCTACGCAACTAGACGTTGGTGTGCACCTTTACTTGATCTGGAACCACACGCAGCTCCTAAGGAATATTTTGCTCGCCGGATTTTATTAGGTGCAGATGAAGTAAATAGTCGTTTTCTTAAGTCAAGCGGGATTGGTCACTACTTTATTGAAACCGGATACCGCGGCAATGAGATTCATAACCCAACCGGGATGGCAAAACTATCTGGAGCTAAAGTTGATGAAATAATTAGGTTAGAAACAGTAGTAGAACAACTTGCGTTGGATGGTGTCGAACCAACAAATTTTATTAGTGACTTTCAGAAACGATTAGCTGAAGTTTCTAAAGATGCTATTGGATTGAAATCTATTTTGGCTTACCGTACTGGCCTCGATGTAGACCCTTCACGTCCTAGCGATACAGATGTTATTTCTGCTGCTACAAAATGGCTCAAAGAGGTAGAGAAGAGTGGAAAAGCTAGAGTTGATGATCCAATTCTCTTACGTTTTCTCATTTGGGCGGGTGTTGATCGAAATTTACCAATTCAATTTCATATTGGTTATGGTGATCCAGATTTAAATCTCGATCGATGTGATCCGCTCTTAATGACAGGACTGATAAGAGAATTAGAGAAGAAGAAAATTAACGTATTTCTACTCCACACTTATCCCTTTCAAAGGAATGCTGGGTATCTAGCCCAAATGTTTGACAATGTTTTCCTTGATGTTGGCTTAGCAATTAATTATTCTGGTGCACGCTCTCGAGAGATAATCGCAGAGTCTCTTGAATTAGCTCCCTTCAAGAAAATTCTCTTCTCCTCGGATGCTTGGGGGCTCTCAGAACTGACTTTTCTAGGAGCGCTCCTATTCCGTCGCGGGCTGGGCGAAGTTCTCGATAGTTTTGTTGCACGCGGAGATTGGTCGGAAAATGATGCATTAGCAGTGGTAAAAGCGATTGGTAATCAGAATGCTCTTGCCGCTTACAATTTAAATAAATGATAAAATTACGGACTTGCTTGCAAAATGCCTATTCTCTATACAACATCGGCCGCGAATAGGATTAATTCTTTACTGGACAAGGGCGACCTCGCAGTCCTTACTGCTAACGAGGTATACCCCTTAAAGGTATCGGAGGTTCAAATCCTCTCGTCTCCGCAGATTAGTTTCTAGAAAGCAAAAAGAGCTGTTCCCGAACCTGGGATTCCTACATCAATACAAAAAAGATTTCCGTCATCGCTTCCTATTTTTCGCCCATCTCCAAGATCTATCGAAGCTGTAGTGATGTAAAGGGTTGTGGAATCCTCGCCGGCAAAGCAACAGCTAGTAATTTGGGGGACAGGAAGTTGTATTTCATGAGTTTGAATACCCTCATCTGAAAATCTTCGTACTTTTTCTCCGCCAAAAAATGCCACCCATATTCCACTTTCTTTATCGGCACACATTCCATCTGGGATACCGAATGAGTCTGGAAATTCAATAAAGTTTTTAAAACCAAGAATCGAAGAACTGGATGCATCAAAATCTGAAACCTGGACTGATTTTTTACCAGAGTCTATGTAGTACATCTTCGACACATCGGGACTCCAAGCAAGCCCGTTTGAAACCGTGACATCTTTACAAACTTTCTTAATTCCTTTGGGATCAATGCGGTACAGCGAACCAGTTGGAGAATTTCCGTCACCCATAGTGCCAGCGAATAGCACTCCATTGGGATCGCATTTTGCATCATTCATACGGTTTCCAAGAATCTCCGGTTCAATCGAGAACTTCTTTTCTAGATTCTTTCCATCAAGATCAGCAAGATACAAGCCGTCATCTAAAGCAAGTGCTAATGTGTTGGAGGTAGTTGGTAATACGGCGCCAGGTGATAATTCGGTTGAAAAATAATCAGTCGTCCCAAGCGCAGGATTATGCGTGTAAACCTTTTTACCGAAGATATCTACACAATGAAGCACGTCACGTTCTTTATTCCATGCAGGACCTTCACCTAAAGTGGCTTGAATTTTTGCGGCGACTTCTAGACTCTGAATACTTTTTATCAACTTTTTAATTGCCTTTCTCGTACCCAAGTCGTGAAAGTAGTCCGCCATCTGCTTGAATTGTTGTGCCAGTAATGAAAGATGCTTCTGGTGATGCGCACCAAGTCAAAATTTTGGCGATCTCTTCTGGCTCTCCGACATGACCGATAGATTTTCCATCAGTTGGGAATCCCAAACTGTTCAATAATTCCGCATCCCGTGCCAAATCAGTAGTTGTCATGGGTGTCCTGATTGAACCAGGTGCGACACCAACGACACGTATAGATCGTGGATTTAATTCGATAGCTAACTCTGTAGTCAGAGAGTTCATCCCACCTTTTGATGCAGCATAAGCCGCATGATTTTTCATTGTTGAGTAAGCATGTACAGATGAAACATTCACAATACATCCTCCGCCATTGTTTCGAAACAAAGGTAAAGAATATTTTGAGGTCAGGAAAACTGCACGCAAATTAACATTAATAATTCTGTCCCAGTCGCTAACACTGGTTTCTTCAATACCTAAACCATTAGTGGGTAACCCAGCGACATTAAACAAACCTGCTAATTTTGAATTCTTAAATTCGGCAAAGACTTTTTCAATATCTTCTGGAACGTATAGATCACATTTTCGGTAGAAGTTTTTGTTTTCTGAAAAAACATTTGCATCTGATCCGACATTTTTACTTTTATCTAAACCTAGAACCGTTGCCCCGTTGTCACTAAGTAATTGTGCAGTTGCCAGCCCAATGCCTGAAGCCGCCCCTGTCACAATACAAAATTGACCATCCCAATAACTTTTGGAAGTCATAGCGGGTCTCTCTTTCCTGTAAAACTACTTATAAGAACTAACAGACTATGCCATTATTGTATGCATGGTTGAATATATTCAAGGCTGGAAAACAGAGGTACTTGAAAATGATTTTTTAAAAGTATCCGTTATTCCAGAATTGGGTGCAAAAATTTTGCAAATTAGAGACAAACAAGCCAATTATGAATGGCTCTGGGATGATCCGACGCGCCCCTTAAGGGCAAGGCAACCGGGTGATAATTACGACGAGCATGACATCACTGGGTTTGACGAATGTTTTCCAAACATCGGGATAAGTTCATATCCAGGTAATCCTGATATAACTTTGCCGGACCACGGAGAGTTATGGTCACAAGCCTGGTCATGTCAGAAATCTAATAATTCGATTGTTACTAGTACTACTGGCAAAGTTTTCTCGTACAAATTTCAACGAGAGATAACGATGAAGCATCGTTCATTGGTATTTTTATATGTAATCGAGAATATGGGTCAAGAGAGTTTTAAAGGATTTTGGTCAGCTCACCCACTCTTTCACGCGGTGGAAGGAATGCAAATTTCATTAAGCGGTAATCCAGCAATGACAAAAGAGTTTGGCTTTAGCGGCCGAATGGGCAGTGATGGTGCTGATGGTTACACCGGACATTTAGACAAATATATCTGGCCAAGCACAGTAGGAGAGTCCGGAAGAAGCTTTGACTTGAGCCAAATAACTTTGGCTGAGCCACTAACCGACAAGGTTGTTGTGGCATCACCACAGGATGGAATAATCACTTTGTTGAATCCGCGCTATAAGTGCGCCGTGCAATTTTCATTAGATCCCGAAGAAATACCTTTTGTAGGGATTTGTTTTAATTTGGATGCATGGCCCTTGGCTGGACACAAAGGACGCTGGTTAGCGATCGAACCTTCAACGGGGCCAACAGATAAATTAGATGAATCCGATCGGATGAGTGACACCCCCATTTTTTCACACAAAAGACCGGTCAGCTTTACTTTCACGCTTACTTTCGAGACATTCTTATAACAAAAATTTATTTAAATATCTACCGGAACCCCCTTGCTTTCTGCCTTACTTAGTCTAAATTGTTAACCGTGAACAATTTACGAAATAAAAAAGGCGCATCTAAAAATTCTGAAGGGTTCTTTTATCGGCTCTTAGCGGTGCCCGAATTGGGAGTTATTGTCGCTCTGATTTCATGTGCTGGCATTTTCCAATCCTTCAATAGTGTCTTTCTTTCATCGCAAGTAATGGGATCAATTGTTCAAGCCGTTACCTTCGTTTCAATCATCGCAGTTGGCCAAGCCTTCCTGTTGATCAGCGGAGTTTTTGATTTATCTGTAGGAGCAGTTGCTGGATTAGTAGCTGTCTCTTCTGGAAAATTAATGACAAGTATGGGTTGGCCAGTATGGGCCGGAATCCTTGGTGGCTTAGCACTCGGAGCTGCAATCGGCGCCGTTAATGGTTTTATGGTGACACGTGCCGGTGTTCCGGCATTTATTCAAACACTCGGGATGATGTTTGTCGCACAAGGCATGATTCAAGTAGTTACTAAAGGCTATCCAGTTTATCCGCTACCAGAAGTGATGACAACAATTGGTGAAAGTTCATTTTTTCTGACACTTGGTTGGAACGCCCTAATTTGGGTTGTCGTTTCTATTGTCGGCGATTTTGTGATTCGCAAAACTTCAATTGGTAGAAATCTTTACGTAATTGGCGGAAACGCAGAAGTAGCAAAAATTGTTGGAATTAATGTGCAGCGGTATCAAATGAACTGCTTTATTTTGGCTGGAACTCTTTCTGCACTTTCTGGGATTCTTGTGATGGCGACGCTATCTGCCGGTGCTCCAAGTATCGGTGGAGGTTGGGAACTTACTGTTATTGCAGGAACAGTTGTCGGCGGCGTTAGTTTATTTGGCGGCGTTGGCACAATTGCAGGTGCGATCATGGGTGTTCTGCTTATTCAATGTGTTCAAAGCGGGCTAGTTACAAGTGGTTTAAGCCCAAACTTCCAATTAATTGCAGTTGGTTCAATTTTAGTTCTAGCTGTTTTCCTAGATGTTTTCCGTAGAGGTTACAGAAATCGTATGCGTAATTCGGAAAAGGTCGAAACACCAGTCTTTCCTCTCGAGAAAGGGGGAAGCGAGTAGTTCTTATTCGGGTTAATGCGTACCAACAACTATCAACTCATAGAAAGGTCGAAAGGGTTAAAAATGAAAAAGAAATTTATAATCGCTACTGTTGCGGCATTTGCCCTAACTGTTCCTGCAATTTTTGTTGGAACAAGTGCAAATTCAGCACCTAGCTACAAAGGCCGTCCAAAGAGCATTTTGTTTGTTCAGCCAATGAAGGATCACCCAGTACACAGACTGATGCAGGCAGGGCTCCTCGCTGAATGTAAGAAGCAAGGTTTCTATTGCAAGGTTGTTGGCAATGCGAGTGCATCCAACTGGGATGACGTTGGGACACTACCACTTGTAGATGCTGAACTTGCAACTAGAAAATGGGGCGGAGTTGCTGTTTATCCAGTAAGCCCAGTTCTGTTCAAGTATGCAGAGAAGCTTGCTAAGAAGGGTTACCCAATCATCGGATGGCACGCTATTCCGAAACAAGGAACAACTTCATATGTTGCATCAGTTGCTCAACTAGTTCCTAACGCAGGTTCTGGTCCAGCAGATGCAATTTGTACGATTCACAAGAATGTTGGAACTGTCGCAATCACTGAGGGAAGCCTTAATGATGAGGAAAATACAAAGGCAGCAGCCTTCAAAGCACAGCTTGCTAAGTCATGCCCTGCTATGAAGACAACTGAAATTGGTATCGAAGGTTTCGATCCAACTAAGGCTGTAGCTATTGCAGTTGGAATCCTTTCAGCAGACAAAGACATTGTTGCTGCATATTCAACTACCGGTAACGGAGCTCAAACCTGGTCACAGGCATCAGCACAAGCAAATCGCAAGATAACAATCATCGGAATGGATTACATTCGCCAAAATCTAGACTTAATCCGTGATGGGAAAGTCTACGGCGTTGTTGCACAACCATTGTATGAAGAGACAGCGATGATGGTTCAGCTTTATGCGAAGTTGTTCAAAGGCGAAAAGATCAAGTATTCAAACATTTTGCCTTCAACAATTGTTACTAAAGACAACCTAGCCGCGTACTACAAGATTGTGGATGCAGCTGGTCAGTAAGTAAATCTGATGCATTACTGCGGTACGCCTTTTGGTGGGCGTACCGCAGTAATCTCAAAACCAGAAGGCAGTTGATGATGGCCTTAAAAAGTATTTTGCAGGTTAAAGATCTGAGCAAGAGTTTCGGTAATGTCGATGCTTTGCGCCAGGTCAACCTCAATTTTTTTGAAGGCGAAATTCATGCTGTATTAGGTCAAAATGGTGCAGGCAAAAGCACCTTGATAAAGCTACTTACCGGCCTCTATGAAACCAGTAGCGCATCTGGAATCTTGATTTTAAATGGCGCTGAAATCCAGCTACACAGCGTTTCAGATGCTCGCCAAAAAGGAATTGGGTATGTACCTCAAGAGATCGAAATCGTTGACACTCTTACCGTTGCCGAAAACATTTTTGCGGGAAACCTGCCAACCAATAACGGTGTTTTTTCTCAGAAACATATCTTAAAGCTCGCACAGGAATTAGTGGAGAAGTTTGAACTTAATTTACCTGTGGGCGACTTGGCCTCAAGTTTAAGTACTGCGCAGCGCCAGACAACAATGATTGCTCGCGCGCTTGCTTCAAACCCTGCAATTTTACTTCTTGATGAACCCACTACTTCGCTATCTAAAGAAGATGCACAAACGCTTGCAAAAACAATGGTGGGATTACGTGTCAAGAATGTAACAATGATTTACATAACACACAGAATTCCTGAAGTACTTAATTTGTGTGATCGAGCCACAGTACTTCGTGATGGTCAAGTAGCACTAGAGCTTGTGAAAAGCGACTTCAGTACCGAAAAAATTATTAGCTCCATGATTGGTAAAAGTTTAAACAAAGACAACACCGATAGTTACAAGGCCATATCTGGTAAAAATATTTTGACTTTGGAAAACATCTACGTCCCACGAAAAGGCCCACAAAGCGTTTCTTTGGACGATGTGAATTTTGCGGTGAGAGAAGGCGAAATTCTTGGCCTTGGAGGCTTGGTGGGTTCTGGAAGAACCGAGGTACTAGATTTAATTTCAGGACGCACACAATTTCTTTCAGGAAAAATTATTCTAAATGGTGAAGTCATTAAGGGAGCTAACCCACAAAAGATGCGTGATAAGGGAATTATTTATTTAACCGAAGATCGTAAACGCGAAGGCTTACTTTTTAATTTGAATTTAATCAAAAACACTACCGCTGGCTCCTTAAACTTGTTTTCAAAATTTGGATTATTGGACGAAGGTAAAGAGTCGGGTATTGCAGTAGCAGCAATGAAATCTTTAACTGTTAAAACTAATAGTTACGCGGCAGAACCATCTCACTTAAGTGGCGGTAACCAACAAAAGGTCTTACTTGCACGAGCACTCATAAGCAAGCCGAAGATTTTGTTACTAGATGAACCGACTAAGGGTGTTGATGTGGGCGCACGACAGGAAATTTATGAGGTGATCCGAAGAATTCAAGCTTCTGGAACCAGTATAATTGTCGTTGCCTCTGACCTTGACGAACTTTTGTCATTAGCAAATCGAGTGGTTGTAATGGCAGGCGGCAAGTCGGTAGATGAATTTGAAAGAGCCGACGGAGACGAAGCAAGAATTCTGAAATTTGGCACAGGAGTTCTGAGCTAGAAACCAGCAATTGTGAGTTTTATGGCTCGATCTTGCATCACTTTTGATCCATGTAATGGAATTGCAATTCCATTCATAATTGAATGTCTACCTAAAGGAAGACTCACTCCACGTTCAGCGCTAGCAGGTCCTCCTTTAGAACCACCGTGCACGGAAGGCGCGGTTGGTACTAAGCAAACTAACGGGCTTAACGCTTAGTTCTTAACCTAGGCAAATAATACCAATGGGATCTGACAAGATTTAATTCTGTTTTGGGCACCGCCGCATTAAATTCAAATTCATTCTTTTGCCCATGTTTTGCCCAGGAATTAGAAGAAATTGGATGTATTTTCCTCAAACAATCACCATGTAAACTACCTAAACAAGCGTAGACGAGGGTAAGGAACAACCTCATTCCCTCACTGCTAACGAGGTATACCCCTTAAAGGTATCGGAGGTTCAAATCCTCTCGTCTCCGCCAGTAAATAGATCGGAGTTATCCAATGGCAACGTTCCGGATAGCGATTATCGGAGCTGGCCCAGCGGGATATTTTGCTGCACAAGCTTTACAAAATGCCGAAACCGAAGAACTTAAATTTTCTATCGACATGATTGAGCGTCTTCCCACACCATGGGGATTGGTAAGAAGCGGTGTTGCACCGGATCACCCAAAAATTAAAACTGTGTCTAAAGTCTTTGAAAAGATTGCAGCTGATCCTAACTTTCGTCTCTTTGCAAACGTTGAAATTGGCAGCGACATAAGTATCGCCCAGCTAAAAGAAAAATATGATGCAGTAGTTATTGCAACTGGCTCATCTTTAGGAAAAACCCTAGGCATACCTGGCGAAGACCTACCTGGATCAATCTCATCTGCAGATTTTGTGCCTTGGTATAACGCACATCCAGATTATGTAGAGGTAAATGTTCCACTGAATTGTGACACTGCGGTTGTAATTGGTGCAGGCAATGTTGCAATAGATGTTGCACGCATGTTGGCGCTTGAACCAAGTGAGTTAGATCCAACCGACACGGCAGATCATGCAATTGTGGCCTTTAAAAATAGCGCTGTGCGCGATGTTTATATCAGCGCTCGCCGTGGCCCAGAGCATGCAGCTTTCACTTCCCCAGAACTTCGCGAACTTCCAAAACTTGAACATACCAATGTTGTCATTAGCAAAGATGATATTAATGGTGCACTTATTCGCGCTGGGGCAGAACCTGAAAAAGATGTGAAAAGCAACCTAGATGCAATGCTTTTGATGGCTGAATCTCAAAAGAGTGAACATGAGCGCACCATGCATTTTCTTTTCCAGCACACACCTAAGCAAATCCTGGGTACAGAGCGCGTTGAGGGCGTCTTGTATTCAACCCCTAACGGTGATGTAACGGTTAAATGTGGTCTAGTTATTACTGCTATTGGCTATCAAGCAGCCAGCATTAATGGCGTGCCATATGAGAATGGAAAAGTTGTTAATACCGGCGGTCGCGTGAAAGAGAATCTCTATGTAGTTGGCTGGGCCAAGCGCGGCCCAACAGGTGTTATTGGTACTAATAAATCAGATGCTGCAGCAGTTGTTGAGTTAATAATCAACGATATGAAATCACCAAAGAACGCTGGGGATATTTCAGATTTGTTGACCAATCAGGTAGTTGTTGATCAAAAGGTTTGGCAGAAAATAAATGAGGCCGAGGTGGCTGCCGGTGCGTTAAAGGGTAAACCTCGGGTTAAAAGTATTAAGCGCGACGAGCTTTTGAAGTTGGGGTTGTTGTGACCTTTTTCACCCTGTATTAATCATCTCGTTACCTAAAAAACACTTCAACGGAATTGAGTAATGCTTAGATGCCGCCATGAATAAAACCCTTTCATCAAGAAAATTTACCGGCTTTGGCGCACTAGCCACAGCCATCACTCTATTAGTCTCCCTACTAATTCCTACGGCACAAGCTGCCACATATTCACTGCCAAATGCCCCAACCGATGTCACCTCTTATTTAGGTGCACGTGGAGTTGTTGTTAAATGGAAGCCAGCGACTGATGTAACACCAGAAGTAACTGGTTATGTTGTTTCAGCCGGTGCCGGCTCATGCCCGATCTTCGTCCCTGCAAACTACCACTCACTTGTAACAATGCCAGTTGTTGTTGGTCAGCCAGCGGGAACTCCATTTGTTCAAGCAGTTAATGCTTATGGTTTCTCAAAGCCAGGAATGTCTAAACAGACTTTCACGGCAACCCAGTTAGCTACAGTTGCATCTCCAAGTAACCGCGTAGTGCAGCTATTGCAATTTAGCGATCTGCACGGGGCGATTGAAGTTGGAAGTTCATTTGGGACACCACTTCTAGCAAGTAATTTTGCTGCAGACCGCAAGACCGCTGCGGCAACAATCACAGTTTCATCTGGAGATAACATCGGAGCAGCACCCCCAATCTCAACAGAGTTTGAAGAGATGCCAACCATTGAATCAATGAATTTAATAAAGGTAGACGCTTCAACATTTGGAAATCACGAGCACGATAGAAGTTTGGCTCACGTTCAAAAAGTTATTGGCGCATCCGATTTTCAATGGGTTGTCGCTAACTACGGTGATGAGTCACTAGCTGTGCTCAAGTCCGGCGCTAAAACAGCAAAGGCATTCACGATTATTGATCGCGGTGGAATTAAGGTTGGAATTGTTGGTGCTAACACACCAGAAACAATCGAACAAGTATTCCCAGGGAACCTCGACTACAAAGATGCAACAGGAACCAAGAAGACGATCCAAATTGACCCAGGCGTAGTGGGTGTCAATAAGGCGATAGTTGCGGCAAAGGATGCCGGAGCCGAAATTGTTGTCGTAGTAATTCACCAAGGATGGTCAGAAAACTCTGATGGCGTTGCAAAAGGCTTGTATAACGACCTTGCTGCAAAAATTAAAGGAGCTTCAGTTATCTATGGTGGTCACAGCCACCAAACATTCTCAACTTTGATTCCAGGCGGGCGTGCAAAAGCACCAGTTTTGCTCGGTGAAGTTCGAAATGCTGGGGTTGAATACACGCGATCACAAGTCTGTATTAGAAATGGAATAGTTGTTGGCTCTTCATTGCAGCATGTGTTGAAGGCGGCAGCCCCAACAATTAACACTGGTGTTGTAAGCACTATTACTACACAAGATGCAGATGGTGCAGCACTTGTTAAGAAATACAAAGATCAATTAACTCCAAAGCTCGATGTAAAAATTGGTCAAGTTTCTGGTGTCTTCCCACGAGGTGGATCACCTGCAGTAGAACGCTCAGGTGAAAACCCAATGGGTATTTACATCGCAGATCTGCTACGTGCTAAATACAAGACTGACTTTGCAATTTCAAATGGTGGCGGTATCCGCGACACATTCCCTGCAAAGACATACATCCCAGCTAACACCGCACTTGTTCGCACAGGCACCGGTGCTCTTGATGTAACTCTTGGCGATGCACTCACTGTTTATCCATTCGGTAACCAAGTAGCAACAACCGTTGTATCGGGTACGAATCTTTGGAAAGCACTTGAAAATGGTGTGGGCGGAAACTACCCAGCAGATGGACGCTTCCCACAAGTATCTGGTTTGAAGTTCTCATTTGATTCTTCAAAGCCAGTAGGAAGTCGAATCGTTTCTGTAACAAAGAACGATGGAACTGCAATTGCTAAGGATGCAACTGAATACACACTCACAACTCTCGACTACATCATTTATGGTGGCGATGGTTATGTTGATGTGTTCTCACCTGCCAAGGCCAAGGTTTATGGCGCTCTACTTGATGTATTTGTAGATGCACTAAAGGCCGATATGGCAGCAGGAAAGGTCACCCAAGTTCCAGTCCTAGATGGACGTGTGAAGAAGGTTGGCTAATTAAGTACTAATCACAAAGGGCGTCGGTTAATTCCGGCGCCCTTTGTGCTTTATTTACGCTGGTTTTAGCATTTTGGTGCACAAAGAAAAGAAGTTAAGATGCGCAGGCTGTACAAAACTAAACAAGCGCCTGTAGCTCAACGGATAGAGCATCTGACTACGGATCAGAAGGTTAGGGGTTCAAATCCCTTCAGGCGCACAAGAGGTTTGACCGTAATTCTTCTGATTCAAGATCCCTTTATCGATTTCTAACCAAAGGAATGATTAATGGTCGACCACGAAGTCAACGATAAATAACATATCTCAATTAACTTAAGTTGTAACGGAAAATTCGGTGTCCAAACTTTCGTTCTCCCACCCAGAGATATCCATTTTCAACCCAAAGCGAGGCGGGCCAACGAAACTCAGTTTCACTTTGTCCAGGTCGGGTATCTGATGCACTTGTTCCGGTGCCAACGAAAGCGTCGGGAGCAGCTCCACTCATAGCAGAGGTAATTGAACTCCAATACAACACGCGGTGGAAACTTGTATCTGCAACATAGAGAGCTCCACCAACAGATAGTGCATCTTGCGGCAAGTTCATTGTGTAACTGACTTTTCCAGTTGGTACAGCACCCGCTTTCAAAGTTGAAACGTCCCATACCAAGATGTGTGGTGAGTTATAGAGGCTTGCCGCAACCAAGTATTTACCGTCAGATCGAATGCGATTGGCATCTGCTGTGAGAGTGAAATCAGGGCTATCTGTTTTCCCGGTGGGTAGACCAAGCCAGACATATATCTTTTTTGCACTACCATCTAAAATATAAAAATATTTATCATCAACGGCAACGCGAAGGTGCATTTCAAAAGTTATATTTCCAATAGAGTCTTTAATGTTAAGAATCGGAACCGAGGTTTTGGAAGTTGGGATTCCCTCCCAGACCACAAAAGTTTTCTCTCCAGCTGCAGCATAGATCGATTTACCATCAAGCTTCCCGGTGTCAGACGAGTCTGGTTGGAAATCCATGGCAAGTAGTGGATTAGGATCATTTTGATTTTGCATACTCCAAACCAAGTCAGGTTTTGCGCCACTAGTTGCTGGAATCTTCTTCCATACATAAATCGAACGATCAAAGTCACTATTGATGGCCATTGCACCGTCGAGAGTTGCAACTTGTGGATTGGTAATTAAATAATTGGTTGTAAGTGGATTCTCAACAGGTTTTGTAATTGTTGTAGATGTTAATCCGAGATAGAAATCAGGAGTTGCCGTGTCAGAAGGGATCCCCTTAAACACTGAGATACGGTTTCCGTTGTATTCCGTTACATACATGTATCCATTTACAACCTCAACATCGCCACCATCGCCGCCTTCAAATTCGGTATTTGAAGCTAATCGGGTACCAATTGGCTTTGATGCCGGAAAACTTGCAAATTCTTCTAAAGTTCTAGAGAGCAAATATGCCTTGCCAGATGTGCGATCAAAACTTCCCATCGGCCATGCATAATTTGAATCGCCAGGAACGATCATGTAGTTAGGTTTAGTTGTGGCAGAGGTAGGGAATGTTGTATAGACATGAATGCCTTTTTCCTCGCCACATTTTCCGTTGTGATCTCCGGTCATAAGCACTGTGCCATTACTAACTAATCCACGAGGGGTCCCGATACATGTCGAGGCGCTTCCATCTATTGAAAATGATGGAGATTCGGAACCTGTTGTTGGAAATGTATTCCAAAAAGATAATCTGCTCTTGCCCGCCATTGATGCGACAACTCTCGTGCCGTCAGACCATATTCCCCATGGCCAAGCATCCGCACCTAAGTCAATTGCATAACTTGCGCTAGCGCCAGTACTTGTTGGCATCGAAGACCAGACCAGAATTCTATTGTTATCGCTATCCGCAACTAGAAGTTTTCCGGTTGATGTAACAACAGCATCGCTAGGCCAATTACATTGGCTAAGAGAATTTCCACTGGTAGAGCTTGTGGTGTTCTGCTGACATAGTACAAAATCAGGTGCAATGGTGGGGCCAGTTGGGGCAGTTTTCCAAACCAGAATTCTATTATTTCCGCGATCAAGTAAAATCAAATTACTACCGTCACTTGCAAGTCCACTGGGATGATCAAAAAGTGATGTTCCGGTCGTGCTGGCATATCCCATTGCCGCTAAGTAACTTGACGGCGACGCGGTGGATGAAATTTTTGTACCAGAGCTAGAAGCTAGTTCAGTGTATGTAGAAGAAACTTCTTTAACTGGACTCGAAGAAGATTGTGAAGGCTGTGGTTGTGGTTGTGGTTGTGGTTGTGGTTGTGGTTGTGGTTGTGGTTGTGGTTGTGGTTGTGGTTGTGGTTGTGGTTGTGGTTGTGGTTGTGGTTGT
>Ga0194050_1000007_pt1 | contig 58071 bp, 55 predicted proteins | sample SepL2310m_MetaG_FD_148657 | JGI IMG/M metagenome (GOLD analysis project Ga0194050, IMG submission 148657) | Anoxic zone freshwater microbial communities from boreal shield lake in IISD Experimental Lakes Area, Ontario, Canada - Sep2016-L239-10m | ecosystem: Environmental > Aquatic > Freshwater >...
CTCGGTCAACCCTGTGGCGCCTGGAGCCGCTCTCGGACGAGGACCTGGCCGGGGTGGTAGCCCGGGGTCTGAGTGCGGAAGGATCGAGTGCCGATGCCGATGCCGTGGCCGCACTAGTGGGCCTGGCCGACGGTGATGCCCGGGCTGTGCTGACCACCCTGGAGGTGGCCCTAGCGCTGGCTGGCGATCGTCCCATCGTGCTGGAGGATGTGGAACGAGCCAGGAACTCACGCCTCCAGCACTACGGCGAGGACGACCACTACGACCAGGTGAGCGCATTCATCAAGTCGATCCGAGGTTCTGATCCCGATGCTGGGCTCTACTGGCTGGCCCGGATGCTCGAATCCGGTGAGGATGCCCGGTTTATCGCCCGACGTCTGGTCATCTTGGCCAGCGAGGATGTGGGCGAGGCCGACCCCATGGCGCTGGTGGTGGCCGACGCCGCTGCTCGGGCTGTCGAATTCGTGGGCCTGCCCGAAGCGCAGTTGAACCTGGCCCAGGCTGTGGTGCATCTGGCCTGCGCCCCGAAGTCGAACCGGGTGACCATTGCCCTGGGTCGAGCGCAGCGCGATGTGCGCGAGGCCCCCCGGGGGGATGTTCCCACTCACCTGCGTGATGCCCATTACCGGAGTGCGGCCACGATCGGACACGGGCAGGGCTACGACTACCCCCACGACCACCCTGATGGCTTCGTTGCTCAGCAGTACCGCCCAGCCGTCATTGCCGACCACGTCTACTACGAGCCCAGCGATCGTGGGCATGAGGCGGTGGTATCCGAGCGGCTACGCCGGTTGCGCGATGCAGCACAGGAACGTGGAGTCGAGGCAAGTGGAGTCGAGGCAAGTGGAGTCGAGGCAAGTGGGGCCGAGGGCGGACCTGGCGGACCTGGCGGACCTGGCGGACCTGGCGAACGTCACCATGGAGGTGATCTGCCCCGGGATCCGGGGGCGGACGTCAGGCTGTCCGACGACCACTGATCAGGCAGGGCGACGCCGCCCAAGGATGCAGGCAGGCAATACTCGCCACGTGACGATGCATGGGCCGCGCTCGATAGGGAGCCGAACGATCTGGGCGGTGGCGCTGGTGGTGATGGTCACCAGTGGCGTGCTCGGGGCATCGATCGACGCCACGGCAGCCACCGAGCCTTCCCCTGGTCAGACCGGTCCGCTCGGCCCGATGGTTCGCCTCGTAGGAAGTGCGACCTCGCTTCCCCACGGTGCCACCGTGCTGGGTCCGACCGATGAAGTAGTCCAGGTCACGGTCGAGGTGGCACTTCGCCCGCGGGACCCAGCCGCCCTGGACGAGTTCGCCAAGGCGGTCTCCACTCCGGGCAGCCCGCAGTTCCACCGTTATCTGGCGGCTGGTCACCTGGCCGAGCGGTTCGGCCCGACGGCAGAAACATTGCGGGCCACGCGGTCTTGGTTGGCATCTGCCGGACTCTCCGTAGGGGCAACTTCGGCCAACGGACTGCTCGTACCTGTCACCGGCTCGGTTGGCGAGTTGGAGCGGGTCTTCGACACCACTCTGGTCCAGGCGCATCTGGCCGACGGGCGCGTGGCCCGGCTGTCGCCACGGGAACCGGTGGTGCCTTCATCTCTGTCACCAACCATCGAGGGGATCTTGGGGCTGTCGACTTCGGCAATCGCTTCGCCTCATCTGCTAGCCGGAAAGGCTCTGCCCCGGGTGCCGGTTGCAGGATCGGCGGTGGCTGCTCCGCGGATTCAGTCGGGCCCGCAGGCGTGTGCTCAAGCGGCCAACTATTCCGCCAACGGAAGGACGGCGACACAGCTGGCCTCTACCTACGGACTCACTCCGCTGTATGGAAATGGGCGGGTTGGGGCAGGGCAGACGGTCGGCATCTTCGAGCTCGAGCCGTTCTTTGCTTCGGATATTGCTGCCTATCAGGCGTGTTACGGCACGCACGTGCCGGTGACCACGGTGGACGTTGACGGCGGCGCCACCGGTCCCCAGTCGGGAGAAGCCGCGCTGGACATCGAAGTGGTCGCCGGGCTCGCCCCCGGCTCGTCCATCACGGTCTATACCGGTCCCAACGACGGGGCCACCGGTCCCATCGATACCTACGCCCGGATGGTCAATGACGACACTGCCCAGGTGCTCACCACCAGCTGGGGGCAGTGCGAGCCAGCATTCACAGGCACCGACGGTCAGGCAGAGCTGCAAGCGGAGGCGACGCTGTTCGCCGAAGCGGCTGCCCAGGGGCAGACGGTGCTGGCCGCATCCGGGGACTCCGGATCGACCGACTGCATCAGCCAAACAGGGTTCACCGGCTTGGCCGTGGACGATCCTGCTGGACAGCCCAACGTGACGGGCGTGGGTGGAACTTCACTCATCTCGGCGGCGGCTGATGCTCCTGGTGAGCGAGTGTGGAACTCGAACAGGGCCGCGGGCGGCGGGGGGAACTCAGCGGTCTTCGTAGCGCCGACATGGCAGCAGGTGGCTCGCGTTCGGTCGCAGTACACCGCCTACACCTGTGGGGTTCCTGCGAACAAGCAGTGTCGTCAGGTCCCTGACGTGGCGGCATCGTCGGACCCCAACTACGGCAATGTCATCTACTTCGCCGGCGCCTGGGGTCTTTTTGGGGGAACGAGCCAGGCCGCGCCGCTTTGGGCGGCACTGGTAGCCGATACCAACCAGGGATGCGCCACGCCAGCCGGGCTTCTTAACCCGGCTCTTTATGCCGCGGGTGCGGGCAGTTCGTTCAACGATGTCACGGTGGGGAACAATGCCCTCGTCCCCGTGGTCAACCCGAAGTATCCAGCCACCGCTGGGTACGACCTGGCTTCAGGGTGGGGGAGCCCTCGAGCCGGAGCGCTCCTTGCGCTGTTATCAGGATCTTCCGCTGGCTGCCCAACGGTCACCGGGCTGAACCCGGCTTTGGGTCCGGCCATCGGCGGCACGCCAGTGACCATCTCGGGATCTGGATTCGGCACCGGCAGCCCAACGGTCGCATTTGACGGGATCCCGGCGTCAGTGGTGTCGGCCACCAGCACGGCGATCACCGTGATCACCCCTGCGGTGGGATCCGGCCGGACCTCTGTGGTCACCGTCACCACGACAGGTGTGGCTGGAGGTACTTCTCCGGCTGTGGCAGGTTCGCTGTTCACCTTCGTCGTCCCAGACATCACCTCGGTCACCCCGGCCCGTGGACCCGTGTTGGGCGGGGGAGCGGTGACCATCTCGGGAACGGGGTTCATCGACGTCACCTCGGTGTCGTTTGGCGGGGTACCGGCCACGTTCGTGGTCACTGGTCCTGGATCGATCTCGGCCACGGTGCCACCTGGTCCAGCCCGAGGGGGCACGGTCGATGTAGTGGTGACCGCCACCTCCGGAGTCAGTCGGAGCTGGTCTGGTGACCACTACACCTATGCGCTGCCGGGCTACTGGCTGGCCGCTTCCGACGGCGGCATCTTCGCCTTCGGTGACGCCCCGTTCTACGGCTCCACCGGGGCACTGAGTCTGAACAAGCCGATCGTGGGCATGGCCGCCACCCCGAGTGGCCGGGGCTACTGGCTGGTGGCTTCCGACGGCGGCATCTTCGCCTTCGGTGACGCCCCGTTCTACGGCTCCACCGGGGCACTGAGTCTGAACAAGCCGATCGTGGGCATGGCCGCCACCCCGAGTGGCCGGGGCTATTGGCTGGTGGCTTCCGACGGCGGCATCTTCGCCTTCGGTGACGCCCCGTTCTACGGCTCCACCGGGGCACTGCGTCTGAACAAGCCGATCGTGGGCATGGCCGCCACCCCGAGTGGCCGGGGCTATTGGCTGGTGGCTTCCGACGGCGGCATCTTCGCCTTCGGTGACGCCCCGTTCTACGGCTCCACCGGGGCACTGCGTCTGAACAAGCCAATCGTGGGCATGGCCGCCACCCCGAGTGGCCAGGGCTACTGGCTGGTGGCTTCCGACGGCGGCATCTTCGCCTTCGGTGACGCTGCGTTCTACGGCTCCACCGGGGCGATCTCCCTGGCGCGACCAGTGGTGTCGATGGCGTCGTCCTGAGCGGTTCGAGCAGCCCGTCCCCTCCTGACACTCACCGATCTACACTGGACCATCATGTCCACTGGAGAGATCGCCGTCCTGGTGGCCAGCGTCGCCTGCGTCTTTGCCGTGGGTGGTCTGCTCGTTGCCATCTCGTCCCTCCGGCGGGAGGTAGCCCGAATCCGCGCCATGGCAGATGAGCTCCGGCGCCAGACGGTCCCCCTGGTGGCTGATGCCCATCGCGTAGTCGACCAGGCGGCCACCGAGATGGAGCGAGTAGGGGCTGTGTTGGACTCGACCGAGTCCGTGCATGCCACGGTCGACTCGGCATCCCGGCTCGCCTATCGGGCGTTCGCCAACCCGGTAGTAAAGGTGTTGGCTGTCCGGGCGGGTGCCGCCAACGGAATCCGGCGCCTAGCTGGGCCAGGTCCTGAACCCAAGAACGGATCTGGTGCACAAAAGGACAGGAGTCGATAGCGATGGCCCGGCGGAGTGTGTGGTTGGTAACGGGTGTCGTGGCCGGAGCGGCATCGTCGCTCTACGCCGAACGGAAGCTCCGTCGCACGTTGGAGGTGGCTGCGGCCCGGCTGCAGCCTGACTCCGTGGTCGCAGGTGTCGGCCGGACGGTACGCCAGGCCGCGGCCAGCACCACCGGACGGGTACGCGACGCGGTGGCGTCGGGACGCACGGAGATGCAGCGTCGTGAAGAGGAGATCTGGGCAGGTTTGGACTCGTCGCCTGCGAGTCAGACGTCTGATGGACGCAAGACAGCTTCGGCCAACGAAGCCCCCCCGGTCAACGAGACAGCCCTGGAGACGGAATCGGCCCGGCCCGTGCGGATGCGTGGCCGCCGCCAGAGCCGCAGATCACCCTCCCACCTGGGCAAGTAGAGTTTTCTGTCGTGACACCCACCACGGCGCTCGACGCCGACCACCTCCGCCAGGCGTTCACCCAATTCTTCGTTGATCGGGGACACGCGTCCGTTCCCTCGGCCAGTCTCATCCCCCATGATCCGTCGGTTCTGTTCACCATTGCCGGCATGGTGCCGTTCAAGCCGTTCTTCGTGGGCGATGAGAGTCCGCCGTGGCCTCGGGCCACCTCGGTGCAGAAGTGTTTCCGCACTGTCGATATCGACATCGTGGGCAGCACACTGCGCCACTGCACCTTCTTCGAGATGCTGGGCAACTTCAGCTTTGGCGACTACTTCAAAAGAGAGGCCATTCCCTTCGCCTGGGAGCTGGTCACCGAGGTGCTGGGCATCGATGGCGACCGGCTGTGGGTCACGGTGTACGAGACAGACGACGAAGCCGAGGCCATCTGGCGTGACGAAGTCGGTGTGCGGCCGGACCGCATCCAGCGCCTGGGGGACGACAACTTCTGGAAGATGGGCGACACCGGGCCCTGCGGCCCCAGTTCCGAGATATTCATTGACAAGGGACCGTCCTACGGCGCGGACGGTGGTCCTGCATTCGGGGGATCCGAGCGGTTCATCGAGATCTGGAACCTGGTCTTCATGCAGTACAACCGGGGCGCAGAAGGCACCGATGTGCCGCTTCCTCGGCCAAGCATCGACACCGGGGCCGGCCTCGAACGCATCCTTCCGGTGATCCAGGGTGTCGACTCCCTCTACGACACTGACCTGTTCCGACCGCTGATCGACACCGCCCAGTCGATCACCGGCCAGACCTACGGTGCCGATGACCGCACCGATATCGGACTACGGATCATGGCTGACCATGCGCGGGCTATGTCGATGCTGGTGGCCGATGGTGTCCTTCCGTCCAATGAGGGCCGGGGCTACGTGCTGCGGCGGATCATCCGCCGAGCCGTTCGCCGCGCTCGTCAGCTCGGGGTGTCCGCCCCGTGCACAGAACGACTGGTCGATACCGCAGTGGCTGTACTCGGTGCTGCCCATCCGCTGTTGGCCGAGCAGCACCGCCTCGTTGTCGATGTCGTGACACGCGAGGAAGAGGGATTCCTGCGCACGTTGGCCACCGGGTCGGCCATCCTCGACGAGGTTCTTGCCTCGGGCGGCGGCTCAGTTCCCGGTGAGGTGGCGTTCCGGCTGCATGATACCTACGGGTTCCCGGTCGAGCTCACCGTAGAGATCGCCGAGGAGGCCGGATCTGCGGTGGACCTCGAGGGCTTCGAAGTGGCCATGGACCGCCAACGATCCCAAGCCCGAGCCGCGGCGCGCGCCGGACGGGCCACGGCCGGGGACGAGGCGTACCGATCGGTGCTCGATGTCGAAGGGCAGACGGTCTTCGTCGGTCAGTCGTCCGACAACTATGCCGCACCGGCGCGAGTGGTGGCCGTGCTCACTGACAACGACCCTGAACACGCTGGCCAGGTCGAGATCTTTCTGGACCGCACGCCCTTCTACGCCGAGAGCGGCGGCCAGATGGGCGACATCGGGACGATCGTGACCGAGACGGGCACGGCCATGGTGTCCGACACGGTGGCTGCCCTTCCTGGACTCACGTCCCACCGAGCGACGGTCACCGGGGAGATCTTTGCTGGGCAGGATGCGTTGGCCTCCATCGATGGCCCTCGGCGCGATGCGCTGCGTCGTAATCACACCGGCACCCACCTGTTGCACGCGGCGCTGCGTACCGTGCTGGGTGACCAGGTGCGCCAGCAGGGTTCGCTGGTAGCCCCCGATCGCCTCCGCTTCGACTTCAGCCACCACGCCGCCGTCGCTCCCGAGGAGCTGGCGGCAGTGACGGCCATGGCCAATGCCGATGTGCTCTCGGACTCGGCCGTGTCGGTGGTGGAGAAGAGCAAGGTCGAGGCCGAGGCCATGGGCGCCCTGGCCTTCTTCGGAGACAAGTACGGTGAACGGGTGCGCGTGGTGCGCGCCGGGCCACACTCGGTCGAGCTGTGCGGCGGCACTCATGTGGATGCCTTAGGCATGATCGGCCCCATCACGGTGCTCGCTGAGGCGTCTATCGGCTCCAACACTCGTCGGATCGAAGCGGTGACCGGCACCGGCGCCCTCGACCGCATGGCGGCACGCGAACAGCTACTAGCCAAGGCCGCCCTGCTGCTGCGCACTGAGCCCGAGCATGTGGGTGAGGCCATCGAGCGGCTTCTGGAGCGTCAGCGGGCCGCAGAGAAGGCCCTAGAGCTAGCCCAGGGCCGGGAACTACGGGCCGAGGCGGCCACGATGGCAGGTGCGGCGGTGCACGGCGCCGTCGTCGCTCGACGTGACGGGCTCAATCCCGATCAGTTGCGCGACTTGGCCCAGGCCGTCCGATCCAATGGTGCGCTTCGCGTGGTGGTACTTGGCGGATGCCCGGACGGAGTGAAGGCGTCGGTGGCCGCATCTGCCGACCGCAAAGAGCAACACGGCGAATATGGTGGCCAACTCCACGCCGGAGATCTGGTGAAAGCCATCGCACCGTTGCTCGGCGGTGGCGGTGGCGGGTCACCCGAGGTGGCAGTCGCTGGCGGCAAGGATCCCTCAGGCATCGAGCGAGCGCTCGACGAGGCTCGTCGCCTGATCGCCGGCGCCTGATCCGCTAGTGCCTGAATCCAGCGAGCCTGAGTCCAGCGAGCCTGAATCCAGCGAGCCTGAATCCAGCGAGCCTGAATCGAGCGAGCCTGAATCGAGCAAGTTCCGTCGTGGGCGAGCCCTAGGCATCGACCTGGGCGCTCGACGAATCGGCATTGCCGTGAGCGACTCGGCCGGCACGTTGGCCACACCACGTGGGACGGTGGTTCGATCCGGTGACGTAGAGCGGGATCGACGGGCTCTGGTTGATCTAGTTGTCGAAGAAGAAGCGGTGGCAGTAGTGATCGGCCATCCACTCTCCCTCGATGGCTCCCGAGGACCGGCGGCTCGGGCAGCAGAGGTGGAAGCCGAGGCACTCGCACAGATGCTCGGGGGTCGAGATATCAGAGTGGAGCTGTTCGATGAACGGCTGACCACGGTGAGCGCCCATCAGGCCCTTACCGCCGGTGGGATCAAGGGGCGCAACCAGCGCGCCGTGGTCGATCAGACGGCTGCGGCCGTCATGCTCATGGCCTGGCTCGACAGCCGCAGGGCGACGACGTGAGCCCATCTGGTGGAGACCCTACAGACGGGGACGGCGGAAGCATCGAGTTCGCCGAATCCGAGGACGGGGCCGCTGGCGCCAGCGATCCCCAACGTTCCGGTGAGCCGGGTAGGAGGTCCCGATCAAGGTCCCACCCGTTGCGTGGTCATCCATGGAGGAAGGCCACGCTGGTGGTCATCGTCACTGGGTTTCTTGTGCTCATCGGTGGTTACTTGTGGGTACAGAGCGAGGCCGAACCATCGGGACAGTTGGGACCACAGGTGATCGTTGCCATCCCGGCTGGTAGTGGCGTCAAGACCACGGGGTCGCTGCTCGAGACGCGCAGGGTCATCGGCAGTGCGCTGGCATACCGGATCTGGTCCCAGATGAACAGCCTGCCGGGATACGTGCCCGGGCCTTACGCCTTCAGGGAGAACTCGTCCTTCGCCCAGGTGCAGTCGGTCCTGGCTGGTGGCCCAAATGTGTTCCCCATCGACGTACCGTCAGGATTCACCGTCTCCGAACTGGCCCGCCGGGTCGGTCAACTCCCTGGGCACTTCGCCAAACCGTTCGAGCGAGTGGCTACCAGCGGTGCCGTCCGTTCGAAGTGGCAGCCCACTGGAGTGACCAGTCTGGAAGGACTCCTCGCATCAGGCACCTACATCGTCCCTCCGGGTGAGACCGATCGTCAGCTTCTACAGGCGATGGTGGACAGATTCGACGCCCGCGCCGCTCGACTGGGCCTGGCATCTGGTGCCGCTGCCCTCGGCTTTACGCCCTACCAGATGGTCATCATCGCTTCCATCGTGGAGAAGGAGGGCGTGCTGGACAAAAACATGGCCCGGGTCTCCCGGGTCATCTTCAACCGGCTGGAGCGAGGGATGCCCCTGCAGATGGACTCGACGGTCCTGTATTCGTTGGGTCGCGATGGGGGAGTGGTAACGAGTAAAGATCTCCGCACCGTGAGCCCGTACAACACGTATCTGAACAAGGGCCTTCCCCCTACCCCCACCTGTTTTCCATCGCCACGGGCACTCGAGGCGGCCCTGCACCCAGTTCCTGGTTCCTGGCTCTTCTTCGTGGTGGTGGAGAAGGACGGCACCGAGGCCTTTTCTGAAACATATGCCGGGCAGCTGGCCAATCAGAAGCTGGCCAGCCAGCGCGGCCTGGGCTGAACGGGGGAGACTGCAGCCATGTCATCAGATCGACCACGGACACCGGCCAGTGACGGCGAGGGACCGTTGGTGAGTGTGCTCCGGCTATCGGCTGCCACCAGCGTGGTCGGGGTGATCGGCTATCCGATCGCCCACTCGCTGTCGCCTCTCCTCCATAACACTGCATTCGCCGAGCTGGGATTGGACTGGGTCTCGGTTGGCTTCCCGGTACCGCCTGGACAGGCAGAGCAGGCGTTGGACGGAGCCCGTGCAATGGGAATCCGGGGGCTGTCGGTAACGATGCCCCACAAGGAAGAGGCAGCCCGGGCGGCCGATCGGTGTACGACAGCGGCCGATCGGTTGCAGGCCGTCAACTGCTTGGTCAAGGAGGGAGACGGATGGCTGGGCGACAACACGGACGGAGCCGGACTGCTGGCCGCCCTGGCTCGAAGCGGTCGATTCGACCCATCAGGGCAGCGGTGCATGGTGGTAGGGGCTGGTGGGGCGGCGCGAGCGGTGATTGCCGCTCTTGGCGACGGCGGGGCATCCGAGGTGATCGTGGTCAATCGCACGGCGGCACGCGGGGAGTCGGCGGCGGCCTTGGCCGGACCGTCGGGTCGAGTGGGGACAACGCAGGAAGCACCATTGTGCGCACTGGTGGTCAATGCCACTCCCGTGGGCATGGACGATGTCGACAGCGGCTCACCGGTCTGGCCGGTCGATCCTGGGCTGCTGGGCCCTGGGCAGTTGGTGGTGGATCTCGTCTACCACCCACCCGTCACCCCCTGGTTGACCGCCGCCGCCGGCCAAGGTTCGATCACGTCCAACGGGCTAGGGATGCTGGTCCATCAGGCGGCGTTGCAGATCGAACGGTGGACAGGAACTGCGGCTCCCGTCGATGCCATGTGGGCCGCAGTCGAGGGCGGGTAGCCTTCATGCCCAGAACGCCATGGTGACCTACTCGACCGACACACGCAGCACCCGCTCTCGTGGCGCCTCCACCAGGTTCGATCCGATCCTGCTGGTAACCGCGGGCATCTTGGCGATTACCGGCGTCGTCATGATCTACTCGGCCACCAAGGGGAAGTTGGCCTTGGCCGGTGAGGATCCGCGGTACTACTTGAAGCGGCAGCTCACCTTCCTGATCCTGGCTGTTGTGATCCTGGTGGTGGTCTCCTTGTTCGACTACCGCCGGTGGGAGCAGTTGGCCACGGTGCTCTACGTCGGGATCGTCCTGTGCCTCTTAGCTGTGTTGTCGCCGCTGGGCTCCCACGCGCTGGGCTCCCAGCGCTGGTTCTCATTCGGTCCGCTTCAGGTCCAGCCCTCTCAATTCGCCACGTTGGTGCTCATCATTGCCATTGCCACCTACTGCGCTCGCCGACCGGACGGTCTGGAACTACGGGACTTGATCCGGATCGTGCTGATGGCCGGTTTCCCCATCCTGTTGATCCTGAAACAGCCCGACCTCGGTACCTCGATCGTGTGCGCAGTGATCCTGTTGGTGCTGCTGGCCGTGGCGGGTATGCCTACTCGTTATCTGGTCTTCCTGGTGTTGGGTGCGATCCTGGCATTCGTGATCGCCGTCAATCTGGGTCTGGTCAAGCAGTACCAGATCCAGCGGCTCACCAGCTTCATCTCTCCCAACTCAGCGGGCGAGGGTGTCACCTACAACGTGGACCAGGCCAAGACGGCTATCGCCCACGGGGGAGTCTTCGGCAGGGGGCTCTTCAAGGGTGCCCAGACCAACCTGGCCTACGTGCCTGAGCAGCAGACCGACTTCATCTTTTCCGCCGTGGGTGAACAACTCGGGTTCGTCGGGGCCGGTGCGTTGCTGGTTCTCTACGGGATCCTGGCCTGGCGGATCATGCGGGTGGCGATGATGGCGAAGGATGTCTTCGGACGGCTCCTCTGCTCGGGGGTCTTCGCCATGTTGATGTTCTCGGTGTTCGAAAACGTGGGCATGAACATGGGGATCACGCCGGTGGCCGGCATCCCCCTGCCCTTTCTCTCCTACGGTGGTTCAGCCATGATCGGGTTCATGACCTCCATCGGAATCGTCACCAGTGTCCACTATCGGAGTACTCGATGACTTCAGCAGATCCGGCCGTACCTGCTGCCATTGAGGGCATCGAGGGCATCGAGGGTGTCGAGGAGAACGGAAGCCACGTGGCGGAGCCGGTGGCGGAGGCGGAGCCAGCGGAGCCAGCGGAGCCAGCGGAGCCAGCGGAGCCAGCGGAGGTACAGGAGCCGGTGGCCGCCGATCCGACGGATGGACATGGCATCGACTTCCGGATGGCCATCGTGTCCTCGGTGACCTTGGACCTTCCCAGTCAGCACCCATCCGTCGTCCTCCGGGAGATCGAGACTCCACGCCGTCAACTGACCTTCTCCATCGGGATGCCTGACGCCGTCGCACTTTCTCATGCGGTGCGGCGGATCCCGACCCCTCGTCCGCTGACGCACGAATTGATGGGATCGGTGCTCGAGCAGTTCGACATCGATCTGGTGGCGGTCAGGATCGTGGGACGCACCGGAGCGGTCTACTTCGCCGAACTCGACCTCCGAGGACGAAGTGGTCGATCTGTGCATTCGTGCCGACCCACGGACGCGCTCACCCTTGCCCTTCATCAACCGGTCCAGGTTCCGATCTTGATCGACGCCAGACTGCTTGAGGGCGATGGCGACATAGCGCCACCTGGACCAGCTGGTTGATGCACTAGGTCGGGGACCAGCCTCTGCGCAATGTGGTCCAGCAATACTGCGGACCCACTCCGGCGTTCCTGGTAAGAACCAGCGTGGATCCGTTGATCAACCCCTAGCGGCAAGGATCAACCCCTAGCGGGAAGGATCAACCGCCGGTGAGGAGTCGGTGACGACGATCGCGCTCTTGCTGGTAGTTGGAGTGTTCGGCGGCGTCGGCACCGGCCGACCCCTCGTCCGAAACTCGCATCAGCAGGGCCACGAGGACGTAGTTAGCGATGAGCGCCGAACCGCCATACGACACGAACGGCAGCGTGATCCCAGTGAGCGGCAAGATGCGGAGGATCCCTCCGATGATGAAGAACGCCTGGAACCCGACGATCAAGGTGAGACCAGTGGCGACCAGTTTGGCGAACTCGGAGCGAGCGGTCTGAGCAATACGGAGCCCGGCACCGACCAACAGCAGGAATGCGACAACCACCATCGTGGAGCCCATTAATCCCATCTCCTCGCCAATGACGGCGAAGATGAAGTCAGTGCGCGAGTTGGCAATGAGGTAAGCGCCGACACCCAGTCCTAGTCCCGAACCGCCGATGCCACCGTTGGCGAGGGCGTACCAGCTCTGGACCAGCTGCCGGCCGCTGCCGTCAGCCAGTCTCCACGGGTCCATCCAGTCTTCGATCCGGACGTGGGTCTGATTCAGATACTTCGACGTGAAGTAGGCGCCGATCCCGAACAGAATCAGGGCGAACACGAGGTAACCGGTTCGACCTGTCGTTACCCACAGCATCCCGATGAACAAGGTGAACAGGAGCGCAGAGAAACCGATGTCATGCTCGAGGCTCATGACGAGGATGGTGAAGATCCAGGCCAACACGATCGGGATCAGAGGTCGTGGGTCGAGTACCAAGCGATTCCCGATGCGAGCCGTCGGGATGGTCAGTAGCTCACGCTTGTCGGCGAAGTAGGAGGCAAAGAAGATGCACAGGACCAGCTTGGCCATTTCCACGGGCTGAAACTCGAACGAGCCGACGTGGATCCACAGTCGAGCTCCGTAGATATTCGCACCGATGCCGGGAACCAGGGGAAGCAAGAGCAGGACAATGCCTCCGGTCAGCAAGAGGTAGCGGTACCGATCGAGGTCACGTGAACGCCGGATGACGAACAGGGTGATGACGTAGGCCGCCACTCCTGCTGCCGTCCATGCGGCTTGCAGCGGTGCGTAGTGCTTGCCGGTGCCGAGATCGATGCGAGCGATCATGACGTAGCCGAGTCCATTGAGGAAGAAGACGATAGGCATCACCACGGCGTTGGCGTCGGGGGTGAAGATGCGGTTGGTCAGATGGGTCACACCGCCCAGCAGGAGTATGAAGATCAGGAATGGGAAGAGATCGGTAGGTACCTTGGCCGTGTTTCCCGTGAGCATGAGCACGTAGGTCGCAACAATGATGACGGCTGCCATGCAGAACAGGCCTAGCTCCGTCCGGCGTCGCGCCTTGATGCCGCGGTGCGTCCGTTTGGGTTTGGGGGAGCGAAAGATCGAGAGCTGCACTGCGGTGAGCCTACCGGTGGCGGAGTCTGAATCGTGTGAACTAGCAAGACCCTACGGGTGGGGCTCGCCAACTGTGAGTGTCGTCGAAGATACGATGACGACAGATGAACAACTGCGGTGGCTGTCGGATCTACTCCTGGGGTAACGGACTTGTCTGAATCACGCGCTGCCGGAGGCACGGGCGGGGTGGTCCAACGGCACGAGCCGTCCATCGGTGAACCCGTCCTGGCTACGGGATCAGAGGGGTCGTCGAGGTTGAGCAGCAGTTCGAGCCAGATGGGCGATCGGCCTGTTTCTGCCTCAAGTGACAAGTCAGTGGACGGCGCTTCGCAAGATGACGGCACCGACGCCACATCGCTGCTTGGGCTGCCCGAGAGATTCGCCAACCGTGAGTTGTCGTGGTTGGACTTTGCTTCTCGACTTCTGGATCTTGCTGGCGATGAACGTCAACCGCTGTTGGAGCGGGTCACGTTCCTATCGATCTTCACGGAAGGGCTCGATGAGTTCTTTCAGGTCCGCGTCGCTGGACTGGAGGATCAGGTCGCCGGCGGTCTACGTACTCGGTCGCCCGATGGGCTGAGTCCGGGCGAGCAGCTTCGTGCCATCACGGCCCGCGTGACGGAACTCGTCGATCGTCAGAGTCATATGTTCGCCGAGGTGCTTCCCGCGCTCGCCCGAGCCGGGGTGCACCTCACTGATTGGCATCTGCTCGACGAAGGCGATCGCCGTCACCTCGACGAAGTGTTTTCCCGGACGATCTTTCCGATCCTGACTCCGCTGGCCGTGGATTCTGGGCATCCATTCCCCTACATCTCCAACCTGTGCCTCAATCTGATGGTCCTAGTAACTGATCCGGGATCGGGTGAACAGCGGGTTGCCCGAGTGAAGGTACCGCCGCTCCTGGACCGTTTCATCGCGCTTCCTGATGGCAGTCGGTTCGTACCCGTAGAGCAGGTGATCGCCGCCCATCTCGGGAGTTTGTTCCCCTCGATGACGGTGGCCGAGCACCATGTATTCCGGGTTACCCGCAATGCCGACCTCACCGTCGACGAGGATGACGCCGAAGACCTCCTTGCCGCAGTGGAGCTCGAGCTGCATCGTCGGCGATTCGGGCAGGCGGTCCGACTTGAGGTATCGGCAGGGATTTCCTCGGAGATGCTCGATATGTTGGTGGCGGAAGTCGACATTCCCGAGGACAACGTATTCCTGGCTGACGTGCTCATCGACCTCGGGGGGCTGAGAACCGTGGCTGAATTAGACCGCCCGGATTTGGCCCCCGAGCCATGGGTGCCACTAGTGCCCTTGCGGCTGTCTGGTGAAGCCGATCTCTTTGAGATCCTCGCCGATGGTGATGTCTTGTTGCATCATCCCTACGAGTCTTTTTCTTCGTCGGTCGATGCCTTTGTCGAGCAGGCGGCTGGTGACCCTGACGTCCTAGCCATCAATCAGACGCTTTATCGGACGGGTGCCGACAGCGCAATCGTTGGCTCACTGATCAAGGCATCTCATGCTGGCAAGCAGGTGACGGCCGTAGTGGAGCTCCAGGCCCGGTTCGACGAACGTGCCAACATCGCCTGGGCCAGAGCCCTGGAGGAAGCCGGTGTCCAGGTTGTCTACGGACTGCGTGGGATGAAGACTCATTGCAAGATGTCCCTGGTGATCCGTCGCGAAGGTGATCACATCCGACGGTACTGTCACGTGGGAAGCGGAAACTACAACTCGGTGACAGCCAAGACGTACGAAGACATCGGCCTGATGACTGCCGACCCGGACATCGGTGCGGACGTGTCCGAGTTGTTCAACCTGCTCAGCGGATCAGTATCCGAGGTCAGCTTCCGTCGATTGGTCGTATCGCCGCTGAGTACCCGCCGTGAGGTGATCGCGGCGATTGATGCCGAAGGGGCGGCTGGGTGGTCAGGTCGGATCGTGATGAAGACGAATGGCCTCACCGACCCCGAAGTGATCGATTCTCTCTACCGGGCATCGTCAGCCGGAGCATCGATCGACCTGATCGTGCGGGGACGGTGCAGTATCCGGGCTGGTGTCCCTGGCTTGTCCGAGAACATCCGCGTCCGTTCGATCGTGGGACGGTTCCTCGAGCATTCGAGGATTTTCCGATTTGGAGGGAACCACGGACGTCCACTGCAGATCTCCTTCGGGTCTCCGGACATGATGGAGCGGAACCTCGACCGGCGCGTGGAGGTGATCGTGCCAGTGCAGGATCCAGAGATCCAGGAGCGGCTCGTGGTCCTGCTCGATGACGCGCTACGGGACAGAGTCAATTCGTGGACTCTGGAAGCATCGGGGGAGTGGACGAGGGCAGTTGACTCAAGCTCAGAGGCGAGCGGGTTCAGTCTGCAGGATCACTATCAAGCGCTGACACTCGCCGCACTGCGGCGGAAGCGTGATGCCGCACAGGCGGTGCCGTCGCTGAGGGCGATCCACCCGGGAGACGCGAACGGGGCGCACCTGTCCGGACCGGAGGAGCCAGGTTTGTCGCTATCGACTGACTCGGCTCAGGGGGTTCGACCGCCGGTGTCGCCACCAGATCGGGAACCGACGGCCGCATCGCATGGGATGGTGTCGGCGCAAGGGAAGGATCCGGCGACTGCGGCGACTGCGGCGACCCCGGAAACCCCGGAGACCCCGGAGACCCCGGAAACCCCGGAGACTCCGTCCCGGTGGTGGCATCGGCTGTTCCGGCGGTCCGCCCGAACCCCCAAGGCCTGATCAGGCCGACTGCCCTGCGAGCCCGTTCGAGGTAACGGCGAAGGCTCGGGTGTGTGGAGTGCTGCTCGATTTCGAGGGATGCGTAGGCGATGCCACCGAACGGAATGGGAAGCCAGAAGTTGACCGCCCGGTAGGCGAGTACCGCCGAGAGCGCCTCTGCATCCGTCAGACCGAAGCCCACCAGCATCGTGACCAGGACGAACTCCACGACGCCGAGGCCACCAGGCGTAATCGGTATGGCGGCCAGGATATTGGCCAAGCCGTATGCCATCAGCAGATCCACTGGGGAGATGAAGTGGCCGAAGGCCGCCACGAATACCCAAAGTGATGCGGCATCGAGGAGCCAGTTGGCCGTCGCCCAACTGATGGCCCTCCAGAGCATCCTGCGGTCTTCCATCAGGGCCGCGAACCGGCCAGCTAGCCGTTCGATCAACGAGGTGAACCGATCGGCGTCGAGGAAACTGACGTGGGCAGAGAGCGCATGGATGATCCGGGCTGCCTGCTCCTGGCCTCGCGTCAGTAAGTAGAAGAGACCCCCGAAGGCCCCAAGGAGTACCACGCCTACGGCCGCAGCGACCAGGAACAGGATGGATGCCGACGTGGATGCGTGGTCATTGAGCCCTGCGGGGACACGGAATCCGTGGGCGATCAGGAAACCGACCAGAGAGCACCAGAACATGACGTTCAGCACCACAGCAGATCCGATGCCCTGGGTGCCCAAAGCGAACCCGGTATCGGCCTTGGAGACCCCTGACTGGGTCAGCAGCCTGTATCCGAGCGCCGCTCCTGGAGCCGTACCTCCGGGTGAAACGTGACTCAGGGCGAGGGTGGACAGGTTGATTCTGAAGAGCCGCAAACGCGAGGGTCCCTCGCGCGGGAGCACGGAGTGCGTGAGCTGCGTATAGGCCCCGAGTGCGGCGATCTCCAAGAGCACCCCGAGGGCCAGATAGGCCACGTTGATATGGGTGAGTGCACCCACCTGGCTGCGGTGGTTGAAGACGAGAGGCAGGGCGATGTAGAAGACGAACAGGAAGATGATGACGGTGCCGACGCTCAGTCGGACGTCTCGTCGCACGAAGGGCCCGCGGTGCCACCAACGGGCTAGTCGGGACCCGGGTGGGGGAACTCCGTCCGATTCAGGTGGCGCTGCTTCTTCCATCGCTCCCATGTTGGCACGGAGCGACCCCTTGGACCTGCCATGCTGAGGAGGTGGCGGATACGAACGACCAATCCGATGAGGGTGCGGTCGCCCCTGGGGCGATCGTGAACGAGTCTGCCGTCGAGCGCTACGACCGGGCGGTAAGCGCAGATGCACCCAGGCGGGACCGTTTGTTTGCTGCAGCCACCGCCAAGGGGATCCCGTTACGGACCATCTTGACCATCGATGCGGTGGTGATTGGCACCTGGATCACCTTCCGCCTAGTGGGGCGTCTGCGCGAAGTAATCCTGTGGGTGATGATCGCTGGATTCATCGCCCTGGTGCTCAATCCGGCCGTGGCGTTTCTGCAGCGGCACCGCTTCCGACGGAGTGCTGCCGTGGCGGTCGTATTCCTCTCGGCCGTTCTGGTCTTCGGTGGCCTGCTCGGACTGTTCGGCTATCCGTTGGTCAACTCGCTGACCCACGTCGCTGAACGGCTGCCGACCATGGTCGATCAGGTCCAGCGGGGGCATGGCTGGCTGGCGCACACCCTGGAGCGATTCGGGCTGCTGGCCTGGGTGCAGAAGAACTCCCCCCGACTCAAGGAGTACGCCAACAATCTGGGCAAGCCGGCACTGTCGCTTGGGGCCAACTTGAGCAAGGCGGTGATCTCCACCATCGTGGCGCTCACCACCACCGCCTTCCTGGCCCTGTTCATGTTGCTGGAGGCACCGGCAATGCGACGAGGTCTATTAGGAGCGATGAAGCCGAAGTTGCGTCAAGCGGTGTTGGATGTTTCGGACACCGTGTCGCGTTCGGTCACTGCGTACGTCATCGGGACGGCCGCCATGGGGCTCTTGTTCGGCCTAGTGGTATTTGTCACCATGGTGATCCTGGGGGTTCCGTTCGCCTTGCTGATCGGACTGTGGGTGGCGCTGGTGGCGATGATCCCCCTGGTTGGAGGGTTGATCGCCGGGATCCCGGCGGTAGCGCTGGCCATGCTCCACTCGCCATCAGCAGGTGTCGTCATGCTCATCGTATTCGTGGGTTTCCAGTTGTTCGAGAACCACTTCCTCTACCCGGTGGTGATGAGTCGCACGGTGAGGATGAACTCGCTGTGGGTGCTGCTCTCGGTGCTGATCGGCGCCAACCTTGGTGGAGTGTTCGGATCGACGCTTGGGGCTCTTACAGGGGCGTTGGTGGCGATACCAGTTGGTGGCGCCATCCAAGTCGTATTCCGCGAGGTATGGGAACGCACCCGTCCCGTCACGGGTGACTCAGAAGTGGTGGATGGGGGCGCGGCGAGTGGTCAGCCGGGGCGTCCCTTAGGATACGGCGATGGACGTCCTGGTGGTGCTGCCCACCTATAACGAGTCGGAAAATATCGACCCCGTCCTGCGGCGTATTCGTGCCGCCCTTCCGGACGCAACGGTACTGGTGGTCGACGACGGAAGCCCCGATGGCACCGCCGATAGGGCAGAACTTCTGGGTAAAGAGCTGGACAAGATCGAAGTGATGCGGCGGTCAGAGAAGTCGGGACTCGGGAGCGCTTACCGGGCCGGGTTTCGCTGGGGACTCGATCGCGGGTTCGATGCATGCATCGAGATGGATGCCGACCTCTCTCACGAGCCCGAGGCCCTGCCGTCATTGGTGGCCCCGCTGGCAGAAGGCCTGGAGGTGGTCATCGGCTCCCGGTATGTTCCCGGGGGAGTCATCCCGAACTGGACGTGGCATCGACGGCTCCTCTCTCGTGGCGGGAACCTCTATGCCTCGGCACTTCTCGGGCTCGGGGTGGCGGATGCCACTGCAGGATTTAGGGCGTATTCCGCACCACTCCTGCGAAGGATCGATCTCGACCAGGTCAAGGCCGAGGGCTACGGATTCCAGATCGAGATGACCTATGCGGCCAAGCGATCTGGGGCCTCCATCCTCGAGGTGCCAATTCGCTTCGTCGATCGAGTGGAGGGCGAGTCCAAGATGTCCATGTCGATTGTGGTCGAGGCACTAGGACTGGTCACACTCTGGGGATTTGAACGCCTCATCGGTTATGGCCGTGGACGCCAGCAGGCGTCGAATACCTAATGTCAGGGTTGTGATGGTGGGTCGAACAGTGCAGCCGAGGTGAGCGCCCCGCCTGTCGCCACCATCGATCGAGGTGCCGGTCCACTGGTGCTGCTGCTTCATGGACAGCCAGGCACGGGGGCATCCTGGGATCCGGTGACGGATCTGCTGGTCGACGAATTCCGGGTCGTGGCTCCTGACCGATCTGGTTATGGAACGACGGGAAGTGAGGCGCAGGGTTTGGTCGGCAATGCCGAGATGGCCGCCGCCCTGCTCGATCAACTCGATGCCGGGCCCGCGGTCGTGGTGGCCCACAGTTGGGCCGGTGGAGCCGCAGTCCTGTTGGCCGACCAACGCCCAGACCTGGTGCGGAGTCTGGTGCTCGTGGGCGCGGCCTGCACTCCCGACAGCCTGGACGCATTCGACCGCCTGCTGGGGTTGCCGGCGATCGGCGATGTGCTGGCTGTCGGTGGCCTGCTGGCGCTCGGCGAGGTGCTTCCTCGCATCCGCAAGCTCTCTAACCGGGTACCCGTCCGCTACCGGGACCGGTTCTGCGCCGCCCTGCCCGACCAAGGCGTGCTGGGTGGTGAGCGTGGCTCGCTCGGCCGCCATCGGCGCACGTTCCTGACCGAACAGCGAGCGCTGATCAACGAGATGCCCTTGGTGGTAGGTGCGCTGGCGCGTATTCGGGTGCCCACTGTCGTTGTCGTGGGCGCCTGGGACTTGGTGGTGGGGCACGAGGCTGGGCGGACGCTGGTCCGTGCGGTTGCCGGGGCCGAGTTGGTGGAGGTGGAACGGTCTGGGCATTTCGTAGCCCGGGACGCCCCCGGGGTGCTATCCGGACTGATCAGGGCCAAGGGGCGTGACGACTCCGTCAGTCAGTAGTAGCGGCGGTGCTGAATGTGACTCCGGGGGCGAGCGCATCGAAGACAGTGGACAGCTTGAGGCTCACTTCGCGGAGTTCGGTGTCTGGGCTCGATCCGGCCACCACGCCGACTCCTGCCGTCAATCGCGCCGTGGTCCCAGATACGGTCATGGCCCGGATGCCCACCATCCATCGCCCGTCCCCGCTGGCATCCATGTAACCCACCGGACCGGCATACGTGCCTCGCGGGGTGGTCTCGAGCTGGTCGATGAGGTCGAGGGCGACGTGGCGGGGTATACCGCCCACAGCAGGAGTCGGATGGAGGAGGGCGACCAGGTGGAGAACGCTCGGGACCCGTCCGTCGGCCAGCGGGCGGAGGGTGCCTTCGATGGTGGTGCCCAGGTGGGTGATGGCGTTGAGGTGCACCAGTTCTGGGCAGTCGGGGACGGTCAGGTCGACGCTGATCGGCGTCACGGCATCGCGTATCGCTTCGACCACCAACCGGTGTTCGTCCCCGTCCTTGGCTGAGTCGAGGAGGGCGGCCGGGAGTGTGCTCGTGGGGTCAGGAAACCGGTCGGTGGTACCGGCAAGGGGGCGACTTCGGAGCTGATTGCCAGTGCGAGCCACCAGGAGTTCTGGGCTGGCCCCCAGGAAATGCCCAGCCGTGGTGGGCACGGAGAATACCGAACAGCTCGGTTCGCTGGCGGCCCACCGGCGCAGTAGAGCGGCTCGGTCGATCTCGTGAAGCAGGTGGACGTCAACTGCTCGAGCCAGGACGACCTTTTCTATGTCTCCAGCCCTGATGGCCTCGACACCGGACGCTACCGTCTGGCGGAACTCGCTGTCACTCGATCGGGGCTCGATGCGGACGTGGGTCGGCGACGGATCGCCGGTAGGGGCCACGCCGACGAGGCCGACCAGGTAGTCACGGATGGCCGATCCAGACGTCGGATCGTCCGGGTCGGGCTGGCCAATGGGGACATTCCCGACGATCGTCACCCACTCGGATCCGTCGGGCTCACGGCAGTAGAGGATCCCGGGGACGATCATCGATGCTGCACTGCGGCGGTCGAATGGTAGGGCGCCGAAGGCGATCACCCCGCTGGTGCAACTGGCTTCGAGAACGGGAGTAAGGCGATCGTCACACCTGATGGTGGCGAGTGCATCGGAGACGGCGTCGATCGCTCGCGGTTCGGTCAGCCCGTGTGGGAGCGCAAGGACCAGGGCGACTCCGAGCCCGACCAGCACGTTGCCTGCTTCGGCTACCAGGATGCCTGATGGTCCACAGAGTGCAAAGGGATCGATCGGTGCCCCTGGCGGCAAGGGGATTCGTACGGCGGTAAGGGTGACGGGGGCCGATCGGTGGGTCACCATGGCCGGGGAGTCGGCAATCGAGTGCGACGTCGAGGTCATGGGCGTCCGGATCGACTGGCAGTGATGAGCTGACTGAGTCCACCCGACAGTCCTCGGCGGTTTACGGCGGAGAAGCCGGCCTCTTGGAGCATGGCCCGCAGTTCGGTGGTCGAGGGGAGATACGCCGTGGACTTGGGTAGATACCGGTAGGCCGACCGATCCGACAGGATGCCACCGATGAGTGGAACAGCATGGCGGAACCAGATCCGATGGCCGGTCCGGAGGAGACCGGAGTCAGGCTCGGACACCTCGAGCAGGCTGATTCGGCCTCCGGGTCGCACGATGCGACCGAACTCTTGGAACACGGCTCCGAGGTCGGTGAAGTTGCGCAGTGCATATCCGCAGGTGATGCCGTCGACGGAACCAGTGGCGATGGGCAGGGCTGCTCCGTCGGCCTGGGCCAGCGGGGATCCGGTGTGGTTGGCGGCCAGCATCCCCCACGAGAGATCCAGACCGAAGGCCTGGTAGCCACCGGCATGGAGCAGCTTCAGGAAGTCGCCCGTTCCACAGGCCAGGTCGAGCACGGTCGAACCGGGCGGAAGGGCCAGGGCCCGCAGCGACTGCTTCCGCCAGCGGACATCGAGCCCGAAGGTCATAGTGCGGTTGACCAGGTCGTAGCGAGGGGCGATGGCGTCGAACATGGACTGGACCAGCTCCGTCTTGGCCGATCCGGTGGGCAGGTCCACCTGTCGGGCACGGGCCGCGGTCTCGAGTGAGATACCGGCCGTGGAAGGTTTGGCTGGTTGGGCCAGGTCAGTCGAATCGGGGTTGGCGGGGATGTTGGGCTCCACTGGGCTGTTCATCAGGCTCGGGCTCCGGCTGGTGTCGTGTCGGGGAGATCTGGGGTGGCGGGGAGCCGTTCCTGTGTGGCCGGGGCGGTTCGGTTCCAGACGGCATCGCGCTCCGCATCGGTCCCGTCACGTTCGACATAGTCGAGTGCCACTTTGACCAATGTCCGGATGAAGTGGTGGCCGACCAGCGTGTTCACCGCGGGGAGCAGTTCTGCATAAGCCAGCAGGAGCCCATTGACCGCGGGGTCGCCGTCGCTGTCGGGGGTATCGGCCAACGCGTCGGGCACCGCTCCGTGGCGCAGCGGCCGGCGGACATGCTGGGCGAACAGCTCAACGGCATCGAGGGCCACCTGCTGGGTGGCCTGGTTGTGACGACGAGCCAGGTCCAACAGATCGGTCAGAGGGATGCCCCACTCGAGCATCCGGAGCCCCGCACGCGCCGCAGCCACATCCTCGTCGGTGTAGCGCTCCTGTCCAGCCACCCGAGTCGGGACGAGAAGCCCCTCCGCCTCGATGGCCTTGAGCAAGGCCAGGGGCATCCCCGTGGCCATACCCAGCTCGTCCAATGAGTACGTCCTAGTGGGGTCTGATCGATGAGTACCGCCACCAGACGATCCGTCCCTGGTGTCGGTAGTCCGGGCAGCATTCTCCGACGGCAGGTCCTGAGAGCGGCCTCCACTGAGGAGGTCGCTGGCAACGTGGAGACCCGAGAGCTGTCCTATCAGGGCCTCGTCGGCGGCATCGAGATCGCCGCTGACCAACCGGGCGATGGTGGCCAGGGTGAACCCCTGTTGCTGCAGGGAGCGGATCCGGTGCAGGCGCTCCACGTGGGCGTCGCCGTACCAGGCGATCCGCCCCTCACGTCTCGGTGGATCCAGCAGGCCCTTGCTCTGGTAGTACCGGACAGTGTCCACCGACACATCGGCCTGCGCCGACAGTTGCTCGACCCGCATCTCCATGCCCCCACTCTAGGAGTAGTTGCTCTCATTGTCGGAGCAGGGGCTCATTCGTGCCCGTCAATGCCCTCGACCGCCTGCCCTCGACCGCCGGCCCTCGACCGCCGGCCCGCAACCACCAGATGGCGACCGGATGGTCGGCCCTGGGTGGCGCAGCGGCCGACGTCAGGCGTAGTAGCGGTAGACCACCTGGGCCACGCAACTGGGCTTGGGGGAACCCTCGGTCTCCAGGGTCAGGTCCAGGACTACCTGGACACCACCGGTGACATCTTCGACCTCGGCGACAGCCACACCGACCCTGAGGTTGCTCCCCACCATGACGGGCGACGGGAAACGGACCTTGTTGCACCCGTAGTTCACCCCCATGGAGATGCCCTCGACCACCAGGACCTCACCGAGGTACACAGGGGCCAGTGCCAACGTCAGATAGCCGTGGGCGATGGGTCCACCGAACGGGCCGCTCTTGGCCCGTTCAGGATCTACGTGGATCCACTGATGGTCTCCCGTTGCATCGGCGAACAGGTCGATCTGCGCTTGATCGACGAGGTGCCATTCGCTGTAGCCCAGATGGGTTCCGACGAGGTCCTTGAACGCTTCGATTCCGTGCACGGTGGTAGCCATGCGCAGACTGTAGGTGAGGGACGCACTGCGGACCATCTGAGCGTTCTCGTCGGCTGAGGACTACCTACGGTCGAACCAGAGCGCAGCCTCATAGCCTCAGGGTCGGTACCATCGTCACGTGGACGACGAACACCGGCATCGAAATCTTACGGGCGGCGGGGCCCGTGCCGCCGTGTTCGGTATCAGCGACGGTCTCGTTTCCAACGTCTCGTTGATCCTGGGAATGGCTGGTGCCCACGCACCGGCGGGGGCCGTCCGCCTGGCCGGAATCGCCGGGCTCATCGGCGGGGCGTTCTCGATGGCCACGGGCGAGTATGTGTCGATGCGGGCGCAGTCCGAGCTCATGGAACGCGAGCTCGACATCGAGCGCCGCTCAATCCTGGCCGACCCGGAGATCGAGCGGCGTGAGTTGGCGGCGCTCTACCGGAGCCGGGGGGTCGATGCAGAACTGGCCGAAGAGCTCTCGGCCACCATGATGCAGGATCCCGAGCTCGCCCTCGAGACTCACGCCCGAGAAGAGCTCGGATTTACCCCGGGCGATACCGGCAATCCGGTGCAGGCTGCCTTCTCCTCTTTCGTGATGTTCGGCATCGGTGCCTTGATCCCACTGCTGCCCTGGCTCTTCGCCAGCGGAACCAAGGCGACCTTGTGGTCGGTGATCCTGGGGGCCATCGCCTCACTGGCTGTCGGCACAGCCTTGTCCTTCTTTACAGGAAGACCATGGCTGTGGTCGGCGGTCCGTCAGCTCTTGATATCGACAGCGGCGGCCACGGTCACGTACACCATCGGACACCTTGTGGGTTCGGCCTGACCGACAGGTTCCGTGTTCCGGACACGCTCAGGGGGCCGGTGAGGCCGGGACCGTGGCGATGTAGGCCCGGTTGCGGTGGTGGGTCTCCATTCCCATCGAGCGGTAGAGGGCCACGGCGGCGGTATTGGCGGAGTCGACGTAGAGCATGCCGACAGTCAGTCCTGCTTCAGCCATCCAGTCGAATCCGGCACGGGTCAGGGCACGGCCCCACCCACGCCCATGGAAGTCAGGATCCACCCCGATGACGTAGATCTCACCCATGGGGGGCAGGGTCTCTGAGTGGACCTTGGTCCAACAGAAGCCGGCCATCCGGCCCTCTGCCTCGAGGACGAGGAATCCGTCCGGGTCGAACCACGGCTCAGATTCGCGCTCCTCGATGGCAGTCAGATCCCACCGCCCTTGCTCGGGGTGGGTGGCGAACGCTCGGTTGTTGGCGATCAACCACTGCTCCTCGTCGCTCCCAACTTGGAATGCCCGGATGGGGAGCACGTCGATATCGGTGGTTCCGCTCGGTGGCAGGGGAAGGCGACAACGAAGCTGCATCAGCTCACGTTCGACGGAGAAACCGAGGGCGCCAACACGACGCTCATCGGCCTCGGTCGGTGCAGGGATCCACAGGCGAAGCCGACCCCCACCGGATGCACCGAAGGCATCCATCGCCAACGCGAGCAGAGCAGCGGAGCGTTCGTCGGCCACTTTCACTGCGTCATTGTCTGAGGTAGGCAGGGCTACGACCTCGACGCTGTACGACGAGCGTTCGTCTGCCGGGTCGGGCTGGTCGGGCTGATCGAGTGGGTCTGCCTGGTCGAGCTGGGCGTAGCCGACGAGTCGGCCGTCGCTCCGATTGCGCATCCTCACGGCCACAAGTCGCCTGTCGCTTGCCGTGGCCGCCCGCTCCAGGGCCCGACGTCGATCCTCGCTCAGTCCGGGAAGTCCGGTGACGGCGACCATCCGGTCCATGAGGTCGGTCACTTCGGCCACCAGGTGCCGGTCCGCCGTGGTCACCACGTCGGTATCGGTCTCGTGCATGGCCGTAACCTACCGGTAACGTGCGCTGATGGTCAGACCCCGCACCCCGGCCGGCCGGGCCCGTGAGACCAATGATCGACTTGGTCGTTGCTTCCCGGGAAGCACAGCCGATCTGTGCGCCCTCGACCATAGCGATGCGTTTCAGTTGCTGGCGGCGACCATCCTGTCTGCGCAGTGCACCGACGAGCGGGTGAACCGGACGACACCGGCCTTGTTCGACCGGTTTCCCGACGCGGCATCGCTGGCGGTGGCACCGGTGGACGAGGTGGAACGCCTGATTCGATCGACTGGGTTCTACCGGGCCAAGACCCGGAGCCTGATCGGCATGGCCGAGGGCGTGATGGACCGCTTCGACGGGGTGGTGCCGTCGAGGATGGCAGACCTGGTGACGCTGCCTGGGGTCGGCCGCAAGACCGCCAACGTCCTGCGGAGCGTGGCATTCGATCTGCCGGGACTACCGGTGGACACTCACGTGCAGCGACTCTCTCTCCGGCTGGGTCTGACCACCGAGGTGGACCCGGTGAAAGTGGAGCACGTGCTGAACGCCATGGTGCCTGCCGCGGGACGGGGCATGTTCAGTCTGCGCCTGATCCTGCACGGTCGGGCTACATGTCGGGCCCGGGCTCCCCGGTGCACGGGTTGTGTGCTGGCTGATTACTGCCCGTCGGCCCCATCTGGGGGAGCGGTCCGGGGGTCGTTGTCGAGAGTAGCGAGCAGCAGAACTTCAGGCGCCTGAGCCGTGTGTCTGGAGAGTTCAGGCTGCTTCCTGTAGATCGTCAGTTGCAACTAGTCATTGCTTTAGGGTACAGTTCTGGACTGGCGAAACTGGGCAATCTGTGCTGCAATTGGCATCGGACCGGTTCCCGCCAACTGGTCCGTCCGAGTAGGGATCGGGATCCGCCGCCCGACCTACTTGCGCGAAGGCACCCTTCGGGGTGCCTTCGCCGCGTCCGGACTCAAGCAGGTCCGGCCAGATGCTGGGTGCTTACAGTCGCCCCAAGGCAAGGGCCAAGCGAGACAATCTCCGGTTGGCACTGTTCAGCGATCGTTCGATGGCGAACAGCTCTCGAGCGGTGTCCTCGTCTTTGGCGGCGTCGGACGCTTCGGCATGTCCGGTGACCCGTCGGGTGAGGTCGTCGAGTGCGGTGGCGAGCGAGGACAGTTCTGCGGGGCTGGCGACCATGCGACGATCATGCCACCCTCGATGGCCCTGAGTAGATCGTCGGCCTCGGGCTCGGTCGATCAGCGGAGCGTACGGCGTGGCGTCCGGTAGCATCAACGAGCCATGGGCCTCCGTCGACTCGACCTACGCGGCTTTTCCGGCGACCGCCGTGAACTGACCGACCTGCTGCCTCGTCCCGTCGACGAGCAGGACCGGTCGTCAGAGGCGGTGGCATCGATTATCGCTGAGGTCCGGGCCGATGACGATGAGGCCTTGCGTCGGCTCACCGCCCGGTTCGATCAGGTCGAGATCGACGACCTGAGGGTGTCACCCGAGGAGATCAGCGCAGCACTGGCCCGTATCCCCTCGGAACTGCAGCAGGCGCTCGACGTCGCCCACGATCGGATACTGGCGTATCACGCCCACGAGGCCGGCGAGGCTCCCGAGGATTTTCTCTCCGGTGGGATCACCGTCCGCCACGTGCTGCGTCCCGTCGCTCGTGCCGGCTGCTACGCCCCCGGTGGTAGGGCCCGGTATCCCTCCACTGTCTTGATGTGCGCGGTGCCGGCCCATGTGGCTGGGGTCGAGGAGATCGTGTTGTGCGTGCCCCCGGGGCCCGACGGCCGCATCGACGATGCCACCCTGGCCGCGGCCGCCGTCGCCGGAGTGACCGAGGTCTACCGGGTCGGTGGCGCACAAGCCATTGCGGCCATGGCCTACGGGACAGGGAGCATCGCCGCAGTCGACGTCATCGTCGGACCGGGCAATCGCTACGTGGCCGAGGCGAAGCGGCAGGTATCGGGGGTGGTCGGTGTGGCCTCGGCGTTCGCCGGTCCGTCCGAGGTCGTGGTGATCGCCGGACCCGATACCCCGGCCGAGTTCGCCGCCATCGACCTCGTGGTCCAAGCCGAGCACGGTCCCGATGGCCTGGCATGGCTCATCACCTGGTCAGAGCAGAAGCTCGAGCAGGTCAGCGCGGCAGTCGACCGGATCGTGGCCGCGTCGCCCCGCAGGACGGACCTCGAGGCCACCTTGGGGGCCGGGGGATGGGCCGTACTGGTGGACGGGCCCAAGCAGGCGTGCGCGGTATCGAACGTGGTCGCCCCTGAGCACCTCGAGATCCTGACTAAGAATGCTGAGTCGCTGCTCGCCCACATCGACTCGGCCGGAGCGGTGTTCTTGGGCGTCAACGCTCCGGCCAGTGTGGGTGACTACCTGGCGGGGCCGAACCACGTGCTGCCCACCAACCGCACCGCCCGGTTCGCCAGCGCCCTGCGTGTCGACGACTTCCGCAAGCACATCCATGCCGTGAGCATGGATGACGAAGCCCTGCGCACGCTCGGTCCCCACGTGGTGACCCTGGCTCAGACTGAGGGCCTGCCCGCTCACGCCGAGTCGGTACAACTGCGATGGCAGACCTAGAGGGCGTCGTGGCGGCCGACGGGTCCGGTCTGTCGCCGAAGCTTCCTGCGGTCCGGCCCGACCTGGCTGCCCTCGACGGGTATCACTCGGCCCAGGTCGACGTAGAGGTGCGGCTCAACACCAACGAATCGCCGATGCCGCCGCCGCCAGGATGGCAGGAGGCGCTGAGCGCGGCCATCGGCTCCATCGAGTTCAATCGGTACCCGGATCGGGAGGCCACCGCACTGCGAACCGCTTTGGCGGCCAGCCATGGTGTGGGCGTTGATCAGATCTTCTGTGCCAACGGGTCCAATGAAGTCCTGCAGAGTCTGCTTCTGGCCTACGGCGGACCAGGGCGGACTGCCGCTCTGTTCGAGCCGACTTACACGCTGCACCGGCACATCGCTCGGATCACCGGAACTCCGGTGGCTGCCGGTCCCCGCCAAGACGACTTCTCGCTCGACCTCGAAGTGGTGGGTGGCGTCCTGGCGGATGCGGGGCCGACGATCACATTTCTGTGCTCGCCGAATAATCCGAGCGGACGGGCTGATTCGAGCGACGAGATCCTCTTGGTGGCAGGAATGGTCCCTGGGCTGCTCGTAGTCGACGAGGCCTATGGGCAGTTCGCCCCATCATCGGCGTTGGACCTGCGGCGCAAAGATCCCGCCGGCACGCGCCATATCGCTGTGGTGCGCACCTTCTCCAAGACGTGGTCGATGGCCGGGGCGCGACTCGGCTACCTGGTGGCCGACCCGGAAGTGGTCCGAGCCTGTGAACTCGTAGCCCTCCCGTACCATCTCGATGCCGTCAAGCAGCGAGCCGGGCGCCTGGCCCTCGACTACGCAGCCGAGATGAACGAACGGGTGGCGGCCATTGTCGTGGAGCGTGAGCGGATTGGCGCGGTGTTGGCCGACCTTCCGGTCGAGACGTGGCCGTCTGATGCGAACTTCCTGCTCTTTCGACCCAACTCCAAGGATGCGGGGGCGGTGTGGGCTGATCTCGTGTCTGGATCGGTGCTCGTGCGAGACTGTTCGAAGTGGCCCGGCGTCACCGGCTGCCTGCGGGTGACGGTGGGGCTCCCCGAAGAGAACGACCGGTTCCTGGCCGCACTGACCGAAAGCCTGCGATGAGCCCAAACAATCAGACCATGACCGATGTCGCTCCCCGTCCGAACCGGATCGCTCGCATGTCGCGTGCGACCAAGGAGACCTCGATTGAGGTGTCGGTCGACCTCGATGGCGCTGGCACCACGGAGATCTCGACGGGACTGCCCTTCTTCGACCACATGCTCAGCCAGTTGGGTCGCCATGGCGGCATCGACCTGGTGGTGGCGGCCAAGGGTGACCTCGAAGTCGATGCCCATCACACGGTGGAGGATGTCGGAATCGCCTTGGGCGAGGTCTTCGCCGAAGCACTCGGCGACAAGGCGGGAGTGCGGCGGTTCGCCTCTATTTCGCTGCCGCTCGACGAGGCGCTGGTCGATGTGGCCCTCGACCTGTCGGGTCGACCGTTCTTGGCTTACACGATCGAGTTTCCCGCCGATACCCCTGGGCTCGGTTCGCCGCCGTTCGATCCGCAGCTGGCCGAGGAGTTCTGGCGAGCGTTCGCCACGGCTGCAGCTATCACCCTGCATATCCGACTGGTGACCGGCCGCAATACCCATCACATCATCGAGGCATCGTTTAAGGCTGTGGCCCGGTCGCTCAAGGATGCGATCCGGGTCGAGGGCGGGGGCATCCCGTCCACCAAGGGCACCCTGTGACCCTTCGCCTCGCCACGTGATCGCCGTCCTCGACTACGGGATTGGCAATCTGCGATCCGCCGAGAAGGCCCTGCAGCGACTGGGGGCAGACGCGCGCCTGGTGGACGATCCCGAGGTGGCAGCCACGGCCGATGGGATCGTGCTGCCCGGGGTCGGTTCATTCGGTCCGTGTGCCAGTGCCTTGACATCCAGTGGGCTGGATCGGGTAGTGATCGATGCCGTCTCCCGTGGGATTCCGTTCCTTGGCATCTGTGTCGGGTTCCAACTGCTGTACGAAGGATCCGAAGAGGATCCGTCGGCCGCGGGCCTAGGGGTCCTGGCCGGCGCGGTGCGCCGACTGCCCGACGGAGTAAAGCATCCGCAGATGCAGTGGAACGTGCTCGATGTGACCCGGTCCCAACTGTTGGCTGGTGTTCCCGATCCGGCGTGGGTCTACTTCGTCCACTCCTATGCTCCCGAGTACACCGAGGACACCACGGCGACCTGTGACTACGGCGGCCCGGTAGTGGCCTCTGCGGAACGGGGTGCAGTGTGGGGCACGCAGTTCCACCCCGAAAAGTCGGGAGCGGTCGGCTTGGGTATCTTGAGTAACTTCGTGGCCGCCGTGGAAGCGGCTGGCGCCTGATGGACCTCTACCCGGCCATAGACATCCGCAGGGGGACGGCGGTGCGGCTCACCCAGGGCGACTTCGACCGAGAGAGCCAGTACGGAGATCCGGTGGCTCTGGCCAAGGAGTTCGCCGCTGGGGGTGCTCCCTGGCTCCACGTGGTCGACCTCGATGCCGCCCGCAGTGGAGAGCCGGTCAACCGAGACACCGTGCTGGCCATTGCCCGCGCCGTCGATATTCCCGTCGAGACTGGTGGTGGGGTGCGGAGTGAAACGGACATCGAAGCGCTGTTGGATGGCGGCGTGGCCCGAGTGATCCTGGGGACAGCGGCACTGGACGATCCCGCACTGGTCCGGCGAGCCACCGAGCGGTTTCCCGGTCGGGTGGCCTTGGGGCTGGACTATCGCCGGACTGAAGACGGGCGAGCCGAGGTGGCTATCCGGGGATGGGAGCAAGGATCGGGGCGGACGGTCGGCGATCTACTCGACGAAGTGGCCGGGGCCGGACTTTCCGCGGTCATCGCCACCTCCATCGACCGAGACGGCATGTTGACCGGCCCTGACCTCGATGGTCTGGCCGCCGTCTTGGCCTCCACGGAGGTGCCGGTGATCGCATCGGGGGGAGTGGGATCGGTGGCCGATATCGAAGGGCTGGCCCAATTGAGTGCGGAGCCGAATGAGGGCGGGGCGCCTCGTCGATTGCTCGGGGCCATCACCGGCAAGGCCCTGGTGGACGGTCGGATGACCGTGGAAGAGGGGGTGGCAGCATGCGCACGGTTCGGGTGATCCCCTGCCTCGACGTCGACGATGGCCGGGTGGTCAAGGGTGTGCGCTTCACCGACCTGTTCGACGCCGGCGACCCAGTGGAGTTGGCCGCCCGCTACGACGCCCAGGGCGCCGACGAGCTGGTGTTCTTGGACATCACGGCGTCGTCGGACAACCGACGGACGATGGTCGATGTGGTCGAACGCACGGCCGAGCAGGTCTTCATCCCCTTCACGGTCGGGGGCGGGGTGCGGGCCGTCGACGATGCACGTCGGTTACTGCGGGCCGGTGCCGACAAGGTGGGGGTCAACACCGCCGCCGTGGATCGACCGAAGTTGATCGCGGAACTGGCCGACGAGTTTGGCTGCCAGTGTGTGGTGGTGGCGATCGACGCCAGGCGTCGACCGGTGCCCGAAGGGAAGCCCCTCGAGTGGGAGGTGTTCACCCATGGTGGACGCACATCGACGGGGATCGACGCGCTGCAGTGGGCCGAACGGTGTGCCGCGTTGGGAGCCGGCGAGCTCCTGGTGACGTCGATGGACCGTGATGGCACTCGGGACGGCTTTGACCTGGAACTCACCCGTCAGATCGCCGGACGCTGTTCGGTGCCCCTGATCGCCTCGGGTGGAGTGGGCGAACTGGACCACTTGGTGGAGGGTGCAGTGGACGGCGCTGCCGATGCGGTGTTGGCCGCCTCGATCTTTCATCTTGGCGAGTTCACCGTGGCTGACGCCAAGCGGCATCTGGCCGCGGCGGGTGTATCGGTACGTCCTGCCTGACACACCCCACGACGGGGCAGAAAAGGTGGGCCAACCAGGGCCGGCCCCGGGTTCGGCGCCAGACAGGGCTGCGGTAGCCTGCGGACGTGGCCACCAAGACCTCCGAAGCACCTGCAAAGGGATCAGACAGCAGCAACGACAAGCTGGCCATCACTGTTCTGGCCGATCGGGTCTTGGTGCAGGTCGGCCAGGCCGAAGGTGAGCGCCGCTCCAGGGCCGGAATCCTCATTCCGGCCACCGCCCAGGTATCGCGCCGGCTCAGCTGGGCACGAGCTGTGGCCATCGGTCCCCATGTCCGGTCGGTCAAGGTGGGGGACAATGTCCTGTTCAACCCCGAAGACCGTTTCGAAGTGGAGGTCCAGGGGGAGGAGTACGTGATCCTGCGTGAACGCGATGTCCACGCCGTGGCTGCCACCCGCTTCGATGGCGGCACGGGCCTCTACCTCTGATCGGTAACGCTCAGACCAACCTGCGACCTGACCGAACTACACCTGAACCCGAACCTGAACCATTGGGAGCCACATCGTGACTACTTCCGCCACGCCGCCGACAACGTTCATCGCCACTCCCGTGCGCTACTCGCCCGAGGAGCTCGACGCCGTCACCTATACGCCTGACGGCCTAGTGGCCGCCATCATCCAGGACGCGTCGGACGGCACGGTGCTGATGTTGGCGTGGATGAACGCCGAATCGTTGGTCAAGACGCTCGAGACCGGACGTACGTGGTTCTGGAGCCGGAGCCGCCAAGAGTACTGGTGCAAGGGGGAAACCTCGGGCGACCGTCAGTACGTGCGCCGTATCAGCTACGACTGCGACGGCGATGCACTCCTGGTCGCTGTCGACCAGGAAGGCGCCGGTGCCTGTCATACCGGTAACCGCTCGTGCTTCTACCGCGACTTCGGCGGGCCTTCGGACGCGCTGGGCGCGTCCCCGTCATGATCGACCCGGCCGGTCCTAGCCTCGAGCGGTTCCGGTCAATGGCCCGTTTGCACCGGATCGTTCCGGTGTGGCGCGAACTGGTGGCCGATACGTTCACCCCGGTGGCGGCCTTCCTCCAGATCGTCGGGACCGAGGACACGAGCGGGTTCCTGCTCGAATCGGTCGAGGGCGGCGAGCGGTGGGGCCGCTATTCCTTCATCGGGCGCAACCCGTTGGCCACGATCGTTACCAACGGTACCGAGGTGACCACCCGAGGTGACCTCGACCTCGATGCGCTGTGTGACGGAGGGGTGACCGGTTCCCACGGCATCCTGGAGGCACTCGAGTCGATCCTGTCTGCTTGCGACTCTCCTGACCTACCCGATCTGCCTCCGCTCCATGCTGGTCTGGTCGGTTACCTCGGGTACGACGTGGTCCGAGAGGTGGAGCATCTCCCGGACACGCCCACGGACGATCAAGGTCAGCCCGATGCCATCTTGGCCGTGATCGGCCAGCTGGCTGCCTTCGACCACTGGCGCCAGCGAGTAGTGCTGATCGACAACGTGGTGATCGATCCGGCGTGGACAGATGGAGAGTTGGAGCAGGCCTATAACGAGGCCGAGGCGCGACTCGATGATCTGGCTGCGGACTGTGTCCGGCCTACACCTGAGGCACCCCGGCGACTGCCGCCCCGCCAGCCTGCTCCGTCCGATGTATCGAGGACGATGAGCGATCAGATGTACATGGATGCCGTGTTGGCCGCCAAGGAGCACGTGGTGGCGGGGGACATCTTCCAGGTCGTTTTGTCGCAGCGGTTCGATCTCGGCCAACTCGGGGTGGATCCGTTCGATGTCTATCGGGTGCTGCGGCTGGTCAATCCGAGTCCGTATCTCTACTTCCTCCGCTTTCCCGAGGTCACTGTGGTGGGAGCCTCGCCCGAGCCGATGGTGCGCCTCCGCGAAGGCACGGTCATCTCTCGGCCGATCGCCGGATCGCGGCCTCGGGGTCAGACACCAAAAGAAGACGCCTTGTTCGCCGCGGAACTCGCCGAGGATCCAAAAGAGCTGGCCGAGCACGTCATGCTGATCGATCTGGCTCGCAACGATGTAGGGCGGGTGGTGAGCTTCGGGACCGAGAAGATGGACGAGGTGATGGTGGTGGAGCGCTACAGCCACATCATGCACATGACCTCACAGGTTTCGGGCCAGCTGGCTCCTGGCAAGGGGCCGATCGACGTACTGCGTGCCACCCTCCCGGCCGGGACGCTGTCGGGCGCCCCCAAAGTGCGAGCTATGGAGATCATCGACGAGCTGGAGCCGACCAAGCGCGGCGTGTATGGCGGCGTGGTCGGGTATCTCGACTTTTCGGGCAATCTCGACACGGCCATCGCCATCCGGACCATGACTGTCACGCCTGATGGGCACGCGTCGGTCCAAGCCGGGGCGGGCATCGTGGCCGACAGCGACCCCGCATCGGAGAACGCCGAGTGTGCCCACAAGGCCGCCGCTCTGCTGTCGGCAGTGGCCATGACCCGGGCCGGCGCTGCCGCGGCTGGCGGCCAGTCGTCGTGAGCGCATCCGTGGACCCCGCTGACGGACAGGGTTGGGAAGCGCTTCGCCAAGGGATTGCCGCCCGGGTCGTCGACCGGGACGTGCTGCGCGTCGGCGGTCCTGACGCCTTGGGGTACCTCCAGGGACAGTGCAGCCAGGACCTTGCTCAGTTGGCGGTCGGTGGATCGACGGAGGCACTGCTGCTGAGTCCCCAGGGCAAGATCGACGCGTACATCAGGATCACGCGGACCGGTGACGAGTCGTTCGTCGTGGACACCGATGGCGGCGTGGGACCGGCTGCTCAGGCCCGCCTCGAGCGGTTCCGACTGCGAACCAAGGTGACGATCGAGCCGCTGGACTGGGCCTGCCTGTCATTGCGGGGTCCAGGCGTAGATGCTGTTCCGATGGGTGATTCGTCTGATGACGGCGGGCCCGAGCTAGTGATTCCGGTGACTTGGCCCGGGTGGTCGGGACGGGATCTGCTGGGCCCGCGACCAGTCGATGACCCCGATCTGGCGTCGTGGTTTCCGGTGGGCGCAGTGCGGTGCGGCACGCAAGTATGGGAGTCCGCTCGGATCGAGGCGGGTGTACCGGTCGGCGGTCGAGAGATCACCGATTCGAGTATCGCCGCCGAAGTCGGCCTGGTGGACCGGACCGTCTCGTTCACCAAGGGATGCTTCACCGGCCAGGAGTTGGTGGCCCGGTTGGATTCGAGAGGGTCGAATGTGGCCCGACGCCTGTGCGCGGTAGTCGTGAGCGGCGATAGCCGACCACCGGTCGGGTCTGCTGTGTGGACGGCTGATGGTGACCATGAAGTCGGAGGGCTGACTTCGGTGGCTTGGTCGGCCGGGGTCGAAGCCACGGTGGCCCTGGCCACGCTGCACCGTAGGGTAACGCCACCGGAGACGGTCGACGTCCGATGGACGGTGGATGGCGTGGCTATCCGTGCGGATGGCCAGGCTGTGCCACTGCCGATCTCTCCGTCGCGCTGACCGCACCTCACCCGGTCGTGAAGCGCGATACTTGGACGCTGCTCGGGGTGGGCACGTGACCACGCGACCACGCCTGCGCACGAGCCGCACGACCTAGCCGCACGACCTAGCCAATACCAGGGGGAGACCACATGACGATCGATGCATCCGAGAGCGAGTCGGTCGCCACCCGTCCCGACGGCACGGTGGCGATGGATGCGGAGCACATCACTACCTCCACCCGGGACCCAGGAGCCATGCGCGGCCAAGTCGAGGCCTGGTTGCGACGCACGCTTCCCGATGGCAACGAAGCCGAGGTCATCGAACTGACCAGTCCGGAGAGCAACGGGATGTCTTCAGAGACGCTGCTGGTCACGGCCCGGTGGATCGCCGACGGTACGACAGTCGAGCGCCGACTAGTGGCCCGCGTGGAGCCGCCGGCCACCGACTACCCGGTATTCACCACCTATGACCTCGACATGCAGTTCCAAGTCATGCGCCTCGTGGCCACCCACACCGAGGTTCCCATTCCGCAGACGCACTGGTACGAGCCTGATCCCGAGGTGCTCGGCGGGTCGTTCTTCGTCATGGATCGGATCGATGGCCTGGTCCCTCCCGATGTCTTGCCCTACACATTCGGTGACAACTGGGTCTTCGACGGATCTGAGGACGCTCGGCGCACGATCCAGGAGTCGGCCATTACGGCGATGGCGGGGATCCATGCGATCACTCCAGACCGCTACAACCTGTCGTTCTTGCAGCTCGACCAGCCCGGTGAAACGGCACTCGAGCGCAGCCTCAACCATTGGAAGGCGTATCACGAGTGGGTCGTCCAGGATGCCCGGTCACCGTTGCTCGACGAGTGCTTCGCCTGGCTCACCGAGAACCTACCGACTGACGTCAGTGCTGATGCACTGTCCTGGGGTGACGGCCGGATCGGCAACATGATGTTCCGGGACAACGAGGTGGTCGCCGTCTTGGACTGGGAGATGGCTGCGGTTGCCCCGCCTGAAGTCGATCTGGGGTGGATGTGCTACCTGCATCTGTTCTTCCAGGACCTGGCCGTGCAGCTCGGCGCGCCCGGCCTGCCCGAGATGTTCCGCCCGGTCGATGTGGCGAAGTCGTACACGGCACTGGCCGGCCATCAGATCGGTGACCTGAAGTGGCACATCGCCTATGCCGCCATGCGACACGGAGTGATCATGCGCCGGGTGACCGAGCGATCGATCTTCTTCGGCGAGGCGGCACGACCGGATGATGTCGATGACATGATCATCCATCGGGCCACTCTGTCCGGCATGCTGAAAGGCTCCTACTGGGAGAACGTCGCTCTCTGAGGTTCCAATGTGCCGTGCCGGGAGTGTTCCTCAGATTCCTAGGCTGCCCTTGGCCCCTGCTTCGAAGAGGCGATACGGGAGGAGGCGCTTGCCGATGATTCCCACCCGTTCGCCCATCTTGCCGACCGAGACGCGGCGGCGTGGTCGGGACGATTCGAGGGCATGGGCGATGGCCCTGGCTACATCGTCCGCCGGCGCTCCGTTCCGTTCGTCGTCCTCCATCTTCTCGATGGCCTTGGTACGCGCTGACGCATAGACATCGGGACCGATGGGGACAACGTCTCGGCGACTCGAGGTGAAGTCGGTCCGGATATTGCCCGGTTCGACCAGGGTGACTTCGATCCCGAAGGGAGCTACCTCGTAGGCCAGCGCCTCGCCGTAGCCCTCCATGGCGAACTTCGAGGCGGTGTAGAACGCCTGGAACGGGATCCCGACTACCCCACCTATCGAACTGACCAGGATGATCCGTCCGGAGGCCTGCAGGCGCAAATAAGGAAGCACCGATTGGACTACTCGGGCTGCGCCCCAGAAGTTGGTTTGGAACTGGTCCTGGGCGTCAGCGATCGGGGTCTGCTCCACTGATCCAGCCAGACCCCAACCCGCACATGCGACTACGGCATCGATCCGTCCATGCTCGGCGATGACCGAGTTGACGCCGTCGGTGACCGACGCGTCGTTGTCGACGTCCATAACCACCGACTGCCAGGTTCCCGGTCCCGTGCCTCGTCGGCTGGCGCCGATGACGGTCCAACCGGACGCATGCAGGAGATCAGCAGTGGCCAGGCCGATACCGGCCGAGGCCCCAGTGATGAGAATCACTTTTTGCATTGTCACTCCTCTGTCCGATACGCGAGTCGCACTGAGCACACTCCCACCACACACTGGCCCCCGATGTGCTGGCGGTCAATGGGGCGGTCGACGGGCGGTCGACAAGTCGCGGCTACTTGGGGTCGGCCCACGTGCGATCGGAGTCAGCCGGGGTCAGCCGGGGTCAGCCGGAATGGGAGCCAGGGCCGAGTTCGTGCGGCGCCAAGGGCGAGTCCGTCGTGTCCGATGACCCCGAATCAGCAGGACTTCCGGACGTCGGATCCCCCGAACCGCCTTGGGAGTCGGTGGTGGCACCTTCCGGCGTTCCGGAATCACCTGTGGTGTCATCTTGGGGTGTTTGCGATCCGTGATCCATGGGTGGAACCGATGCGTCACCGGACCCTTCGCCTGACTCGGGCGATCCGGTCGCTGGAGAATCCGTGCCCCTGGAGGGCCGGGAAGATCCAGAAGTCTCCGCATCGCCCGCATTGTCCGCATTGCCAGTGTCGGCGTGCGTGCCCTCCCCAGTGACGGGAGGGATCGGATTCTGAGGTATCCCGCTTGCCGCCTCTCCCTCGAGGAAGGCGTTTGCCAAAGCCAGCAGACGGCCAGCGGCAGGCTCGATCTGGGCGCGATCCGAATCGGACAAGGCGGCCAACTGGGTCCGCAGCAGGGCAGTCAAGTCCAGGACGGCCACTCGGTCGTGGCCTTGCAGCGTTGCTTCGAGGGCGCCGAGGGTCGCCCTGGCGGACTCCAGTGCCGGAGAGGTCACCGGGAGACCGATCGAGTAGGCCACATGACGGGCGGGCCCAGGCATGGTGTCCATGGCCACACCGGCGGCAGCCACACCGCTAGTGGCCAGTACGGCCACGCCGACCAGCACGGCGACCGGGTGCCGCAGTCGGTGGATGCGAGCGCTTCGGGACCCCGTTGCTCCGGCCGAAGGGCCGAGGGGGACGATCACGGCGTCGGGGGCGGCCGCCGAGATAAGCCCCGACCGGGCGTCCAGCGCAGCGTGGAGCGCGGCCATCTGACCGGCGGTGGGAGACGACGGCTCGGGGGCCAGGGCTGCCCCCAGGGTTGCCAGCAGGGCATCGTCGTCGAGCATCTCCTTCACGATCCCACTCCTTCGATCTCGACCATCAGCGAACGGAGCCGGTTCAAGGCCCGAACCTGGGCCATGCGGACTGCTCCCGACTTCATGCCCAGAAGAGAGGCCACGTCGTCCGAGTTCAGTCCGGCCACGACGCGCAACTCAAGGAGCTCACGATCACTGTCGGACAGGCGGGAGAACGCCAGGCGGACCGCGTCCTGTTCGCCTTCGATGACCAAGGTCTCCAGGGCCTCGGGATCCTCGATCGGGCGGTGGACGGGTAGATCACGCCGACGGTAGTTGCGCCGCTGCTGATCGATCACCACGTGGCGGAGGATCCCGAAGAGCCAGGCATCCGGCACGAGATCCAAGTCAGCCATGCGCTCGACACTGGAGACGGCCCTGGTCATAGCCTCGGAGACGGCGTCTCGGGCATCCTCGGTGCTTCCTAGTCTGCGGTCTGCGTAAGCCAGCATTGCGGGGTGCACCCGTTCATAAAGGGCCTCCCAGGTGGTTGCGTCCCCGGCCAAGAGCCGAGCTGCCTCACCATCGTGATCGGCGGAATGTTCCAACTCGACTGTCCTATCGCCCCAGAAGTTGCCGTGTCACACCGGAAACTTGGCTGCACCGATTACCCAGGTGCACGTGTAGTTCCACCGCCACCCTTGGCTTAGCGTACCGGGCCGGGGCTCGAGAACCCCGTTCTGCGGAAAAGTTTGAGATAACTGTGACGCGGTCACCTTTCCAGCGATGTAGCCGGTGGAACGAGCCAAACCCGCCGACGACCAGGAGGTCGACACACATGTCATTCAGACGTATTGCAACTGCCAGCGCTGCTGCACTGCTGGGACTCGGCGTTGCCGTAGTCCCCGCCACCATGGCGGCGGCTGACACCACGACGACCACCAGCACCACCAGCACCACTGTCGCCACTCCGACGACTACCACGACGGACCCGAATGCCCCCGTGGTGGCGAATGTCGGTAATGACTTCACCATCACGCTGCCGGGTATCGGTACCCTCACCTTTACCGTCGACCCCGCCACAGGGGCCGTGTCCGGGTTGCTCGTGGTGGCAGTCGATGGCTCAGGGTTCACCGCAGGTACGCCGGTAGCGACCGCTGAAGGCGTAGCAGTCGTATTCACGTCGGCCACCGCCACACAGGTCCTCGAGGTCGAGGTGCATATGACCGAGTCGGGTCCAAAGGTGACCGCTGAGGTCGATGTCTCTGAGCCGGACGATGACGGTACGGGCGATGACTCCCACGACTCGACAACGGGTAGCGAGGGTGGCCATGGTGACGAAGGCAACCACGGTGCCAAGGCATCTGACGACGACTCGTCCACCCCGCCTACGACTGCCCCCTCAGTCCCGAAGACCGACGACAACAGTGCCGGTGATCATGGAGACGACGATGGTTCGGAGTCGCATGCATCCAGCAGCACGACCAGCACGACCAGCACGCCGGGCGTGAGCGACGATACTTCGGGCGATTCGTCACAGGGTGACCCAGAACTGGGTCACACCAACGTCTTCGGACACTGAAAGGCGAGATGGGCCGATTTCAAGCTAGTTACGCACGCCTCCCCGGGAGCCCGAATCAGGGTTCTCGGGGACGTGTCGTAGTACGAGATGCCTTCGTATCAGTAGTTCTGTGCGCAGTGGCCGCAGGCGTAAGTGCATGCGGAGGTGGATCTTCGGCCACCACGACAACGACGACCTCGGCGGCAGGCGCCAGTTCGCTCGCCGAGCTCAAGGTCGCGGCCCAGGCCATGTCCAAGGCCCAGAACTTCACCTTTGCTGGAACAGTGACCACTGCTGGGTCCAGCACCCCACTGTCCGGCCAGTTCCAAGCCCCCGATGTGGTCGCTCTCCAGCTCACTGCGGGCCTTGGGGTGCCCATCAACGTGCTGTTCGTGGGCTCGAAGTCCTACGTGAAGTCCTCGACTGGGGCTTGGCAACGCAAGGTCACCAGTGGATCCGGTACCTCTGACCCTCGGGCCGCCTTCGCCGTACTGGATCAGGCGACAGGGGTGACGGCAGTGAAGGGGGCAGACGGTCAGGTGACCTATCAGTTCACCCTGCCGGCTTCGGCCGCGGCCAAGATCGTCCAGGGTATTTCCACCGGCCCGAAGAAGAGCCTGTCGGGCACCGTGGTCGTGAAGTCAGGGCTGATCTCCGATCTGGCCATCAAGTCTGGCGACCAGGGGAAGGCCATCAATGCCGAGATCAGCTATTCGGCGATCGGGACCAGTCCTTCGATAGCCATTCCAACAGGGGACTGAGCACTCCCTCGGCCACTGCGCGACTGCATCGTGCGGCTCCGATTGAAGGGAGCGGTCCGTTGCCCGCCGATGAGGGGCGGCACGTACCACTGTCGGGGCACGGCCTCCCGGTAGGCTGAACACTGATGCCGGCCTATCTCGACTCGATCCTTGTTGCGCACCGCACCGCCATGTCTGCGGACACTCGTGACGCGGCCTCGGTCGTCGAGGAGGCTCGCGCCCTGGCTGTCCGGGAGGGTCCGGCCGGCCGGAGGCCCTTCGTGGAGGCGATCCTGGCCGGGCACGCGGCCCGAGGCATGGCGGTCATCTCGGAGATCAAGCGACGATCGCCGTCGAAGGGGGATCTGGACCCCACCCTCGATCCGGCATCGGTAGCGATGGAGTACGAAGCGGGCGGCGCATCATGCCTCTCGGTTCTTACCGATGAGGAGTTCTTCGGCGGTAGTCGTGGCGACCTGGTGGCGGCCCGGGCGGCCGGCAATCTTCCGGTGCTCCGCAAGGACTTCACCGTTGGTCCACTTGATGTATGTGACGCGCGGACGATGGGAGCCGATGCCGTCTTGTTGATCGTGGCCGCCCTGGATGACATCGAACTCGCAACCTTGCTGGCTCTGGCTCATGACCTGGGGCTGGCGCCGCTGGTCGAGGTGCATGACGAGGCCGAGTTGGAACGAGCACTGGCGGTGGGGGCTGATCTGGTCGGGGTGAACCAACGGGACCTGCGCACCTTCGAGGCCGACCGGGAGCGAGCGCTGCGCATGGGGGAGCAGATGCCGGACGGCGTGGTGGCTGTGGCTGAGTCCGGGATCCGGGACGCGGCCGACGTGGAGCGCCTGGCCTCGGTGGGCTATGTCGCTGTGCTGGTGGGGGAGACCCTGGTGCGGTCGTCGGACCGAGCGTCAGCAGTGGACCGCCTGCTGGGAGCCTCCGCATGAGTGGAGTATCCCGATGAGTGGATCGATGGGCCGTTCTGGTCTGCCTGCGGGCGGTGACTTCGACGAAGAAGAGTTGTTCGTCAAGATCTGTGGAATCACCTCAGAGGCAGACGCACTCTTGGCGGTGGGTATGGGTGCCTCGGCGGTTGGATTCGTGTTCGCTCCCTCCAGCCGGCAGATGGCCCCGGCGGCTGTGGCCGACATCGTCAAGCGGCTGCCGCACGAGACGGTCACCGTCGGCGTGTTCCGAGACGAGTCCCCTCGCCGAGTGGTCGAGATCGCCGGACAGATCGGCCTGCGGGCGGTGCAGCTGCACGGGTTCGAGTCAATGGAGGACACCCGGTGGATCGCCGAGCGGGTCAACTGGACGATCAAGGCGTTGCCGGCTGGTCACCCCAACATCGAGCGGTTCAACGAGTACGGTGCCCGGACTCTCCTCATCGATGGTCCGAACCCCGGGTCAGGTGAGCTCTTCGACTGGCGCCTGGCCGAGGGCGTGGCCGACCCGAGCCGGCTGATGGTGTCGGGAGGACTGCGACCGGAGAACGTGGCCGGGGCCGTCACCCATCTACACCCGTGGGGAGTGGATGTGGCCAGCGGAGTGGAGTCCTCGCCAGGGGTCAAGGATCCGGCCAAGATCCGAGACTTCGTGCACGCCGCCCGAGATGCGAGCCGCCGGGCAGGCGCTGGTCGCATCGCCGCCGACGGTATCGAAGGCGTTGCCGATAGTGGATCCGGACCGTCCGGCCATGGAGGACCCGAACTCTTCGACTGGCAGGACGACGGTTGATGGTGATCCTCGGCACATCTGCGTCGCCCAAGAGCCAAACGGCTCCGAATACCAGGTACGAATCCCCATGAAGCTCAACAGCGGCCCGAGCCACACCCAACCGGCCCGAGCCACACCCATCCGGCCGACCACCCGCATACCCACCCGCACCGAACAGCGAGCAACAGATGACGACCTCTGAGACGACCCAGCCAGACCTGATCATGGGAGACCCCGGCCCCACCGGACGATTCGGCGAGTTCGGCGGACGCTATGTCCCCGAGTCACTCGTGCCAGCATGTATCGAGCTCGAGGCGGCGTTTAGGGAGGCGTGGGCGGACCCGGAGTTCCACGGCGAGCTCGACGGGATCCTCCGCAATTACGGAGGACGGCCCACGCCGGTGACCGAGTGCCTACGGTTCTCCGAACATGTGGGGGTTCGGGTCTTCCTGAAACGCGAGGACCTTGCCCATACCGGATCCCACAAGCTGAACAACGTGATCGGCCAGGGTCTGCTGGCCCGACGGATGGGCAAGAACAAGCTGATCGCCGAAACAGGGGCCGGCCAGCACGGAGTGGCTACGGCCACCGCGGCGGCTCTGTTTGGCATGGAGTGCATCGTCTACATGGGCGAGGTCGACACCAAGCGCCAGGAACTGAACGTGTTCCGTATGGAACTGCTGGGGGCCACTGTGGTTCCTGTGGTGAGCGGCAGCCGGACGCTGAAGGACGCCGTCAATGAGGCGCTGCGGGCGTGGGTGGCGGCGGTGGACGACACCCACTACTGCTTGGGCTCGGTGATGGGCCCGCATCCGTATCCGTGGATGGTGCGCCAGTTCCAGAGCGTGATCGGCGAGGAGGCCCGCGAGCAGTTCCGTGGCCTGCTGGACGGAAGCGACCCCGATGTGGTGGTGGCCTGCGCCGGGGGCGGATCGAACGCAGCGGGCATCTTTGCCGGGTTCGCTGACGCCACCTCGTCGGATCTGGTGGCCGTGGAGGCCGCCGGGGGAGCGGCGGTCACCACGGGTATCCCTGGGGTACTCCACGGGATGCGCAGTGCACTGATCCAGGACGAGGCGGGGCAGATCTTGGAAGCCGAGTCGATATCGGCCGGGCTCGACTATCCGGGCATCGGACCGGAGCATGCCCATTTGGCTGAGGTGGGCCGGGTCCGCTACGAAGCGGCCGATGATGAACGAGTGCTCGAAGCGTTTCAACTGCTGGCCAAGACCGAAGGGATCTTGCCGGCCCTCGAATCGTCCCACGCCATCGCCTGGGTGATGGCGGCAGCGGCCAGTGGGGAGTTGGCCCCGGGATCGACTGTGCTGGTCAATCTGTCGGGACGAGGCGACAAGGACGTTGCCCAGGTCCGGGACATCCTGAGGGGTCGGGCATGAGTCGGGTGGACTCGACGCACGTACCGGGGACTCTGGAGTCGGCATTGCGATCCAGAAAGGCTGCCGGACACAAGCTGCTCATCCCGTACATCACGGCTGGGCTGGACGATCAGTGGTTGTTGGTGATCGAGGCGCTCGCCGGGGCCGGGGCCGACGCCATCGAAATCGGCATCCCATTTTCTGACCCGATGATCGATGGCGGGGTCATCCAGGAGTCGTCGTTGCGAGCACTTGCCCGCGGTACCACGCCGGACGGTGTGCTGGCCGACTTGAGTCGGATCGATGTGGGTGTGCCGCTGGTGGCGATGACCTATTACAACCTCATCTACCGGGCCGGCCACGAACGGATCGCCGGGGTCATGCACCAGTCAGGCGTATCGGGGGCCATCATCCCCGACCTGCCGTTGGAGGAGGCCGGGTCCTGGGCACATGCGGCCGATAGTGAGGATGTGGCCACCGTGTTGTTGGTGGCACCCTCGACTCCCGAGGAGCGAATCGGCCAGATCTGCGAGCGCACCCGTGGGTTCGTCTACGCCGTGGGGCGGATGGGTGTCACCGGCGAGCAAGCAGTGTTGGCCGACTCGGCCCGTGAGGTAGCAAGCCGCATCCAGGCCCTCACTGATCTGCCGGTGTGTGTGGGGATCGGCGTGTCCAACCCGGAGCAGGCTGCCTCGGTGTGCGAGGTAGCGGACGGAGTGGTGGTGGGCTCTGCCCTGGTGCGGCGCCTGTTGGAGGGCGGCGGTCCTGATGGGGCGGCTGAGTTCGTCGGCTCGCTGCGGACGGCCATCGACAAGGGCTGAACCCGGGGTGTCAGCGCCAGGGTGATCAGTCGCGCTGAGGTCGGATGAACCGGTAGAGCGCTCGCAGGGCCGTCGCTCGTCGCTGCGGGCGCTGATGGGCCTCGAGTCGAGCAGCAATGAGTTCACGGCGTGCTTGCAACTCGCGGAAGGTGATGGTGTCGTTGTCAGCGGTAAACCCCAGGGCGGCCCGGTAGCCGTCGAGGTCGATGGCATCGGCGGCAACCACGCCACCGATTTCACTAGCGATGCGGTCGCCGTGGTGCTCGTTGAAGTAGGTGATGATGGCGACCACTTCGCCCAGGATGTCGACGTCTGGCGCCATGGTGGCCATGGCCCCGTTGAGGAAGAGCATGTTCTTGACGAACAGCATGAGTTCTTTAGGGAGACGGGCACCGTAGCCGAGGAGCGCCTTGGTTACCTCTCGGATCTCGTCCACCATCTGCTCGGCGCTCAATGTGGTCGGATCGATAGGTGGTCGCTCAAGATTGAGGTCGCGGATGACAGCCTCGATATCGGAGTCGGCCGGCAGGGCACCGAGGTCCCGGAGCGCTTCGACCTGGATGGTGACGTCGTTGCTACTCGCCCCCATCTGCAGGCGCAGGAAGGCCTGACGCTTTCCTTCGTCGAGGCGGGCGGTGATGCCGAAGTCGAGCAGGGCCACGGTGCCATCGGACTGGACCATCATGTTGCCGCCGTGGAGGTCGCCGTGGAAGACGCCGTAGATAAGCGCTCCCTCGAGGAAGGCGATCAGGCTGGCACGGAGCACTGCGGCGGTGTCGATGCCGGCCGCCTGCATGCCCGCGGCGTCTCCCCACGAGAACCCGTGCAGGTGCTCCATGACCAGTACCCGGCGGGTGACCAGTTCCGGATGAGGCCGGGGCACGACAACGGTGCGCTGGCCAGTGCTGGCGTACACGGCGGCGATGTCCAGCATGTTTTGGGCCTCGAGGCGGAAGTCGAGCTCTTCCACGATGGTCTCGGCGAACAGTTCGACCAGGGACGGGGGATTGGTAAGGGCCGCCACCGGGATCCGGCCGACCAGAAAGGGAGCCAGCCAGGCCATGGCGGCAATATCGAGGCGGACCAGCGGTGCCACTCTGCTGCGTTGCACCTTGACCACGACTCGCTCGCCGGTGCGGAGCGTGGCGCTGTGCACTTGAGCGATGGAGGCTGAGGCGATGGGCGTGCGATCGAACGAGGTGAACACCTCGGATAGTGGCCGACCCAAGTCTGCCTCGACCGTGCGACGGACCACGGTGAACGGCTCGGGTGCCACCCGGTCGCGCAACAAGCGGAACTCTTGGACCAACTCCTCAGGAAAGATCCCTTCAGCCGAGGAGATGATCTGACCGAGCTTGATATACGTAGGTCCCAGGTGCTCGAAGGCGGGCCGCAGCCGGCGAGAGAGCCCGGCTCTGGACTCGGGGGTGCCTCGTTCCTTGACACCCCACAACAGAAGCGGAATGCCAAGGCGGTAGACCACAGTCAGCACTCGACCAACCGAGGGGAGGTGCTCGGGGTGGACCAACGTGCTGGCCAGGGCCGCGGCTTGGCCGCGTAGGACATCAACACCGGGTTCCCCGTCATGAGCGAACCGCCAGGTCATGGCGTCGGGGTCCACGATCCAGGGGGCGGCCGGGGTAAAGGCACCGAGTGCGAGATCGGGCGGGCCGTCGGGGTGGAAGGAGGACTCGAGGGGAGTGGCGTATTCGGTCATGAGGTCACCACCGTACGGGACCGGAGGGCTGTCCCGAAAGTTGCCTGGGGAACCCATAGGGAACGACTCTGCACGCGGGAGTTTGGATGGCTGACCGTCAGGCGGGGGATAGGACCAGGCAGCCGTTGTGGCCACCGAACCCGAAGGAGTTGGAGAGGATGGGTGCCGGATCGAACGGACGGGCCTGGCCGGCCACGATGTCGAGGTGGATTCCAGGATCAGGCTGCTCATAGCCGAACGTAGGCGGGATGCTCCGGTGCGCGAGGGTCAGGGCGGCAGCTACTGCCTCGATGGCTCCGCTGGCCCCGAGACCGTGCCCGGTGACGCCCTTGGTCGAGGTCACTGGAGGTGATCCCGGTCCGAACAGGGCCCCGATGGCATCAGACTCGGCCTGATCGTTGAGTGGAGTGGACGTGCCATGGGCATTGATGTGGCCGATCCGGCCAGGGGAGAGCCCGGCATCTTCGATGGCCAGGTGCATGCAGGCGGAAGCGCCTGTACCCCCGGGGGCGGGGGCGGTGATGTGGTGGGCGTCGGCCGTGCTGGCGGCGCCGGCCAGCTCACCGTAGATCCGGGCACCACGAGCGACGGCCCGGTCCCAGTCCTCGAACACGAGGGCCCCAGCGCCTTCGGTCATGACGAAGCCGTCTCGACGAACATCGAACGGCCGCGAGTGCCCCGTGGTGGACAGGGCGGTCATGTTGGCGAAGGCCGCGATGCCGACGTCGGTCATCCCGGCCTCGGCAGCACCACCGATGGCCACGTCGCACCGTCCCGAGGCCACCAGACGAGCGGCGTGGGCGATGCTGTGGGAACCGGCGGCACACGCAGTAATGACGGTTTCTGAAGGTCCGTGCCATCCGAGGTGCATGGAGACGGCGGCCGCTCCGGCATTGGACATCATCATCGGGACCAAGCGGGGGGACACCCGACGGGCACCCTTTTCGGCAAAGACGAGTATCTGGGTCTCCAGAGCCTGCAGCCCGCCGACTCCAGTGCCCATGATGACCCCGGACCGCTCGGGATCGGCGTCGAGTGCGCCCGCATCCTTGATAGCCATGTCGGCCACAGCCACACTGAACTGGGCGAACCGATCAACGTGGCGCGCCTCTTTGGCGGATAGCCACAGTTCGGGGTCGAAGTCGGTGACCCGCCGCTCGCCCTCTGGTGCAGGACCGTGGAGCCCGGCCCAGAACGCCTCGAGGCCGATTCCGCATGAGGCGATGACGCCGAGCCCGGTGATGGCGACCCGGCGGCCGGCGATCGGACCGTCGGGGCCGATGCCGAGCAGCATCAGATCTTGGCGACGATGAGGTCGTAGGCCTGACCGATGGTCTCGATACCCTCGAGCTCGGTCTCGTCGACGGTGACGTCGAAGGTCTCCTCGAGGGCCATGACCAACTCGACCAGGTCGAGGCTGTCGGCGTCGAGATCCTCGGCGAACCGGGCGTCCTTGGTGATCTTCTCCTCGGGTACCTGGAGCACCTCGACGGCGCAGACCTTGAACTTCTCGAACGTCTCTTCGTTGCTCATTGCATCTCCTGTGGGTTGTAGGTCATCTAGGTGCTGTCTGTTCTGCACGTCTGTCGTTCGCATCAGTCATGCGCATGCCGGCAGGGCCATCAATCTGTAGTTTGGTCCGTCTTGGTTCGCCCGGCGAGTGGCACATGATGTCGCCTCTGGCGGCCCGCCCGCCAACCGATGAGTCAGATCCCCATGGCCAGGCCGCCGTCGACCGGCAAAATGGCACCGGTCACGTACCCGGCAGCGTCGGAAGCAAGGAACCCGACGACACCGGCCACGTCGTCAGGTTGGGCCACCCGGCCGAGCGGAACTTGAGCGGCGAACTCCGCCAGTTTCGCTTCACCCAGAGCGGCCAGCATACTGGTCTCCACGAGTCCTGGAGCCACGACGTTCACGGTGATGGAGCGGCTTCCTACCTCTCGGGCGAGGGAGCGGGCCATACCGAAGAGGCCGGCCTTGGATGCTGCATAGTTGGCCTGACCAGCAGATCCGATGAACGCCCCCACGGAGGAGATCATGATTACCCGGCCGCGGTGCAGACGGATCATCTTGGCCAGTGCCCGCTTGGTGACCCGGAACACGGCCGTCAGGTTGGTGTCGATCACCTCGGACCAGGCGTCCTCGCTCATCCTCAGCACCAGTGAGTCCCGGGTGACGCCGGCGTTGGCTACCAGGACCTCGACGGGGCCCCAGGTGGCCTCGATGGTCCCGAAGGCAGCTTCCACCTGAGTAGCGTCGGTCATGTCACAAGACAGGGACAAGAAGTGGTCGGCGTCGGCTCCGAGGTCCCGTTCGGTGGAGCCTGTCCGAGAAGTGATGGCCACCCGGTCGCCACGGGCCAGGAACCACTCGGCGCACGCCAGCCCGATCCCGCGCGAACCGCCGGTGACTAGGACGACCCTGGAGCCGCCTACTGCTGGCCCCTCTTCGCTATCGCTCATACCTGTTGCTCGTCCCTGTTCATCGAATGGTTTCCTGTCGCCTGAGTCGTGGTGGCAAATTCATATCGGCCGGTCACGACCGCCCCGCCTTGGTGCGGATCCAGGCCACCGGCTGGCCTTCCATGACCCGTTCGCCGCGCACGGCGAGCCAGCGCACAAGGATGCCTTCGAATGGAGTGCGTACGTCAGTGAGGCCCACCGTCCCCACCGGATCACCGACGGCCAGGAGCGAACCCGGCTCTGCACCCGCCCCGCTGCCCGGTGCCGCCGTTGCCTCAGCGAGGGCGGTCGCCTCCAGGGCGGCCAGGTGCGGTGCGGGCTCGAACACCCCCGACGCGGGGCTCACGACTACGCGTTCGGACGTATAGAGATGCTCGCCCTGGTGGCTGGGAATGGTGGCCGCCCAGTCATCCACGCCCGAGACCGAGTCCATCAACTTGTCGAGGTCGTCGGGGACGGCCACCGACACTCCTCGGACGTCAGGGGTGGCCCTGCGGACCATGCCGGTGAGCACGCCACCGGGACCGAGCTCCACGATGAGGCTGGCGCCACGACCACTGAGGGCCTCGAGCGATTGCCGCCAACGGACTGGGCTGCACAGCTGGGCCGATAACAGGCCCGGCCATTCGGTGGAGTCGGTGTGGATCCGGGCATCGACGTTGGAGACGACCGGGACCTCGGGAGAGTGGAAAGTGACAGTGTCGAGCCGACCGCGCAGCCTGGTGCGGGCGGGCAGCATCATGGGCGTATGGAACGCCCCCGAGACGGGGATGGGCAGGACCTTGCGGGCACCGAGGTCCTTGGCGTGTCCGGTGGCGGCGGCAATGCCGGCTTCCGTTCCCGAGATGACCACCTGGCCGGGGGCGTTGTAGTTGGCCACCCAGACATCGGCCTCGGCCCGCTGACAGGCGGCCTCGGCGTCGTCATCGGCAATCCCGATCAGGGCGGCCATGGTGCCCGGGCGATCGTCGGCAGCCTTCTGCATGGCATCGCCCCGCTCAATGACGAGCGACGTGCCGTCGGCCAGAGAAAGGGCACCGGATGCCACGAGTGCCGTGTACTCGCCCAGGCTGTGTCCCGCACAGGCCGCAGGGGTCAGACCCAGGCGCTCGACGGCATCGAGGACCACGAGGCTCATGACGAAGGTGGCTAGCTGCGCGTTGGCGGTGCGGGTGAGCTCCTCCATCGGGGCCTCGAGCAGCAGTGCAGTCAGGTCGCGTCCGGCGATTTCGGAGGCCTCGCCAGCCACCTCCCACGAGGGGTGATCGACCCAGGGTAGGCCCATGCCGGACCTCTGGGACCCCTGTCCAGGAAAGGTAAAGGCCAGCACCTGCAGACTCCTGACTCGACTCGACGGATGTCCGACAACGGAGGGACACGTCAGTGTGTCACGGGGCGGGCCGAAAACGGTGCTTCTGAGGCCCAGTGCGGGGCGAAGGCCCTGCAGTGGGCCGCGCTGACGTTGCTTCAGTGGTTATTCGTGGATGTCTTCCGATCGATCCACTCGGTGCCCGGGGCGGGATTCGAACCCGCACGCCCTTTCGGACAGTGGATTTTGAGTCCACCGCGTCTGCCATTCCGCCACCCGGGCTTGCGGTTCCGCAGCCTATCCCTAGGTCGACCCCACCATGAGCCCACACGTAACCCGCAGGAGCTAATCGGTCTGCCCGGCGCCGTAGGCTCGGAACATGCACGCAGCATCCGGGGGTGAACACACCTCCCATCAGCGATCGTGGGAAAACCTGGGAGCCGACCACCCACTCGCCCTCCATGGCGTTGACCTGTGGTGGATCGAACTCCCTTTTGTCCGATCGGTAGGGACCGCAGTCGGAGTGCACAGCGGACGTCCGCTGCTCCTGGTCCAGGTGCGCTGTCGTCGAAGAATCGATGGGGCCGAAGTGTCCGGTTGGGGCGAGTGTGCTGCCTTGGGTGACACCACCTACGACACCGAAGATGTGCCCGGGGTGTTCGCGACCCTCGAATCAACGCTGATTCCTGCGCTCCTGTCGGGCGCCACAGCCGGGGACGGCGCGCTACCGTCCATCTCTGAACTTGGCCCCGTCCTGGACGCGGGGCCGAGGACCCCGTTGGCGGCTGCCGCCATAGAGATGGCCGTGGCCGACGCCCACCTGCGGGCATCGGGTCGATCGTTTGCTGATCTCCTCGGAGTATCCGGGGAAACGGTAGAACCTGGGGCGGTCCTGGGGATCCCGGAATCAGCCGAACAGCTGCTGGCCTCTGTGGAATCGCTGGCGGCGGCCGGGTACGTGCGGGTGAAAGTGAAGGTCGCTCCGGGGACGGAGTTCGACACCGTGTCTGCCCTGGCGCAATGGGCAGCGACCCATCAAGGGGTAACTCCCCAGTTCCAGATCGACGCCAACGGTTCCTACCGACCAGACCAGGCCGATCTGCTGGCCCAGTTGGACCTGCTCGGCTTGCTCTGTATCGAGCAGCCCTTCGACCAGGACGACCTGGACAGCCATCGTGCCCTGGCCTCGCGCATGACCACACCGATCTGCTTGGACGAGAGCCTGAACGGACCGCATCGGGTCATCGAAGCGGTTACCACCGGAGCCTGCTCAGTGGTGTGCGTCAAGCCGGCCCGGTTGGGTGGGATCGGTGCCGCATTCGAAGTGATCGAGTGGTGCACGGCCAACGACGTCCCCTGGTGGATCGGGGGCATGTTCGAATCCGGATATGGACGCCGGGTGACGACCGCGCTCGGGGCGCTTCCTGGGCCGGCGCTCCCGGGCGACCTGGCTCCCCCGGAGACCTACCTGGCCAGGGACTTGGTGGACTCCCAAACGGCATCCGTGGACCCAGGAAGCGGCCGGCTGACCATACAGGTGAGCAATGTGCCGGGGATGGGTCCCGAGCCAGATCTGGACGTCTTGGAGACGTGCATCGTGCGTAAGCGCACGTTCGGAGACCAGCCATAACGACGGCTTCCGGTGGTTGGGGACCGGTCTCGGGTGCCCCGAACTACCAGGAGGCGACGTCGATGTGGGCGCAGGTGCCCGGAATGCGTACAATTGACTCTCCATGCACCGGACAACCATCGAACGACGCCTGAGCGACGGCCACCAGCGGTTGGTGCGCGCCCGGAGCGAGCTGGCCGTCTTGGACGAGCAGCTCATGGTGGTCAACGAGATGGCTGACGACACTCGACTGCGCGCCCTGGTGGCAGAAACGCCGGTGGCGGCCAAGGAGCACGACGAGGTCAGCCGGCAGGTGTCGGCCATGGTTCGCAGCCGACAGGCGCTGGTCGACCAGATCGCCGATCTGGAGCATCGACAGGACGATCTGCTGGAGCGACTCACGATCGGTCCGGCTTGAGGCCACCGTTGGGGCAGACTGAGCGTAGTCAGATCCCTGGTGGTACCGGCGTTCTACGGGGACGATGTCGGTGGGCGGTGCGTCGGAAACGATGTACCAGATCCGTGTTCGAAAGAACCGCTAGCGCACGTCATACAGCCGCCACACCCAGAAGCACGAGTCAGAGTCCGATGCAGCACCGAGCAACACCGTCACAAGGAGCGCAGACACGATGAGCAGGAGAGTGGTCATCGCAGAGGACGAGGCCATCATCCGCCTCGACCTGAAGGAGATCCTTCTGGACGAGGGCTATGACGTGGTCGGAGAGACCGGTCGCGGCGATGAGGCCGTGGAGTTGGTGCGCATCCACACGCCCGACCTGGTCATCTTGGATGTGAAGATGCCCGGTGCTGACGGACTCCAAGCTGCCAGGGACATCCGGGACCTCGAGCTGAAGGTGGCCGTGCTCATCCTCACCGCTTTCAGTCAGCGGAGTCTGATCGACGAAGCCCGAGATGCCGGCGTGGCCGCCTACCTGGTGAAGCCGTTCCAGAGGCTCGAGTTGATTCCGGCCATCGATCAGGCCATGGCTCGGTGCGAACAAGAGTGGGCCATCGATGCCGAGGCCCAACGGGCGGTCGACGATGGCATCGTCACCAGTGTGGCCACGGCCGAGGACAAGCTCGAGACGCGGCGTGTGGTGGACGGTGCCAAGACCGTGCTCATGGAACGGTTCAACCTGCCCGAGTCCGACGCATTCGAGTTCATTCAGAAGACGGCGATGGGGAACCGAGCCCGCATGGTCGATGTGGCCCGACAGGTTCTCGAAGGGACGCTCGAGCCCTAGGGCGAGGGGATCCCCGCTATGTCCCCCACGTCGAACGCAGCCCCCGGTGAGACCCGGCCCCTGATCATCCTGGACGGGATGTCCCTGGCCTTCCGGGCTTACTTCGCCCTCCCGGACACCTTGAAGACGAGCGCCGGGGTCACCACCAATGCCGTCCACGGATTCACCTCGATGGTGCTCAACCTGGTGAAGGACCACCGCCCCATCGGGCTCGCCGTCGCCTTCGACCTGCCGGGTGGCACGTTCAGAGACGAGATCGTCGACGACTACAAGGGCGGCCGCAACGAAACACCCGCCGATCTTCCTCCACAGTTCGACATGATCCGACATGTGATGGAATCGCTGGCCATTCCCGTGGTGTCGGCCGAAGGGTTCGAAGCCGACGACGTCTTGGCCACCCTGGCCTCCGAGGCGCGTGACCGGGGCCACCCGGTCATCATTGTCACCGGCGACCGTGACTCGTATCAGTTGGTCGAAGACCCCTATATCCGAGTGCTGTACAACCGTCGCGGGGTGAGCGACTACGCCCTGTACGACGAGGCCGGCATCCAAGAGCGCACTGGGGTCCTGCCACCTAAGTATCCGCTGCTGGCCGCCCTCCGAGGCGATCCGTCCGACAACCTGCCTGGAGTGCCCGGGGTGGGGGAGAAGACGGCAGCCAAGCTCATCAACGAGTACGGCGACCTCGACACGCTGTACGCCCATTTGGACGCTCTGTCGCCCAAACTCCGACAGAACCTGGCCGACCACGTCGAGCGGGTGCGGATCAACGCCGAGGTCATTCCGTTGGTGCGCGACGTGCCGCTCGACGTCCATGTCGATGATCTGGTGCTGGGGGGATGGCACCACGAGAGAGCTCGGGCGGTGTTCGCAGAACTCGAGATGCGAGGGGCGTGGACCCGGTTCGAATCGGCCATGAAGGACGGGCTCCTGGGCGAGCCCGCCGAGGGTGGTGGAGTGCTCGACGGCTCTACGGATGCGCCTGTCGACGGCGCACCTGCAGTCGAGGCCATCGAGGCGGTGGAGCAGCCTGACTGGCTGGCCAGCCCGGACTGCACGGTTCCGACCTCTGTTTCGTCGGCCATCGTCGCCTTGGACGAGCTGTTCGCCACCGTGCGTGCCGGGTCGATATCCGTCGCCCTGGCGCCGTCGTGGGAGGGAGATCCGGGACGCTCGGCGTTGCTCGCCCTGGCTTTGGTGGCCGAGCCGAACGATCCCGAAGCGACTTCGCCGGCCGTCTACCTCGGACCGCACATTGGCGGCCCCCTGGTGGGCGAACCCGAAGTGTTGGCTGCACTGGCCGCTGGGCTGGGTTCGGGTGGAGTGGGGGTCGTAGGTCACGACGTCAAGGAGTTGATGCGGAGCCTGCTGCCTGCGGGTGTCGATATCACCGGACTGGTGGTCGACACGGCAGTAGCCGCCTACCTCTTGGACCCTTCCGTCGATCAGTATCGACTGTCCGATCTGGCTAGGCGGTACCTCCAGGTGTCGGTCGACGATGGGACGGCCACCAAGGGCCAGGGCGCGTTCTCCCTCGATACTGGGGGGGACGAGGACGAGGGCGAGGCGGCTGACAGAGACCTTGATCACACGGGGCTGCGTCTCGTTCGACTGGCGGCGGTAGTGGCCCGTCTCGGTGGTCCGCTCCTCCAAGAGATGCTGGAGGTGGGGGAGGACGAGCTGTTCGACGACATGGAGCGCCCGTTGGTGCGGGTACTGGCCCGCATGGAGGTCGTCGGTATCCCGGTCGACCGCGACGTGCTGCGCGTCATCGCTACCGAGTTGACGGCCGAGTGCCAGTCGCTGGAGACGACCATGCACGAGCTGGCCGGGGGACCGTTCAACGTCAACTCGGTCAAGCAGTTGCGCACCGTGCTCTACGACGACCTTGGGCTGCGGCCGGGCCGCAAGACCAAGACCGGGTATTCGACCGATGCCCGGACCCTCGAATCGTTGCGCGGGCAGCACCCGATCATCGAGGTGCTGCTCCGCTACCGGGAGGTGGAGAAGCTGCGCTCCACCTATGGCGAAAGCCTGATCGCCGAGGTGGCTCCCGACGGGCGCATCCATGCCACGTTCCGCCAGACGGTGGCTCGCACCGGCCGCCTGTCGTCGGATCGGCCCAACCTGCACAACATTCCGGTGCGTACCGATGAGGGGCGCCGGTTCCGTGAGGCGTTCGTGCCGTCACCTGGAAGGCGCCTGTTGGTGGCCGACTACGACCAGGTGGAGCTCCGTGCCATCGCCCACCTGTCGGGTGACCCGGGTCTGACCAGCGCCTTCGCTGCTGGCGAGGACATCCACCGGACAGTGGCCGCTCGGGTGTTCGGTGTCGACCGGGATTTGGTGACCCACGAACAGCGGTCCACGGCCAAGATGGTCTCCTACGGTCTGGCCTACGGCATGGAGGCCTACGGACTGGCTCAGCGCCTGGCTGTGCCCGTCGAGGAGGCCAAGGGCATCCTGGACGCCTTCTTCGAAGCCTTCCCCCTGGTGCACGAGTACATGGACCGAGCCGTGGCCGAGGCCAGGGACAGGGGATACACGGTGACCTCCTTCGGTCGTCGTCGGCTGCTACCCGACCTGTCCTCTACGAACCACCAGGTCCGCCAGGCCGCTGAGCGCCAAGCCATGAACGCCGGCATTCAAGGGCTGGCTGCCGATCTGTTCAAGATGGCGCTGATCCGTCTCGACAGTGGACTCGAGGAGGGCGGCTACCGGTCTGACCTGGTCCTACAGGTGCACGATGAAGTGCTGGTGGATGTAGACTCGGACGAAGAAGATGCGGTGGAGGCACTCACGCGGACCGCACTCACTGGTGCCGCCGACCTCGATGTTCCCCTTGAGGTAGCCATGGCTTGGGGTGCATCGTGGGCCGAAGCCAAGGGGTGACCGATTGGGCTCAACTGGTGGCTGAACTAGCGCATTGAAGCCGCCGCCGGACCATCGCACCCGCGGGCAGGCCGTGTCGCTCCCTGGTTGCACTAGGATTGCTCCGCTGTCACCACATGGCGACGCAAGTCTCATCGTCCCTGCTGCCGGCCTATCCGGCAGGGGATGTACATCCGTCCGGAAAGCGAGCTACCTACCTAATGTCTGATACTCAAGTCGTGCCCACCGGCACCGACCTACTGTCCACCGAGGCCATGGGCCACTTCGACGAGGACGGGGTCTACATCCCCCGTTCCATCACCGAGGACGACCTCGGTGGCGGCTCCCTCGAAGATGCCATGGCGGGCACCATCGTCGAGTTCGAGGACGGTGACCTGGTCCAAGGTACCGTCGTCAAGATCGATCGGGACGAAGTCCTGCTCGATATCGGCTTCAAGTCCGAGGGCGTCATCCCGGTCCGTGAGCTGTCCATTCGCAACGACGTCGATCCGTCCGAGATCGTCACCTTGGGTGAGGCCGTCGAGGCCCTGGTTCTCCAGAAAGAGGACAAGGAGGGTCGCCTGATCCTCTCCAAGAAGCGTGCGCAGTACGAGCGTGCCTGGGGCACCATCGAGAAGCTCAAGGAGGCCGACGAGGTCGTCAGCGGCCCCGTCATCGAGGTCGTCAAGGGCGGTCTCATCGTCGACATCGGCCTGCGTGGCTTCCTGCCCGCATCGTTGGTCGAACTGCGCCGTGTCCGTGAACTCCAGCCCTATGTGGGTCGCATCATCGAGGCCAAGATCATCGAGCTCGACCGCAACAGGAACAACGTGGTCCTTTCCCGTCGAGCGTGGCTCGAAGAGACCCAGAAGGAGCAGCGGGGCGAGTTCCTGGTCAACCTCAAGCCGGGCGAGCGTCGTAAGGGCGTCGTGTCTTCAGTGGTCAACTTCGGTGCCTTCGTGGACCTCGGCGGCATGGACGGACTCGTCCACGTGTCCGAGTTGTCCTGGAAGCACGTCGACCACCCGTCCTCGGTTGTGTCCGTGGGCGACGAGATCGACGTCGAGGTGTTGGACGTGGACCTGTCCAAGGAGCGGATCAGCCTGTCCCTCAAGGCCACCCAGACCGACCCGTGGCAGGAGTTCGCCAACTCCCATCAGGTCGGCGAGCTCGTCTACGGACGGATCACCAAGCTGGTGCCGTTCGGGTCGTTCGTCCAGGTGGGCGACGGCATCGAGGGCCTGGTCCATATCTCCGAGATGGCCGGTCATCATGTCGACCTGCCCGAGCAGGTCGTCACCCCCGGTGAAGAGCTGTGGGTCAAGATCATCGACATCGACCTCCAGCGTCGTCGGATCAGCCTGTCGATCAAGCAGGCCGCCGAGGGTGGCGAAGTGTCCGAGGAGTACCGCGAGGCCTTCGGTGAGCACGCCTACGACGAAGAGGGCAACTACGTCGGTCCTGTCTTTGCCGAGACCGAGTTCACCCCCGAGACCGAGGCACAGGCCGCATGGGCCGACTATGTGGCCGAGCACGGCCCGACCGATGGGGCCGCTGCCGCTGCACCGACCGATGGGGCCGCTGCCGCTGCACCTGCCGCTGAGGCTGCTGGCGAAGAGGTCGTTGTCGCTGAAGTCGTAGTGGAGGAAGTTGTAGTGGAGGAA